>OMGQ01000793.1_pt1 | contig 24149 bp, 17 predicted proteins | sample 1646071 | NCBI WGS metagenome assembly OMGQ01 (sample SAMN05578585, study PRJEB25193) | human gut metagenome | biome: Human Microbiome; feature: human-associated habitat; material: feces | host: Homo sapiens | place: USA:Birmingham
GCTTGGGAAGCTGGATCCGCTGGGGGATCCGGATTCCCCGGACACCTATACGCTGGGAAGCTGGCAATGGGAAAGTGCTGAAATGTTTGAAAAAAGCCTTCTTGTTCCCATGGACGGCAGGACTACGGCGGATATGTCGGGAGATACCTATGTATATTATGCCGATGGCGGCTGGAGCTGGACAGTGCCTTATATAGCCGGTGTGTATGCGCTCTGCGCCGGGGTAGACCCCGATATTACGCCGGAAGCATTTTACGATGCGGCTGTGAAAACAGCGACCGTAATTACCCGTTCGAAGGAAGAAGGCGGAAAAGAATATACCTTCCATATGATGAATCCGCCCGCCCTGATTTCCTCCTTGCAGAATAATGCTTAGGCTGCTTCCCTTCATGGCCTCCGTCCCATTTTTCCAGGTATGGGGCGGAGGCCGGGCAATTTTCAAATACGCTGTAGCATGTGTTAAATATGATAAACATAATCCCCGCCCACTCAGGAGCAGCCTGAAATCTGCACAGACACCCCTGCAAAACCGGGCTTTATGAGAACAATTATATACAAATTTTCACATATCTGACCATAGCCTCCGGACGCCCCAGCCGTTATAATAAATATGATGAAGCATTCGGGGGAACGGGGAGGCTCAGGCAGCGCCCTTCCTTCTGACGATACGCGCGGCGAAGGCCGCATGCGCGCAAAGGATGCGCAGATGGGAGCAGATATGCAGTACGGACATTTTGACAATGAAAAAAGAGAATATGTGATTGACAGAGTGGACCTGCCCACCTCCTGGACCAATTACCTGGGACTGAAGGATATGTGTGCGGTGGTGAATCATACGGCAGGCGGCTATATGTTTTACAAAACGCCGGAATACCACAGAATCACCCGCTTCCGGGGAAACAGCATTCCCATGGACCGTCCCGGGCATTATGTGTACATAAGGGATAATGCGGACGGGGATTACTGGAGCGTTTCCTGGCAGCCCGTAGGCAAGAGCCTGGAGGAAGCGAAGTACAGCTGCCGCCACGGCATGTCCTATACGGTATATGAAAGCGAATATAAGGACATCGTGGCAAGCCAGAAGCTTTCCATCCCGTTGGAGGATCCGGTGGAGCTGTGGGATGTGAAGATTAAAAACAACAGCGACAGAGTGCGCGAGCTGAGCGTTTTTTCCTATTGTGAGTTCTCCTTCCACCATATCATGATAGACAACCAGAATTTCCAGATGAGCATGTACTGCGCCGGTTCTTCCTATGAAGACGGCATTATAGAACATGATCTTTTTTATGAAGAGTTCGGCTTCCAGTATTTTACCGGGAATTTTGAGCCGGACGGCTTTGACTGCCTGCGGGATAAATTCATCGGCCCTTACCGGACGGAGGATAACCCCATTGCAGTGGAAAAAGGGCAGTGCGGCGGCTCCTTTGAGCTGGGCAACAACCATTGCGGCAGCCTGCAGAAGAACATCACCCTGGCGCCCGGAGAAGAAATCCGCCTTGTTTTCATGCTTGGGGAAGGAAACCGGGAAGCAGGCCGCAGAATGCGGGAAAAATACAGCAGCACGGATACGGTGGATCTTTCCTATGCCGCGCTTCAAAAATACTGGAACAGCAAATTTGACAAACTCCAGATTCAGACCCCCAATGAGGGTATGAACACTTTGATCAATACATGGACTCTGTATCAGGCGGAAATCAATGTGATGTTTTCACGGTTCGCTTCCTTCATTGAAGTGGGAGGAAGAACCGGCCTGGGCTACAGAGACACGGCACAGGATGCCATGACCATACCTCACTCCAATCCCGGTAAATGCAGGCAGAGACTGGAGGAGCTTTGCAGAGGTCTGGTGTCAGAAGGTTATGGACTGCACCTTTTCCAGCCGGAGTGGTTTGTTCCTGACAACGAGGTCAAGCCCTTCAAATCCCCCACAGTCATCCCCACGCCGAATAAGGATGACTATGTGCATGGCCTCGCTGACGCCTGCTCGGACGATGCCCTCTGGCTGGTGTCCTCCCTTGTTGAATATATCAGGGAGACCGGAGAATTTGATTTTGCGGACGAAATCCTCACCTATGCGGACGGCGGGGAAGGAACCGTTTATGAGCATATGAAAAAAATCCTGGATTTCAGTGCGAAGCAGGTAGGCGCGACCGGCGTCTGCAAGGGGCTCCGTGCGGACTGGAACGACTGCCTGAACCTGGGCGGCGGCGAAAGCGCGCTGGTATCCTTCCTCCATTACTGGGCGCTGTGTAATTTTATAGATCTTGCCTCCTTCCTGGGAAGAAAAGAGGATGTAGCTACCTATACGCAGATGGCGGAACGGGTAAAAGAGGTATGCAACAAAGAGCTGTGGGATGAGGAATGGTTCATCCGCGGCATCACCAAAAACGGAAGAAAGATCGGAACGAATCAGGATAAGGAAGGCAAGGTGCACCTGGAATCCAATTCCTGGGCGGTGCTTTCCGGAGCAGCCAGCCCGGAAAAAGGGAAAAAAGTCTGTTTGATATAGCAAAACAAAAAGGTATGGAACTTAGGGGCATCTTCATAAGAAAACAAAGAAAGCCAAAACCCTTATGATTACAAAGGATTTTGGCTTTCTTATTTTTTATTAAGATTTTTTGATATGTTTTCTTATGAAAACAGCCGTTGCAATTCTCCTTAAGAAATCAAGAAAAAATAATGTTTTCTGAAGAGGAATTTGCTTTTTTCCATACCTTTTTATAATACGCTTTTCGCTTTATGCCGCGAAGAATTTGGAATAGTACCCCATGACGAAGATGAACAGTACGATCAGGGGCAGTACCCATTTGATGTAGATGCGCAGGCAGTTGGGGAATTTCAGCCCTTTGCCCGCATTGGCCTCTGCCAGGAAGTTGTCCCAGCCCCAGCCCATTTTCCAGCTGCAGAACAGGACGAAGATCAGGCTGCCCAGAGGCAGGATGTTCTGGCTGACGATGAAGTCTTCCAGATCCAGCACTGCGGTATCAGGACCGAAGGGCTGGAAGCCGCTCCACAGGTTATAGCCCAGTACACAAGGCATGGACAGCAGAATGATGGCAATCACATTGATGATGATAACTTTCTTTCTGCTGGCGTTGGTCAGGTCTGTGGCAAAGGAAATGATGTTCTGGAACACGGCAATGACGGTGGAGAAAGACGCAAAGCACATGAACAGGAAGAACAAAGAGCCCCAGAGTCTGCCGCCGGGCATGTTGTTGAACACGTTAGGCAGTGTCACGAAGATCAGGGAAGGACCCTGACCGGGGTTTACGCCGTAAGCGAAGCATGCAGGGAAGATGATCATACCAGCCATGAACGCTACGAAGGTGTCCAGAATGGTGATGAGGATGGCTTCCCCTGTGAGAGAACGGGATTTGTCGATGTAACTGCCGAAGATGGCAATGGCACCGATACCGATACTCAGTGTGAAGAACGCCTGACCCAGTGCCGCGAAAAGCACTTCCAACAGACCGTATTCTTTCAGTGCGCCGAAATTAGGTTTCAGGTAGAATTCCAGACCAGCTTCGCCGCCTTCCAGCAATGCGGAACGCACTGCCAGCACGATCATCAGAAGCAGAAGCATCAGCATCATGACTTTGGTGATCTTTTCTACGCCGGCCTGTAAGCCCTGTGCGCAGATGGCAAAGCAAATGAGAACAACCACTACCATAAATCCAGTCATCAGACCGGGTCTGCCCAGCATGGTGTTAAAGGCTGCGCCGATGCCTTCTGCATCCAGCCCGCCAAAACCGCCGGCAGCTGTTTTGAAGAAATAGTAAAGCATCCAGCCGGCTACTGTGGTGTAGAACATCATCAGGATGTAGTTGCCGGCCATGCCGAGATATTTATACCAATGCCATTTGGTGCCTTTCGGCTCCAATACGTCCATGGCGCGGGCGATACTGCGCTGGCTGCCACGGCCCACAGAAAGTTCCGCCACCAGAATGGGAATCCCCATCAAAATCAGAAAGGCGATGTAAATCAGCACAAAGGCTGCGCCGCCATACTGTCCGGTGATGTAGGGAAATTTCCACACGTTCCCCAGCCCGATTGCGCAGCCTGCGGAAATGAGGATGAAGCCCAGTCGGGAGGAGAACCTTTCTCTTTTTTGTTCCATAAATGATACCCTCCTACTTGTGAAACAATAATATTGTATAAAAATAAGTGCACATATTTGGCAAAAATACCAGATGCGGTGAGGTCTATTATAGTAGGGGGTATAGAAAAAACAATGGAGTGGGGCAAAATGCACGATATATTATCAGACATCATGGCAGAATCGCCGAAAAATAAGGAAAAGCGGTAAGACAAGAAATCCATAGCTTTTGCAAAAGGAAAAGGGGTTCTCTCTGGCATTTTACGGGAAATCGTGTTATCTTGTTTAAAGAGAAATACAAGGGAGGAATATGCTATGAGAGAATTGACAGCGTTATTGAAAAAGGAAATCAGCCCCGCTTTGGGTGTCACAGAAGTAGGTGCCATTGCACTGGCTTCCGCAAGAGCGGCAGCGGCGGCTGAAGGGAATATCAAGAAAATCCATGTGGAAATGAACGGCGGCATGTATAAAAACGCCTTTTCCTGCGCCATCCCCGGCACAAAGGAACTGGGCTGTGAAATGGCTGCCCTGCTGGGGGCTGTCTGCGGTGACTGGACACTGGGACTGGAATGTCTGAAACCTGTCACAGAAGCCGACGCAGACCGCGTGAAAGCCATGGGCATTGACGTGACCACTGCTGTAGACAAATCCAAAGAAGAAATCTACATTCTGGCAGAAGTGGAAACAGACAAAGGCACAGGCAAAGCCCTCATCGAAGCAAAACACAGCAACATCACAAAGGTTTGGAAAGACGGCGAAGTGATTTTTGAAGCGGAAACAAAGGCAGAGGAAGCAGAAAAGCCTTTTCCTTTCGATACGGTGACCGTAGCGGATTTCGTGGATTATGTAAAAACAGTCCCTTCTGAAGAAATCGCCTTTGTGCAGGATATGATTGACATGAACTGCGCTCTTTCCGCAGAAGGTGCAAAAGGTGCAGGGCTCTCCATCGGCGCTACACTGGATGCCTTCCGTGCAAAAGGCGTTTTGGGAGATGATATGATTTCCCGTGCACAGCACCTGACCACAGCGGCTATGGATGCTCGTCTGGCTGGTCTGCCTTTCCCTGCCATGAGCATTGTGGGCAGCGGTTCCCACGGCATCCTGTGCTCCATGCCTGTGGTTTCTTACGGCAGAAGCATCGGCGCAGACGAAGACACCATCCGCAGAGCCGTAGCCCTCAGCGGTCTGATTACCATTTACAGCAAACATTACACCGGCAGACTTTCTGCTCTTTGCGGCTGCGTACTGGGCGGCGGCAGTGGTGCGGCAGCTGGTATCGTCCTGCTTATGGGCGGCGGCGCGGCAGAAGTGGCAGCGGCCATGGACCATATGGCAGCAAACCTGACAGGTATGATTTGCGACGGCGGCAGCACCGGATGTGCCCTGAAAGCTTACGCAGGGGTACATGCGGCATTCCTTTCCGCAATGCTTGCCATGAATGGCACAGCCATCCCTCATAACTTCGGCGTTATCGGTTCCACAGCGGAACAGACAGCCAAAAATCTGGGACGTATCAGCATGGAAGGCATGGCGCCTATGGACAGCACCATCATTTCCGTTATGCAGGAAAAACGATAAGACGGTAATACGGGGAAAAAAGGGGAGAGTTTCACATGAAAGAAGTATTCGATGCCGTCAATCAGGTTTTTGATTTTGTGGTACCCATTGCGGATTTTCTGTGGGGGTTCCCAACCAATTTTGACTGGTATGCATCCATTCCCATTTTGGGGAATTTGTCCTTTGCCATTGTCATCCTCATTGGCTCTGGTATCTTTTTCAGCATCAAGACAGGATTTATCCAGGTGACCCATTTCCGTAAGGGTCTGCGGATTCTCATTGACCGAAAAACAGCGGCCGTAGGTATCACACCTCTGGCAGCCTTCTTCCTCAGCTCTGCCATGCGTGTGGGACCGGGGAATATCATGGGTGTGACAGGCGCCATTGCCGTTGGCGGTCCCGGTGCTTTGTTCTGGATGTGGGTCAGTGCCTTTTTCGGCATGGCAACGGCATTTATGGAAGCCACACTGGCACAGATTTTCAAAGAAAGAAAAGGCGATGAACTGGTAGGCGGTCTGCCGTTCTATGGCAAAAAAATCATGGGCAACCGGGCGTGGGTAGGCGTTTTGCTTTCCTGTATCTTCATTTTGTACGCCATGTTTTGTCTGCCTGCGCAGGCCTTCAACGTGTTTTCCTCTGTAGGCTCTGTAGCGGAAATCGTCACAGGGGAAACATTCTCACGGACATCGATGCTGTACTGTATCACAGGTATCCTGCTTATTGGCGGCACTACATTTTTTGCCTTTGGCGGTATCCATAAAATCACAGCTGTGACAGATAAAATGGTACCTGTCATGGCAGTGATTTACTGCGGTACGGTACTGCTTATCGCTCTTTTGAATATTGGCACCATCCCGTATTTCTTTGGTGCGGTATTTGGCGGCGCATTCACACCGGAAGCCGTATTCGGCGGTTTCTTCGGTACAGCTCTTGCCCAGGGGGTAAAACGTGGGCTCATGTCCAATGAAGCAGGTCAGGGGACAATCACCATGTCCGCCGCTGCTTCTGACGCGGAACATCCCTGCGAACAGGGCGTGGTGCAGGCCTTAGGTGTTTTTCTGGATACTATGGTGGTCTGCACATTGTCCGGCTTCATTGTGGTTATGGCGCACCTGTGGAGCGCAGACCCGGCAGCTTGGGAAGGGCTGAAAACCCAGCAGCTGCCTTTGTATCTGGCGTCCATCACCTCTTTGACACCGGGCAGCGGTGCCGATAGCCTGGTGACATTGCTCATCAGCGTTTGCTATGGATTGTTCGCCTATACCTGTATTGTGGGCTTCATCATTTTCGCGGAGATTGCCGCAAACCGCATCAGCCGTAAACGTCCCTTCATTTATTTTGTGCGGATTCTGGGGGCGCTGGTGTTCATTCCCTTTGGTGTTCTGTCCGTTATGGCAGGGCTGGAACTGGGGAATTTGTGGTATATCTCAGACCTTGGCAATATCATCATCGTGTATTGTAACTTGCCTGTGTTGTTCGTGGGGGCAAAATATGCCTTCCGTGCCACACGGCATTTCAAGAAAAAAGACGGTACACCCTTTACCTCTGATGTTGTGGGCATTACCTGCGATTATTGGGATGAAAAGGCAAAACAAAAAAGCTGATTTGCAAAACAGAGAAACCCTAGGCGTTTTTTCATAAGAAAAGAAAGATAGCCGGAATCATTGTGAACAGAAGATTCCGGCTATTTTCCTTTTCTGAAGGCGAATTTGCTTTGTTTTCCCCCTTTTTGTTCTTCCCAGAAAGAAAAAATGAAATTTTGTATTTTTTTTTGAAATTTGGTGTTGACAGAACTGCAAATCTGCGTTACAATGTACAAGCATCAAAGATGCGATGTGCCCAGATAGCTCAGTTGGTAGAGCAGAGGACTGAAAATCCTCGTGTCACTGGTTCGATTCCGGTTCTGGGCATTTTTTTATGTACTACAATAATAAATCCTACTACTACTGGAAAAAGGAAGCACGTGCTTCCTTTTTTTCCTAATATATGAAAAAAAGAAATAGAAAGTGGTGGAGAGATGAAACGCCTGGATTTGATTTTGATTGCAGGGGTATTGGTTTTAGCGGGGATTATCTATCTGGTGTTTTTGGGCAGCGCCGAGGACGGCGGCAAAGCGGTCATCACCGTGGACGGACAGGTGGTGCAGGAACTGCCTTTGGACGAAGATACCACCTATCAGGTGGATACACCGGAAGGATATAATATAGTAGAAATCAAAGATGGCTGGGCGGATGTCATCGAAGCGGACTGCCGGGACGGTCTTTGTGCCGACCAGAAGCGGATTCACAAAACAGGAGAAACCATTGTCTGCCTGCCTCATAAAATGGTGGTCACCATTGAAGCAGGTACGGAAAATACAGTAGATGCGGTGGTGGGATGATATGAGAAGCAGTAAAGTAGCACAATACGGACTTTTTGCGGCGTTGGCCATCCTCATGGGCTATGTGGAAATGCTCATTCCTCTGCCTTTGCTGGTGCCCGGCATGAAGCTGGGTCTGGCAAACGTCATCATCGTCATTGTCCTGTATCATATGGATACCAAGTCAGCCTTTTTTATTTCCCTGGTGCGTGTCCTCATGTCAGGATTGCTGTTCCAGGGCTTTGCGGGACTGCTGTACTCTCTGGCAGGCGCTCTCCTTTCTCTGGCTGTCATGGCTCTTTTGAAGAAAACAGGGAAGGTCAGCATCACTGGCGTCAGCGTCATGGGCGGTGTGTTCCATAACGTGGGGCAGATCATCGTGGCGGCGGCTGTGGTGGAAAATATCAAAATGGCGTATTATCTGCCGTTCTTGCTGGTGACCGGCGTGGTGACCGGCTTTGTCATTGGCGCCGTAGCCCGTTTGGCATTGGGCTATCTGCAAAGAAGAACCTAAGAAAGTCGCCTTTTTGCAGGCAAAAAATGACGAATTTTCACAAAATCAAAAAAAATGTCTCTGCCCCCTTGAACAGGGGGCTTTTTAGTGCTAAAATCGTATGCAATACAAGGACAACGGCATGTTGTATACACAAAAGAGAAATCAGAAACGGAAAAAAGAAATTTTGGTAAAATTGTAAGGTAGGAAAAGAACAGAAAAACGCGCTTTTCCTCTTTTTTTATCCAAGAAACCCAAAAGCCTCCGGGCTTTTATGATAGTCAACCATCACCCAGTATTTGAAAAGGAGAGAAGAAAATGGCAACTTACTTTACAGAACCTTCCAGAACTTTCAGCGAATACCTGCTGGTACCCGGGTATTCTTCCAAAGAATGTATGGTAGATAGCGTGAGCCTGAAAACACCCGTGGTAAAATTCAAAAAAGGGGAAGAACCCGCTTTGACCATGAACATTCCACTGGTTTCCGCTGTTATGCAGGCAGTATCTGACGACAAAATGGCAGTGGCTCTGGCAAAAGAAGGCGGCATTTCCTTCATTTTCGGCTCTCAGTCCATCGAAAGCCAGGCAGCCATGGTGGCAAGAGCAAAGGCTTACAAAGCTGGTTTCGTGATCAGTGATTCCAACATCAGCCCCGAAAGCACACTGCAGGATATCCTGAACCTGAAAGAAAGAACAGGTCACTCCACAGTAGCTGTTACCACAGATGGTACTGCACAGGGCAAACTGGTAGGTATGGTAACAAGCAGAGACTACCGTGTGAGCCGTCTGGACAAAGACGTGAAAGTAAAAGACTTCATGACTCCTCTGGATCAGCTGATTTATGCGCCTGCTGGCACAACACTGAAAGAAGCAAACGACATCATCTGGGACAACAAGATCAACCAGCTGCCCATCGTAGACGATGAAGGCAGACTGCAGTATCTGGTATTCCGTAAAGACTACGACAGCCATAAAGAAAACAAAAACGAACTGCTGGACGCACAGAAACGTTATGTGGTAGGCGCTGGTATCAACACTCGTGACTACAAAGAACGTGTGCCCGCACTGGTAGAAGCAGGCGTTGACATCCTGTGCATCGACTCCTCCGAAGGTTATTCCGAATGGCAGAAAATGACTCTGGACTGGGTAAGAGAAACATACGGCGATACCGTTAAAATCGGCGCTGGTAACGTTGTAGACGCAGAAGGCTTCCGTTTCCTGGCTGAATGCGGCGCGGACTTCGTTAAAGTTGGTATCGGCGGCGGCTCCATCTGTATCACAAGAGAACAGAAAGGTATCGGTCGTGGTCAGGCTTCCGCAGTCATCGAAGTAGCACAGGCAAGAGATGAATACTACAGAGCAACAGGCATCTATATCCCCATCTGCTCCGACGGCGGTATCGTTTACGACTACCACATGACACTGGCACTGGCTATGGGTGCAGACTTTATCATGCTGGGCAGATACTTCGCTCGTTTCGACGAAAGCCCTACAAACAAAGTAAACATCAACGGCAGCTACATGAAAGAATACTGGGGCGAAGGTTCCTCCAGAGCAAGAAACTGGCAGCGTTACGACATGGGCGGCGATGCAAAACTGTCCTTCGAAGAAGGCGTTGACTCCTACGTTCCTTACGCAGGCAGCCTCCACGACAACGTAAACCTGTCTCTGAAGAAAGTAAAATCCACCATGTGCAACTGCGGCGTTCTGTCCATCCCCGAACTGCAGGAAAAAGCAAAGATCACTGTGATTTCCACAACCAGCTTGGTAGAAGGCGGCGCACATGACGTACTGCTGAAAGACTCCAGCAAAAACTACAAATAAGATATTTTTGGGCAGAGAAGTCAAATTCTCTGCCTTTTTTTCTTCTATAATAATAAGAAGAAAGCCAAAAGAAAAAGCCATTTTCTGTAAAGCAGTTTCCCCTTAAGAAAACATTGGTTTTTTGTTTCTGATTTCTTAAGGGGAACTGCGACGGCTGTCTTCAGAAGAAAACATCTCTGATAAAATGATGATAAAAATAAGAAAGCTGAAAATCTTTGTGATACAAAGACTTTCAGCTTTCTTTGTTTTCTGATGAAGAAGCCCCTAGAACAGAAGATGGCTTTTTTATGCTGTTTTTATGGAGTTTGAATTTGAGAATGGTATTACCATGTTTTCCCCATCATCATGGCAATGTCCATGAGTTCTGTCACCATGGCGTATGTTTCGTCGGGGTCTTTCAGACGTTCTCTGGTTTCCTCGTCGCTGTCAAAGCTGGCAACCAGCTCTCCGTAGATGTTGCAGAAATCCACTTGCCAGTCCTCGGTGACATTTTTGTATTTGCGCAGGTGATAGCACACCTCGCTTAAATCCTGAAAGGTATAAGTATCGTGAATCATGGCTTTCGCTCCTTTCGTTTCTCTGGCATTAGTATACCAAAAAAAGCGGGAGTGGAAAAGAAAAATTCAAGTGATATGATACATTTTTCAGAACGCGGAAGGGTTTGGGAAACAAAGGGTCAACACGTTTGCTTTGCAAACGCCAGCCATAAAAGGCTGTCCACATCTCTTGCGGTGTGGGGTTTCCCAAATGGAATCCCAAGGGGAAAAGCGGGAGTTTCAATGCTTTTGAGCAGATGGATATTCTGCACCCCGAAGAAAACGGGGGCAGCAAAGCTGACTTTGCGGAGCAAAGTGCTTGACCCAACTGCTTTATACTTCTGTCTAATCGTCAAAGACCCCCATGAAATGAGCCTTTGACGAAAGGTGTTCGACTTCGTCGACACCTTTGCATTACATCTTTCTTGCCAGATCAACCATTTCGATGGCGGAGCATGCCACGTCATAGCCTTTGTTGCCTGCTTTTGTGCCAGCCCGTTCGATGGCCTGTTCAATGGTGTCTGTAGTCAGTACGCCGAACATCACAGGTACGCCTGTTTCCAGAGCGATGTGTGCTGTGCCTTTGGAAACTTCGTTGCAAACATAGTCATAGTGGCTGGTTGCACCGCGGATGACTGCGCCCAGACACAGGATAGCGTCGTATTTGCCGCTTTTTGCCATTTTCTGTGCGATGGTGGGGATTTCAAAAGCCCCGGGCACCCATGCAATAGAAATGTCGTCGCCGTCTACGCCGTGACGCACCAGAGCGTCTTCTGCGCCGCTGACCAGTTTGCTTACGATAAATTCGTTAAATCTTGCGGCAACAATGCCGATTTTCATACCCTTGCCGTTTAAATATCCTTCTAAAACTTTCATTGCTGTATCCTCCTGACTTTGTTTTTATAAAATGTGAGAGAAAATGTGACCCATTTTCTGCTGTTTTGTCTGCAAATAGAATTCATCATCTTCCTGGGGTTCGATTTCGATGGGCACACGTTCCACAATGGAAACGCCGAAGCCGTCCAGACCATAAACCTTTGTGGGGTTGTTTGTGAGGAGCCGCAGTTCTTTTGCGCCCAGGTCCTGCAAAATCTGTGCGCCAATCCAGTATTCACGCAGGTCAGGTGCAAAGCCCAGTTCCAGGTTGGCTTCTACGGTATCTCTGCCTCTTTCCTGCAGTTCGTAGGCTTTCAGTTTGTTGATGAGGCCGATGCCTCTGCCTTCCTGACGCATGTACAGCAGGATGCCTCTGCCTTCTTTTTCGATTTGTGCCATGGCTGCCGCAAGCTGCTGTCCGCAGTCGCAGCGGCGGGAACCGAATACGTCACCAGTCAGGCATTCAGAGTGTACACGGCACAGCAGGTTTTTGCCGTCGCCGATGTCGCCTTTTACCAGTGCAACGTGGTGTTCGCCAGTCAGGTCGTTCACATAACCGAAAATACGGAATTCGCCGTATTTTGTGGGCATTTTTGCTTCTGCTTCCCGAATGACGTGTTTTTCGTTGCGGCGGCAATAGTTCTGCAAATCGTGGATGGTGATGAATTTCAGGTTGTATTTGTCAGCCAGTTCCCACAGGGAAGGGGTACGCATCATGGTGCCGTCGTCTGCCATGATTTCGCAGCACAGACCGCACTGTTTCAGCCCAGCCAGACGCAGCAGGTCAACGGTAGCTTCTGTGTGTCCTTCTCTGGTGAGCACGCCGCCTCTGCGTGCAATGAGCGGGAACATGTGACCGGGACGACGGAAATCCTGGGGTTTCGCGTCGTCTTCCACGCATTTTCTTGCGGTGTAGCCGCGTTCTTCGGCGGAAATGCCTGTGGTGGTGTCTACATGGTCAATGGAAACGGTGAAAGCGGTGCAGTGGTTGTCTGTGTTGTCAGAAACCATCTGGGGCAGCATGAGCTTTTTGCCCAGTTCTTCGCTCATGGGCATGCAGATGAGCCCTTTGCCGTGGGTTGCCATAAAGTTTACGTTTTCTGTGGTGGCAAATTCTGCCGCACAAATCAAATCCCCTTCGTTTTCTCTGTCGGGGTCGTCAGTGACCAGAATCATACGACCCTGACGCAGTTCTTCCAATGCTTCTTCAATGGTGTTATATTCACGCATAACGTAATCCTCCTATGTTTAAAATCCGTTTTCCCGGAGGAAATCCATGGTCAATGTGGATTTCTTGGGAGTGGATTCTGTGTTCTTTGCTAAAAATTTCTGAATGTATTTGCCGATGACGTCTGTTTCCAGATTGCAGGCGTAGCCTTTGGGACGGTCTAAAAGGGCGGTGTGTCCGCCGGTGTGGGGGATGATGCCCACACGGAAGCTGTCTTTGCCCACATCCATGACTGTCAGGCTGGTGCCGTCAATGGCAATAGAGCCTTTTTCCACAATGCCCGAAAGGATTTCCGGGTCTGCGCCGATGGTGAGGACAACAGCTTGTCCTTCCGGCTTCTGGGAAAGGAAAGTGCCTTGCCCGTCAATGTGCCCCGTGACCATATGCCCGCCAAAACGCCCGTCTGCTGCCATGGCTCTTTCCAGATGTACCACGCTGCCCCGTTTCAGACTGCCCAGATTGGTGCGGCGCAGGCTTTCCGCCATGACAAAGGCTGTAAAGCCGTCTTTTTCCAGTTTCGTCACCGTCAGACAGGTACCGTTGACGGCAATGCTGTCCCCCAGCTTTGTGCCGCCCAGTACGGTGGTGGCGGCAATTTGCAGCTCGCCGCCGTCTTTGGTGAGGGAAACACCCCGAATGGTGCCCAGTTCCTCAATGATGCCTGTGAACATTTACTTCGCCTCCTGTTTCGGGAAATCATAAACGCAGAGTACATCGTTTCCGAAGGTCTGTACTTCTGCCAGATGCAGGTCAGCCGCTTCCGATGGAAGGGATATGCCGCTTCCTGCAATGGGTGATTTTGCTGCTGCGCCCCCAAATACTTTTGCCCCAATGTATACATACGCCCGTTGTATCAGGTTTTCTGCCAGAAAAGCTGCGTTCAGTGTGGCGCCGCCTTCCAGCAGGATGCCGCTGATTTGTTTTTCCCCCAGTTTGTCCATAAGGGCAGGGAGGGGAACTTTTTCCCCGTCAAAGACAAGCACTTCTGCGCCTTTTGCTGTCAGTGCCGTTTGTTTTTCTTCGTCCTTGGAACAGGTTGCCACAATGAGGGGAATGTCCTTTGCCGTCTGCACCAGTTTGCTGTCCAGGGGAATTTGCAGTTTGCTGTCACAGATGATGCGGATGGGATTCCGTGCCTCATCACCCAGTCGGCAGTTCAGCATGGGGTCGTCTGCAAGAACGGTGCCGATGCCTGCCAGTATGGCTGGATACCGCCGCCGCAGGGCATGGACATGATAGCGGCTGGCTTCGTTGGTAATCCACTGGGATGCGCCGGTGACTGTGGCAATTTTTCCGTCGGCAGTCATGGCGTATTTCATTGCCACATAAGGACGCTTTGTGGTGATGTAGTGAAAGAAAGGACCGTTGAGGGCGTCACATTCCTCCCGGAGGAAATCTTCTTCCACTTCCACGCCTGCTTCCCGGAGGATGGCTGCTCCTTTGCCTGCCACCTTGGGATTGGGGTCACGGGAACCAATGACCACTTTGGCAATGCCTGCTTCCAGCAGGGCTTCTGTGCAGGGCGGTGTCTTGCCGTAGTGACAGCAGGGCTCCAGTGTCACATAGATAGTGGCACCTTTGGGTGAGGTGTGGCAGTTTGCCAGCGCGTTGCGCTCCGCGTGGAGTCCGCCAAAGCGTGCGTGCCAGCCTTCCCCGATGATTTCGCCGTCCTTGACAATGACCGCGCCCACCAGTGGGTTGGGGTCAACGGCGCCGATGCCGTTTTTGGCAAGGGCAATGGCGTGCCGCATAAAATCCTGTTTTTCCATTTTCGCCACTTCCTTTTCTGCAAAAAAATAACCCTGAACAGACGGGAAACCGTCCACTCAGGGCTTTGAAATTCATGAAAAAAATACGCATATCCAAAACAAAGGGTACCACAAACACACCCCTTTTTGGTATACACAAAAGAACAGAACAAAAACAGAAAAATCTGCCTTGTACTGTCATGATCTTCTTCCATCCAGACTATACTGTCGGTTTTGGAATCTCACCAAATCCTGACTTGAACCTATGCCAAGTCCTGCGCATCGCTGCGCTCGCGGACTATACCGCCGATCGGGAATTTCACCCTGCCCTGAAGATACTGCCGTATGTAGTTGACGCATTTATCATAGACCCATGTTAAGAAAAAAACAAGCCCCTTTTTTGAAAAAAATTGCATGGATTTGCATACAAAATTTCGTTATATTTGCATAATGACAGGAAAATGCAAATGCAGACTGCCAAAAAAACAGAACGGGCGCTTTTGGGAAAAAAGAGGGAGAAATCAGGGGCTTTGGGGCAAAATAACAGGGGCAAAAAGAAAATTGCAATTTGTATGAATTTTTCTCTTGCCTTTTGTGCAAAAGTATGGTAGAGTCATTGTAATAAAAGGGAGTAGCTTGTGCGGCAAGCCGCATCGTCAGCGTTCGTCATCTCGGTGTTATCACCCGGGCGCGACTAAAAGAACATTTTCTTGAAAAGCAAGACTTTTATTGCATAACGAGAGGATTCGGTGCAATAAAAGTCTTTTTTATTTGCACGGGACACAGAGAAAGGGGAATTTCTATGGATAAACAATGGAAATTATCGCAGGAAGAACTCCTGCAGGAACTGAACAGCTCCATGAACGGGCTGACAGCGGAAGAAGCAAAGAAACGGCTGGAACAGTACGGCTACAACAAATTGCAGGAAGGTAAGCGCAAAGGCGTTTTGCAGGTATTTGCAGAACAGTTCGCAGACCTTTTGGTAATCATTCTGATTATCGCAGCCATCATTTCCGCTCTGACAGGCGGTCTGGAAGGTACCATCGTTATTCTGGCAGTATTGATTCTCAATGCCATTTTGGGTACGGTGCAGCACTTCAAAGCCCAGAAATCTCTGGACAGCCTGAAGGCTATGGCAGCACCCAATGCCCGTGTCATTCGTGACGGTCAGAAAATGGAAGTGCCTGCGGCAGAACTGGTGCCCGGGGACATCCTGCTCTTGGAAGCAGGGGACGTGACCGCAGCAGACGGTCGTGTATTGCAGAACTTCTCCTTGCAGGTCAGCGAAAGCGCACTGACAGGGGAATCTGAAAACGTAAACAAAATCGACACACCCATTGATCAGGACGAACTGCCTTTGGGTGACAGACTGAATATGGTATACAGCAGCTCTCTGGTGTCCTACGGTCGTGCGGTGGTACTGGTTACAGGTACAGGGATGCAGACAGAAATTGGTAAGATTGCGGACCTGATGGAATCCGCACAGGAAAAGGCAACACCCCTCCAGCGCAGTCTGGATGATTTCTCCAAGAAACTGTCCATCATCATCATGGTCATCTGTGCCATCGTCTTTGGTCTGGGTGTATGGCGGAACATGGGTCTGGCGGAATCTTTGATGTTTGCTGTGGCTCTGGCAGTTGCTGCCATTCCCGAAGCCCTCAGCTCCATCGTGACCATCGGTCTGGCTATTGGTACACAGAAAATGGCAAAAGAAAACGCCATCATCAAAAACCTCCGTGCCGTGGAAGGTCTGGGTTGTGTATCCGTTATCTGTTCTGATAAAACAGGTACACTGACACAGAACCGTATGACTGTAAAGAAAGCTTATGCCAACGGCAAAGTTTGGGAACCCGAAGAAGCCAAAGGCAATGATAAAGCTGTGAACGGTCTGGTGGCAGAAAGTGTATTGTGTAATGACGGCGCCATCAACGGCGAAACAGCAGTGGGCGACCCTACAGAAACCGCTCTGCTGTCCTTCTGTCGTACCATCGGCGGCGATGAAAATAAAGTCAGAGAAGAATTCCCTCGTTTGCAGGAAATTCCTTTTGACTCCGACAGAAAACTCATGTCTACTCTGCATTTCAGAAACAACCGTTATGAAATGCTCATCAAAGGTGCGCCCGACGTACTGCTGGCAAGATGTACTTCTGTGGAACAGAACGGCGAAGTCCTGCCTTTGACAGACGAAATCCGCAGCGCCATCGTAGACCAGAACAGAGATTTCTCCTCTCAGGGTCTGCGTGTACTGGCATTTGCCAAAAAGGTGCTTTCTGAAAACCGCCCTCTGACATTGGAGGACGAAACCGACCTGATCTTCACTGGTCTCATTGCCATGATGGACCCTCCTCGTGTGGAATCTGCGCCTGCTGTTGCGGACTGCCGCAGAGCTGGTATCCGTCCTGTTATGATTACCGGTGACCATAAAATTACTGCTTCTGCCATCGCAAAAGAAATCGGCATCCTGCAGGATGGCGACAGAGCTGTAGAAGGCAGCGAGCTGGAAAAAATGACAGACGAAGAACTTCGCAACGAAGTTGAACATATTTCCGTTTATGCCCGTGTATCTCCCGAGCATAAAATCCGTATCGTAAGAGCATGGCAGGACAGAGGTCATGTGGCAGCTATGACAGGTGACGGCGTCAACGACGCGCCCGCACTGAAACAGGCTGACATCGGTATTGCCATGGGTATTACTGGTACAGAAGTATCCAAGGACGCAGCGTCCATGATTCTGACAGACGATAACTTCGCAACCATCGTCAAAGCCGTAGCCAACGGCAGAAACGTATACACCAACATCAAGAACTCCATCAAGTTCCTGCTTTCCGGTAACCTGGCTGGTATTCTGGTGGTTATGATCACATCCCTCTTTGGTCTGCCTCTGCCTTTCACAGCAGTACAGCTTCTGTTCATCAACCTGCTGACAGACAGCTTGCCCGCACTGGCAGTGAACATGGAAAAACCCACTGGCGACCTGCTGAACCAGAAACCCAGAAGCCCCAAAGAAGGCATTCTGACAAAAGACTTCTTGCAGACACTGGGTATTCAGGGTGCCCTCATTGCAGTGGTAACCATGGCAGCTTTCTATCTGGGTATGCAGATCAACAACGGCATGGCTTGTACCATGGCTTTCGCAACACTTTGTATGGCACGTCTGTTCCACGGCTTCAACTGCCGCGGCTCCCGTTCCATCTTCCGTCTGCCTTCCAATCCTTACAGCGTAGGTGCTTTCTTCGTAGGCACACTGCTGCTGATGCTGGTACTGTTTGTGCCCGCACTCCATGGATTGTTTGACATCGACAACGCTCTGACACTGACAAACATCGGTCAGATTGTAGGTCTGGCTTTCGCGCCTACCTTCCTGATCCAGCTGTCCAGAATCGTCAGAGGCAAATAAGATTACGTCACCCTATGGGGTTATGTGCAGTATAACCCCATAGCGATTTTTGATATCCCCGTATTTCCCTCCCAAAAAAATACGGGGTATTTTTTTGGAAAAAGAGGGGGAAGGAGATAACATGCGCAGGATATCTTTGCTTTGGAAAGTGGTTCGTATCACCCATGCGGAACGGTTTGCCGTTGGCTATGTACTGCTGTTGTTTCTGGTGGCAGTGGCAGTCTGGCTGGCAGAGCCGTCCATCACCACATTGGCAGACAGTCTTTGGTACTGTTTTGCGGCGTCCACTACCATTGGCTTTGGAGATTTTGTGGCAGTGACATGGGGCGGCAGAATTTTGACAGTACTTTTGGCGCTTTACGGCATTTTTGTGGTGGCATTGGTGCCGGGGGTCATGGTGAATTATTTCATTGAGTTCAATAAGATTCGCTATAACGAAAGTCTTGTGCTGTTCATGGATCAATTGGAACATCTGGATACCCTGTCCAAAGAAGAACTCCGGGAAATTTCCGCCAAAGTCCGCAATTTCCGCAGAAAATAAAAAAACAGAGCATTTCTTTTGAGAAATTCTCTGTTTTTATTTGCGGGCAAGTTCTTTTTTCTTAAAAATCAGGGTGTTGCTTGCTATCTGACTGTACAACGACCGCAGGTGCCCGCTGTTGCGCATGTACTGGGTCAGTACATAAGTCAGGTCTTTGTCCCTAAAATCCCGATGAAGGGCAATGGAAGGCGTTGTGGGCTGGGGCGGGAAGATTTCCCTTTGCAGCTGCATGGTCAAATCCATGAGGGCAGGATATTCTTCTCGTTCCGCAGAGCCTGTCTGCATGAGGTATGCCGTCTGTTCCAGCTCGGAGAATGTTTTCCAGAGGGTCACCAGCAGCTTATGATACACCGCGCCCGTTTCTCCTGGCAGCTCTTTCTGTATGTATTCCCTGCACTGGGCGTAAATCATGTGGAACTCTGTCAGCAGTTCATTGTACTCATGTAAATCCACGTTTTGTGACAAACTGCGACGAGCAATTTCCCAGTAGGAAGCGTGGAGCTGGAATAGCCGCCGCAGGTTCAGGGCAAACTGCTTTTCTTTTGTGGTAGGGAAGAAAAACAGGTTGATGACGGAAACCAGCAGTACCGCCGTGATGACATAGGCAATACGCAGCCAGATCAACGTATTGTCCTGCATGGACATGGACGCCAGAATCAGGGCGAAGCTGGTGGAGAAAATGGGCTGCACCCATGTGCCGGGGGTAGAGCAGTACATGAAGAACATCATGAGAAAAGCAAAGGCAAACTGCATGGGCACCGTGGGCAGGAAAGGCTCAACCAGTGCCACCACCAAACAGCCCAAAGCCGTACCAATGGGACGAGTCACCAAACGATGCTCGCTGTCCTCAAAGCTGGGCTGGAGCAGCAAAAAGGCATTCAAAGGGAACCAGTATACATGGTTTGCGTGGGAGATAGCCATGGCGCCGCAGCTGATGGTCAGCACCACGGAAAGCCGCAGGGCAAACCGTGTTTCGATGGAATGGCGGGAAATGCGCCGCCGGAATTTCAGCCATGTTTCCTGCCAGTCCACGCCGAACCACTGGAGATTCTGCTTCTTTGTGGCAGGGTAAGTATGGCAGATCAGTATGAGCATGTGCAGGCAGCTCCGGTAAAAGATGCGCACCCGTCCTTCGGGCATTTCTCTTTGCTCCAAGAGAGTACGGGCTTTGGCAATGAGTTCTGTGTTGTCTGTTTCGTTGAGAGTCTGGGACGCTTCTTCTGCCAATTCCGCCACCTCTGTCAAACGGGGCAGGGCGTTTTGCTGGACTTCATCCTGCTGCCATGCTTTGTCCCGAACAAGATAGAAACTCCGCTGGAACATGACTGCCAGCATATCGAAGCATTTTTTGCCGTGGTCGCCTTTTTGGAACACCGTCTGCATCTGGTATGCCATGCGGTGGTAAGTGTCCTCTAATTTGTAGAGTTCTTTGGAAAAATCGTCGTCTGTTTCCCCGTCAGCAATGCGGGTGAGTATTTGAGAAAGCTGTTTCAGTCCGGTATGCAACGTCTGAACCGTAGGTTTTGCCTGCTTTTTGCCACGCTGTAAATAGGGATACAGCTTCAGTACAATGGCAAGGAATACCCAGCAGACCAGCACCACTTCCAGCTGTACGCCAAAGTCCTTTGGTTCCGGCGGCATGAATTGCAGGAATACGAATATCATGGCGCTGGCAAAATATCCTTTTGGCACGAATTGTGAAGATTGCAGGAAAACCAATGCAAAGGGAATGGTGAAATTCAAGAGCAGAGAAAGGGGCGTATCCAACGTGGCAATCATGGCGAAAAGGGCAAGGGCTTCGCAGATGACCAGCTGACGGAACAGATACCCCCAGGAGTTGTATCGGGCATGGCGGATCTGGAACAGTACCGTGATGACAGAGGCTGTCATGACAAACTGCAGACCAAAAAACACTGCCACAATCAGGAAAGATGCGCCAAAGAAAAGCACCACCGGCAGTGCGCCCCGCCAGTTGGGTCGAAATTTGGGCAGATATTTTTTGATTTTTTCCATGGATACACCTCCTTTTTTCTTTGGTGTTAAGATTTTGTATATTTTTTATGATAGCACAGTTTGGAGGCATTGAAAATATGGCAGGGGATTTTTGCGTGAGAATGAGGGCGGAAAAATACTTATGTTACGGATATTACGATTTGTTTAAGGCTTTCTTACGAATGGCGGAAAACAGTTGTTTCTTAAGGAAAAACAGAGTACAGTAGCATTAGAAGAGGATAAAAATTCCATGAAAAGTTTTTCATTGATATGGGGGTGTAATTTATGAAGAAGAAACATGCGATTACCATTACAGCTGTGCTGGCGGCTTCTATGGCTATGAGCGTCACCGCTTTCGGTGCGCCCACAGACATTCAGGGTCACTGGGCACAGAATACCATCAACAAGTGGGTGGACAAAGGAGACATCAGCGGCTATCCTGACGGGACTTTCCGCCCGAACAACATGATTACCAGAGCGGAGTTTGTGGTGCTGGTGAATAACGCCATGGGCTACACAAAGAGCGGCTACGCTTATTTCTCCGACGTACCCAGCCATTACTGGGGTAAAAATGCCATCCAGACTGGTGTGGCAGCAGGCTATATTTCCGGCGACGGCAACGGCATTTTCCGTCCCAATGACCCTGTTACCAGACAGGAAGCGGCAGCCATGATTTCCCGTATTCTGGATTTGAAACAGAATGAAAGTCGGGCATATCGCTACACCGATTCCTACGCTATTTCCAATTGGGCAAAAGGCGTGGTGGGCGCTGTCAGCGAAGCAGGCATCATGGCAGGCTATCCCGATGGCTCCTTTGGACCGAACCGTGTTCTGACAAGAGCCGAAGCCGTTCTGGCACTGGATAAGACCGTGAACTACAAGCCTGGCGACAAGGAAGAAGATAAAGAAGAAACCCAAAAAGAAGATATGCTTCTGACCCAGTCTAAACTGGAAGATACCACCATCACTGGTGACCTGACCATTTCTGACCGTCTTGGCACAAAGACCATCACACTGGAAGATGTGACGGTAAAAGGCAAACTCATCGTAGATGGCGGCGGTGAAATCATTCTGAAAGATTGTGACATCAAAGAAATGGTGATGGATCAGAAGGATACCACAGTGAAAGCCAGCGGCAAGACCACCGTGGAAAAAACCACATTTAAGAAAATCGGCAAACTGACCGGCGGCGATTATACAGACGTTATCGTGGATAAAGAGCTGTCTGGTTATATCACCATCGACGCAAAGGTGCGGAATCTGACACTGGATGCGGAAACAGACCTGAAACTGGGTTCTGACGCCAGAATCAAAAATATGGAAATCACCAAAAACGCTGATAAGGCTACCATCGACTTTTCCAAGGGGAAAGTGGAAGATATGACCGTAAAAGATAAAGTTACCATCAAAGGCAGCGGCGACATCGACACCATGACCGTTTATGTCAGCGGCGTTACCAGCAGTATCCGTCCCGATACGGTGAAAACAAAGGATAATGCAAGCAAACCGGATTATACGGATGACGATGATGATTGGTCTAGCTCCAGCAGTTCCCGCCGGAATATCACCATCAGCAGTGACCGCAGCGGCGGCACTTACCGGAACGCAACTGTCACAAAAGGTGATGTAACCGTGAGAAATATGACGGTACGGGAAAATCTGTACATTGACAGCGATGTGAAAGACGACGAAGTCAGATTTGACGGTATGACCATTTACGGCAATGTTTATATCAGAGGCGGCGGCACAAATTCTGTATTTTTCGAAGATTGTAAAATCAGCGGCAATATTTACGCTGAAAAAACATACGGCGATAAGCCTGTTGGACTGAAACTGGACAATAAGACCGCACAAGCGCTGAAAGGCGCGCTGTATATCCGTCAAAACGGTGCAGAAGTAGTTGGTCTGGAAAGCGGCAATGGCACATATTTGAAACAGATCGTTGTGGATACAGATAAGCTGACCACACTGGATGATTTGCAGGCAGACCGCGTGGAAATCGTTGCAGCCAATGCAGATGTGAAGATTACGGCAAGTACCATCGTCAAAGAACTCTATGTGACTGACAAAGGATATGGCAGAATTGACCTGAGCGGTACCATTGGCAAATTGCAGGCAGATAATAACGTAACCGTCAAGGGTTATGGACGCATTGATGAAAAATCCGGTAATGTAACGGTAGAACCAGGTGTGAAGATTGGTGTAACCAGTGTGACACTGGACAAAACCGACCTGACACTGGATGTGAATGATAAAGCAACTCTGACAGCAACTGTAAACCCCAATGACGCTACCAATAAGACAGCAACTTGGAAAAGCGACAAACCGGAAATCGTAGAGGTAGACAGCAACGGCAATGTGACCGCCAAGGCGGCAGGCACAGCTACCATCACTGCAACAGCGGATGGCAAGAGCGCAAGCTGCAAAGTGACTGTCAATGGACAGCCAGCAACTGTACCTGTACAGAGTGTAGAACTGAACCAGACAACTCTGGAACTGAAAGCAGGAAATACTGCGACCCTGACAGCAACCGTAAGTCCTGAAGGTGCAACAAACAAAGACGTAACATGGACAAGTGACAAACCGGAAATTGCAGCAGTAGAAGGCGGCAAAGTAACCGCAGTAAACGAAGGCACAGCCATCATCACAGCGAAAGCAGGGGATAAAACAGCCACTTGTACCGTAACGGTAACAAAGGCAGATGTGGCAGTGGAAAGCGTAACACTGGATAAAACCAGTCTGGACCTGAAAACAGGAGATAACACGACCCTGACCGCAACCGTAAACCCTGAAAGTGCAACAAACAAAGACGTAACATGGATAAGTGACAAACCGGAAATTGCAGCAGTAGAAGGCGGCACAGTTACAGCGAAAGCAGAAGGCACAGCCACCATCACCGTAACAACAATAGATGGCGGCAAGATAGCTACATGTAAAGTGACCGTAACCCCGAAAACGGTACCGGTAAGCGGTATTCAGGTGCAGGGTGCAGCATCCATTTATGTGGGGGATACTACAAAACTGACAGCAACCATCACACCGGATGGGGCAAGCAATAAAGCTGTGACATGGGACAGCCAGAACAAAGGCATTGCTACAGTAGACCAGCAGGGCAATGTAAAAGCTCTTAAAGCAGGCACAGCCACCATCACAGCCACAGCACAGGATGGCAGCGGCATTTCCGGCAGCTGTGTGGTAACTGTACAGCAGGCAGATACCACAGCGTTGAAAGCGAAAGTAACAGAAGCACAGGCTTTGCTGGATAAAACAGAAGTTTCTGCACAGAACGGTACAGATATTCCTCCTATGAAAAACTGGGTGGTACAGAAGCAGAAGGATGATTTGCAAAAGGCTGTAAATACAGCAAATGGTGTTTTGCAGCAGTCCACGCTTACTTCTCAGAATACAGTCAATGACGCATACCGTGATCTGCAAATGGCTCTTAATGCGTTCCTGAATGCCATGAAACCTGGCACGATGCCCAATACACCAATGCCACTGT
>OMGQ01000796.1_pt1 | contig 24101 bp, 31 predicted proteins | sample 1646071 | NCBI WGS metagenome assembly OMGQ01 (sample SAMN05578585, study PRJEB25193) | human gut metagenome | biome: Human Microbiome; feature: human-associated habitat; material: feces | host: Homo sapiens | place: USA:Birmingham
CCCGCGGCAGGAGACAGCCCGCGGCAGAGGGCCCAGAAGCGGCAGGCCAGCACGGCGGCCCGGGAGAAGCTGAACGCCAGGACTTCGTTCCAAAAGCTGGAAAGGACCCTGGCGGCCAACTTCGATGACGGGGACCTGTTCCTCACCCTCACCTATGATGACAAGCACCTGCCGGACGGACGCGATGCGGCGGTCCGGCGGATCCGGTCCTTCTTGAGCCGGCTGCGCAAGGCGAGGAAAGAGCGGGGACATTTGCTTCACTACATCTATGTGACGGAGGGGTGCAATCCGGGAGGGCGGCTCCACCACCATGTGGTGCTCAACGCCACAGGGGATGACCTGGAGGAGATCCGGCGGTTGTGGATCTACGGGGACAACCTGGAACTGCGGCGGCTGACCTTTCACCGGGATTACACATACGAGGACCTAGCCAGCTACCTCACCAAGGAGCCCCGGGAGTGGGGCCACCCGCAGGTGGGAGAGCGGACCTGGACGCCATCTCTGGGGCTGGCCCATCCGGAGCCAGAGACTGAGACGGTGCCGGACTGTGTGACCCTGTCCGCCCCGCCGGAGGCAGATGTGCTCTCCAGGGAGGGGCCGGTGTCCAACGGCTATGGGGAGTTCGCCTGGATCAAATACCTCCTGCCCAGGGATCCAGCCCGGAAACGGCGTCGTACCAGACGGAGACGGAAAAGAGAATAGGCTTTTCTATTCTTTTCAGTCTCGGGGGTAAGTATATTCTCTTGAAATTTCAATGGGAAGGGGCGAAAAAGATTGCAATCGAACGTGTGTTGTGGTAAACTAAGCATGAAAGACGGATGGGTGATCTGCCCAGTCTGCCGGAAGGGGAAGCTGCTGAAGCTCCTGCCGGACACAGCCGTCCGAAACCTGCCCGTGAAGTGCAAGCGCTGCGGACAGGAGACCGTTGTGAATATCGATGCGCCTGAGCCAGAGTCCACAGAGACCAGCGCCTGAGCCAATGACGACCCGATCAGTCGGGTGTCGTGGCTTGGGCGCTTTTTGTTTTGCCCGGAGGTGATAGCCCGTGGCCATGAAGCCGCTCAGGCCCTGCCGGCACCCAGGCTGCTCAGCCCTGACCCGGGAGGGCTACTGCCAAAAACACAAGCCCGCCAGGGCCCCACGCCGGGCCTCGGCGGAATACCACAGCTGGTACAGCCTGTCCGTCTGGACGGAGGAGCTGCGACCGGCACAGCTGCTGCGGGAGCCGTTCTGCCGCGCCTGCGCCGCCCAGTATCCGCCTGGAGATCCCAGGCACCGCACCAGGGCCACGGTGGTGGACCACATCGAGCCCCACCGGGGCAGCTGGGCCAGGTTCATCGATCCGGCCAACCACCAGAGCCTGTGCAAGCGCCATCACGACCAGAAAACGGCCCGGGAACAGGCCGCGGAACGGCGGAAAAAAGAGCAAGATTGACCCGTATCCCGGCCGGGAAGCTACGTCTGCGCCTGGGAGCGCGGGCGGGCGCAGAGGCACACGCGCAGGGGAAAGCCTGCGGCTTTCCACACATCCCCCACCCCAAGAAAGTTTTGCGGGGGGGAGTGCAAGACCGTAGCAGCCCTCGGGTGCGAGAAAATGTCCCCGATCAGGAAACCGGGGCTGTTGGGGCAGGATGAAATACCGCTGCCAGAGGCAACAGAGGCGGACGGGATACCGCTGCCAGGGGGAACGGCGGAGACGGACGGGATGTGGATGACAGTGAAGCCAATGGAGGTGAGACAGGATGCCGACGCCGGCAAAACCGCTGGAGAACATGAACAAGAACCTGACCGATGAGGAGCGCCAGCTCCGGGAGCAGGCCGAAGAGGGGGTGATCCCAGACCGGGGCCGGGAGAGCCGGATGGAGAAGCCGGCCATCATGACAAAAAACGCCGCCGCAGGCCGCTACTGGCGGAAGGTGCTGGAGCGGATGGACGGACTGGTGATCCTGGACGACCTGGACAGCGACGCACTGGGTGTCTACTGTGTGATGATGGCCCGGTATGAGGCGCAGTGCCGCCTGCTGGCCCAGGCGGCCAAGGGGCTGAAGGAGGCCAGGGACGACCCGGAGGCCGTGGAGGAGGCTGCGGCCAGGCTGGACGCAGTGAGCGGGAAAATGCAGTCCCTGGAGCGGAATATCCTCCAGTACGCGGAGAAGCTGGGACTTACCCCCTCCGGCCGGGTGCGCCTGGCACAGAAGCGGGCCCAGGCTGCCGCCGAGGCCAGGGCCGATCCGGACGGAGATCTATATGGCGACTAGATGGCAGAGCGGCCTGCACCATCCGGTGAGCGTCTATGCCAAGCAGGTCACCCAGGGGCGGCTGCGGGAACAGTGCTGTAAGTATGAGATCCTGGCCTGTCAGAGGCACCTGGACGACCTGAAGCGGCAGGGGACAGAGGACTTCCCCTGGGTGTTCGACACCACCCGGGCCGACCGGATCGTCCGATGGTTCAGTCAGTGCGTCCAGGTCCGTGGGGTGGACGCGGGAAAGCCTATCGTGCTGGAGCCCTGGCAGGTGTTCGACCTGGGCTGTACCTATGGCTGGGTCCACAGGGAGACCGGAGCGAGACGGTTTACCCATACCTACAATAAAAGGGCCCGGGGAAACTACAAGTCCAGCGAGAAGTCCTGTCAGGGCCTGTATCACATGTGCGGCGATGCCATCTATCCGCCCTACCGCCCGGAGTTGGCCAAATTTGAACAGGAGCCGGAGGTGGAGTGCGCGGCCGTGGACCGGGGACAGGCCATGCGCGTGCTGGGCGACGCCAAGAAGATCGCGCTGGCCTCGCCCAACATCGCCCGGCGGCTGCTGGTCCCCCGCTCAAATCCCATCGTTCACCGCACCCGGGGCGGCTATATGCGGGCCCTGTCCAAGGACACGAAAAACAAGGACTCCGGCGCCCCGACCTATTTTATCGTGGATGAGTACCACGCCCACCAGAACTCCGAGATCTATGACCTGGGCACCAACTCATTCGGCAAGCGGGCCCAGTCCCTGCTGGATGTGATCACCACCGCAGGGGACGACGCCGGGAGCAAGCCCTGCTATGAGGAGGAACTGTACGCCAAGCGGGTGCTGGAGGATCCCACCGTAACTGACGAGAGTTATTTTGTGATGATCCGGGAACTGGACGAGGGGGACAACCCCCACGATGAGGCGGCCTGGGCCAAGCCAAACCCCTGCCTGCGGTATCCAAGCGCTTACAGCCGGATCCTGCTCAAGCAGATCCAAGATGAGCACTCCACAGCCTATGCGTCCAACGACCCCAACAAGATCCGGAAGTTCCTCACGCGCCGGATGTGCCTGTGGCAGGTGGGCAGCGTCAACCGCTATCTGGATGAGAACTGCATGGCGAAGGCAAGAAAGGCCATGGTCCCCCGGGAGGAGTTCGCAGCCCTGACCGACGGGCAGGCGTGCCACTGCGGGTTTGATCTGGGCAAACGGATCGACCTGTCTGGCTCGGCGGCGGTGTTCGACCTGCCGGATGGCCGGATCGCAGTGAAAATGCACGGCTTTATGCCGGAGAACGGGGCGGACCGCCATGAAAAGACAGACCGGGTGCCCTACAAGTCCTGGGCCCAGGGGGGATACTGCACCCTGACCCCCGGCGACGTGACGGACAACAGCTATGTGTACAACTGGATCTGCGCGGGAGAGCGGGACCACAGCTGGAAGGTGGACGAGGTGGACTATGACGGACACAACGCCACCGATCTGGAGATCCGGATGAACGAGGACCGGAACCGGGAGGATTTCTGCGTGGAGGTGGCCCAGACCTGTGCCGGGCAGAACCTGGCGGTGAAAACATTCCGGGAACTGCTGCTCCAGGAGCGGCTCGTGCTGGAGGAGAGTCCGCTGGCCCTGTGGTGCCTCCAAAATGCCATCGAGATCCAGAACAACTATGGGGATCTGAAGCTGTCCAAGCGGCACAAGGACGACACCGAGCGCATCGATCCGGTGGCCGCCGCCATGAACGCGCTGGCCCGGGTGCTGCTGAAGCGGAGCCCGGGGAGCGACATCAATGAGCACGTTTTATCCGAGGATTGGGGAGTTTGATATGAAGATGCTGAGACGATTGGGCCGTGGGCTGGCCCTGTATCTGGACGACCTGCTGATGCTGGCGGGGGGCGGGTGCTTTGTCCGGGCGGCCTGGGAGGCATGGGGCCGGCCGGCGGCCCTGGCTGTGGCGGGGGTGTGCCTGGTGGCCTATGCGGTGGCAGTGGCCCGGGCCCGGGGAGGTGGCAGAGCATGATCTTTGCACGATCCCTGGGCGGCCCTCAGGCGGCCGCGGAGGAGCGGACGCTGAACTGGGAGGAGGTACAGCAGCTGTTCCGGACGGCCTTTCTGACCGGGACCGAGGTGGAGAACAGTGTGCCCAGCGCAGAGCGGCTGTCCCCGGTGGCGGCGGCCCACCGGATCCTGACCAACTCCTTCGGGCTGATCCCCTTCGGACTGTACCGCAGGGACGGAGAGGAGCGGGTCCCGGTGGAGGACCCCGCCCTGAACCAGGTGATGAAGGTGCGGGCTAACCCCTATATGTCCCCCTTCATGCTGCGGAAGGTGACCATGTCCAACGCCTTCTGGTATGGCTTCGGGGCCGTCTGGAACCGAAAGGGGCCGGACGGCCAGATTGTGGAGCGGATCGCCCTGCCCAGCGACTGCTGCACCGTCCGGAGGGATCCGGATGGCGGGGCGTACTGGTATGACTACAACGTGGACGGGGTGCAGCGGACCTTCTCCAACTATGAGCTGTCCTTCCTCTACTTTGAGACCTATGACGGGATCCGGGGCCGTGGGCTGCTGGACCTGGCCCGGGAGAGCATCGCCCTGGACACGATGGCCCAGCGGTACGGGAAGAAGTTTTATCAGAACGGGGCACGGCTGTCCGGCATCGTGGAGGTGGACACAGACGCCAGCAGCGAGACCAGGACCAAGGTGAAGCGGGAGTTCAGCCGGTTTGCCTCGGAGGAGATGTTTGCAGTGGCGGTGCTGGACCACTCCATGAAGTTCACGCCCATGGGGCTGAACCAGAGGGACGCCCAGTTCATCGAGAGCCGGCAGTTCACCGTGGAGGAGATCAGCCGGTTCACCGGGATCCCAAAGCACATGATGCAGACGGGCAAGGAGAGCTATGACTCCAACGCCCAGCAGCGGCAGAACTACATCACGGACACCCTGCTCCCATTCGTGGTGCAGTGGGAGAGCGAGGACAGCTATAAGCTGCCCACCCCACAGGACCGGGCCGCCGGGGTGTACATCCACGGGAACGTGGAGGCGCTGCTCCGGGCCGACCCCGCGACCCGGTTCAGCGTGTATGAAAAATCCATCCAAAATTCCATTATGAATCCGGACGAGTGCCGGGCCAAGGAGGAGAAAAACCCCATCCCGGGCGGGCTGGGACAGCGCTTCCTGGCGACGAAGAATCTGGGCTCGCTGGAATCTGTGCTGAACGGAGGGGAAGCAAGTGGTTGACGTACATCTGAGAGGAGAACTGTGGGACAACGACAGCGCCGACATCCTGCGGTGGTGGGGCTGGCGGGACATCACCGCCCCCATGGACATCCAGGCGGCGCTGGAGGCCGCTGGCGGGGACGAGGTGACAGTGCTCATCAACTCGCCGGGGGGGAATATGGCGGTGGGGACGGAGATCCGGTCCATGCTCCGGCGGTATCCGGGCAGGACCGCGGCCCTGTTCCAGGGCTATGGAGCCAGCGCGGCCACCCTGGCGGCCACCGGCTGCCAGGTGATCCGGAGCGAGCCGGGGGCCCTGCTGTGCTACCACAATCCCAGCGGCGGCGCGGAGGGGGACCACCGGGCCATGGGCCGGGCGGCGGCGGATCTGCGCAACGCCCGGGACTGCATTCTGGAGGTCTATACCGCCAGAGGGGGGACCAGGAGCCGGAAGGAGCTGATCGCCCTGATGGACCAGGACATCTACATTACCCCGACCCAGGCCAGGGAGTACGGCCTGATCGATGAGATCGTGGGGCTCCCGGGGGCGGAGGAGGACCCAGCCGCATTTGTGGCGGCATCCGGCGGACGGATCCGGCTGACGGCGGCCATGCGGGAGCAGTACCGGGCCCATGTGGCGGAGCAGAGGACCGCCGGGGCCCAAGAGGAAGAGGCAAGACGCGCCCTGGCTCGGCTCAGGTCGCTTGCAAGCTATTAAAAGAAAGGACGGAACAACATGGATTTTATGGAGAAGATCACCGAGCTGCGGGCAGAGAAGAGCAAGCTGCTGGCTCAGGCGGAGGCCCTGCCTCTGGAGGATGTGGAGGGCCGGGACAAGATCACCGACCAGATGGAGGGGCTCAATGCCCAGATCAAGAGCCTGGAGCGGCAGGCCAAGGCCAGCGCCGACGGCGCAGCCGTGTATGACGGCATCCTTCACAGCGGCGAGGGGACGAAGAAGCAGGCCGATGGAGGCGCGCCCAAGCTGTTTGCCTCCCTGGGTGAGCAGCTGAAGGCCATCTATGATCTGCGCAAGGGCCAGACCATGGACGACCGCCTGGGGAAGATCAATGCGGCGGCGGGGGTGACCGGCACCACCGGAGCGGATGGCGGATTCCTGCTCCAGGAGGATTTTGCGGGCCGGATCCTGGAGAGCGCAGTCCAGCGCAGCCCTCTGCTCAACCGGCTGGACCGGTACACCTGCTCCAGCGCGGCCAATTCTATGCGCTGGATCAGCGCAAATGAGACCGACGTGAGCAAGTCGGTGTTCGGCGGCGTGCAGATGTACTGGGCCGCGGAGGGGGCCACGGTGGCGGCCAGCAAGCCCCAGTTCCGTGAGATGAAGCTGGATCTGGAGAAAATGATGGGCTTCTGTTACTGCACGGATGAGATGCTTCAGGACGCCGCGTTCCTGACCGGGTTTGTGGGGAACGCCTTCTCCCTGGCCGGGGACCGGCTGCTGACTGAGAGCGTGATCAGCGGTGACGGGGTGGGCAAGCCCAAGGGCCTGCTGAATTCCAAGGCGCTGATCACCGTGGACAAGGAGGCCAGTCAGGCTGCCGGCAGCTTCCTGGGGATGAACGCGGTGAAGATGCAGGCCCGGGCCATGCCCCGTGGCCGGGAGCGGCTGGTGTGGCTGATGCACCCCGACGTGGAGGAGCTGCTGCCCACCCTGGCCCTGGAGAGCGGCGGCGCGGCCAAGTTCCTGTGGAATCCAGAGGGCGGTCTGGGCAACTTTGACACCCAGCGGGTGCTGAACAAGCCGGTGCTGTTTGAGGACAGCTGTGCCGCCCTGGGCACCAAGGGCGACATCCTCCTGGTGGATCCCTGGCAGTACATCCTGCTGACCAAGGGCACGGCCAAGCAGGACTGGTCCATCCATGTGGAGTTCCTCACCGACCAGAACTGCTTCCGAATGGTGTTCCGCTGCAACGGCACCCCCAAGGTGGACACCCCCCTGACCATCAAGAACAGCACCAAGAAGCGCAGCCCCTTTGTGGCGCTGGCTGACCGAAAGTAAGAGCAGGGGCGGCGGAGCTGAGCCCCGCCGCCCTCAGGAGATAAGGAGGAGAGCGCAGATGAAGCGGATCGTGGAAGAGCTGACATACAGCGTGGTGCTGGCGCCCCAGGAGGTGGCCTCCGCCACCCCCAAGACCAGCGCCTTTGCAGACGCCCAGAGCGTGCCGGAGATCGAGTTCCTGGTGGCCACCGGGGCGCTGGCCAAGGGCAAGAAGCTGAAGGTGGAGGTCTTATACCTCCGATGAGGCGGGAGGCGGCTCCCCGGCGCTGGTGAAGGCGGTGGAGTTCACCGCGGGGGACGGGGCGGCCCACACCCTGGCGGTGGTGGACTATGCCGTGGATCCCGCCCGGGGCCGCTATGTGGGCGTGAAGATCCAGCACGACGCCGGAGCAGGCGTGGTCTGCGGCGTGACGGCGTGCGCCCGGAGCATGAGACTGCCCGCAGCCAACGCCTGGACGGCAATGGTGTGAGGGAGGCGGTCAGATGGCCATACCGGAGGAACTGAGGGAGACGGTCTTTTCCTACTGCAAGGAGGAGGACACCCCGGACACCCTGGGGCCCATGACGGCGGCCTGGGATGGGGCGGAGGGCTATCTGGAGGGGGCCGGGGTGACCCGGCCCGCCCCGGAGTCCAAACGGCACGGCCTGTGGCTGGTGGTCATGCTGGCGGAGACGCTGGACCGGTATGATAACCGGGGCGGACAGGCCGCCGGACAGCTCCGGGACAACCCGGCCCACCGCCGGGCGCTGACACAGCTGAAATTGACAGAGCCGGAGGCATAAAAAAGCCGCCCCCGGAAGGGGCGGCGGGTCAGGGCTGAACAGAGGGCTGGGGGCCGTATTCCCGTTCCATGGCGGTGCGGGTGACAATCCACTGCTTGCCGAACTTCTGGGCATCGACGCCCTCCACCAGCCTGCGGTAGGCCACCGCCTTGCGGAGAGTGCTGTCATGCAGGCTCCAGAGGGAGGTCGCGTCGGCGAAGGAGAGCAGGCCGTCAAAGGGGGAGGAGACCGGCTGGCCGTTCTCCCACAGCTCAGAGCCGTCCAGGTCGATGTCGTCGTTCCAGGAGATCCCATAGCCGCCCGGATCCGTCCGGACCTGCTCAAACAGGCCGGGGACGGTGCGGAGGGGGGCGAAGGCGTCTATCTGATCCAACAGGGGAACCATGTTGTACTGCCTGGCGCAGCCGTCGGCAAAGTGGACCAGCAGGGCATAGCCGGGCAGCGGGGTAACGGATTTGATCTTATGAAACATGGGGAGCTCCTTTCTGCCGCAGCGCCCCGCTCATTCGAGCGGGGGCAGCGTCTTGAAGTTTTGGGTCATCCACATCTCCAGCAGCTCGGCCTGGTGATCGGCGGCCCATTCCCGAACCATATTCAGGGCCTTGCGGGGCAGGTCGCCTTCGATCATGTCCAGGGTCTGAATGTCGATGACGCCGTTATAGTCGCCATAGAGTGCGTGGATGTGGGGCGGATTGTGTTCTTTTCCCAGCAAATACATTTTGATGGTCATTCCGTAAAACCGTGAGATAACAGGCATTGGGTTTTCCCCCTTTCTGTGATTAGTATATCACGATACCGTGAAAATGTCAAGAGGAAATTGGAAAAGAGGTGGGCTGGTATGGAGACGAGCATAAACGCCGGGCGGCTGAACCAGCGGCTGGAGGTGCAGGAGTTGGCGGAGGCTGAGCCGGGGGTTTGGACCTGGAAAACCGTGCGGAGGACCTGGGCCCAGGTGGAGCAGAGCACCAGGCGGAACCTGTTCTCCGCAGTGGGGATCGGAGCCCGGGGGACGGAACTGATCCTGCGGCGGCAGGAGCTGACCCTCCACAACGCCCTGCTGTGGGGCGGGCGGCACCTGTTTCTCACCGCCATCCGGCCTGAGGGGAGGCTCCACCTGCGGGTGGAGGCGGCCCTGACGGAGCCGGTGAAGTGCCTGGCCACCCGCACCGAGGATACCGTGGGGCCGGCTGGCCGCCCTGTGCCGGCGGAGACTCTGCGGGTGACCTTCCCCGGGATCCTGACGGAGAAGTACGTCCGCTATGAGCGGAAAGAGACCCATGCAGAGACGGACGCCAGCTATGTGCTGGTGACTGGGAAGCCCATCCAGCTGCCCGAGGGGACACTGGTGACGGTGCAGGAGGGGCCGGCCAAGGCTGTCTGCCATGTGGCGGCGCGCCATGTGCTGGACTCATACAAAAACGAGTATGAGTTGATGCGGGGCGGGGATGTGTAATGGCTCAAACCGTAGACACCAGCGGACTGGACCGCCTTCTGAAGAGCTGGGAGCAGCTGCTGAAGGAGTTCCCGGAGGCCAAGAGGCAGGCCCTGGAGCAGATGGGCCGGGATCTTCTTCTGAATGTGCAGGAGGAGATCGGCGGCAGCGGCAAGGTGGCCGGGTGGCAGGCCCCCCATCTGGGCAGCGGCGGCGGCTATGTGGCCATCCGGGCCAAGGCCAATGAATACCAGACCACCAAGAGCGGGAAGCGGTACGCGGTGGGCCTCATCACCAACGCAATCGAAGGGGGCCACCGCCACGGCGGGCCCAGAGAGAGCGGAAAGCCGGGCTACCGGCACCGGCCCAGGATCCAGGTGGCCGCCGTTCCCGGGCGGTGGATGTACCAGACGGTGCGCGAACAGCTGGGGAACATGGGGCAGGCGGAAATGGACGAACTGCTCCAGACAATTATTGACGGATTGGAGGGAGAACTGTGACCAGTACAGACCTGATGGAGGACCTTGCGGAGCGGATCGCGGCCCTATGGCCGGAGCGGATGCTGTACCGCAACTTCTGTCCCAACGACTACAAGCGGCCCTCCGGCTTTCTCTATGTGAGAAGCGCCGGGTTTGAGGATGTGAATATTGGGCTGGTGCGGTGGTCTGTGGAGGCGGAGCTGGAACTGTTTGCCGCCACGGACGCCTACACCGTGGAGAGCACGGAGGCTCTGCGGCGGGATCAGGACGCGGTGCTGGACCTGTTCGGCGGGCCGTCGATCCAGGTGGGAGACCGGCATATCCCGGTCTATGCCACGGCGGAGGCACCGGGGCCGGGGAGCGCCTATGTGTCCTTTTCGGCCGCCTGGACCGACGTGCGGCCCGGGTATCACGACCCGGAGGACCCCGGAGATCCGGAGACGGCCCAGACGCCGAAGATGGAGCACATTGAGATCAACAACCAATGCAACAAGGAGGAGAGGACATGAGCGCGACAAGCATCGGCCTGCCCAAGCTGAAGATCGCCTTTGAGGCGGCGGCCCGGCAGACCATCAACCGGAGCAAGAAGGGCTATGCGGCGGTATTCGTCCGGGACGCCCAGGCCCAGGGGCTGCACAGGCTGAGCAGCGACACCATGATCCCCAGCGAGCTGGGGGAGGCAAACCGGAGCTATATCAAGACGGCCTTTGTGGGCAGCGACCGGGGACAGCCCAGCCTGGTGTATCTGGTGGTCATCCCCACGGGGACGGAGGATACCACCGCCCTGGAGGGCGGCCTGAAGCTGCTGGAGTCGGTGTCGGTGGACTATCTGGCCGCTCCCGCCGACGCCACCGAGGGGGAGCTGACCGCCCTGAACCAGTGGGTGGCGGACCAGCGGGCCCGGTACCGGACGGTGAAGCTCGTGCGGCCCTTTGGCAGCAAGGGGAGCGACAGCATGGGCGTGATCGAGCTGGATGAGAGCGGCATGGCGGACGCCAATGGTGCGGTGACCGCCGGGACTGCCTGCGGCCGGCTGGCTGGGCTGCTGGCCGGGATCCCTATGGGGATGTCCGCAACCTACGCCCCTCTCCCGGAGCTGACGGCGGTGACCGTTCGGACGGAGGAGGAGCAGACCCAGGCCATCGACGGGGGCAAGCTGATCCTGATCCACGACGGGCAGAAGGCCAAGATCGCCCGGGGCGTGAACAGCCTGACCACCATCCCGGCCGGAGGAAGCGAGGATTGGCGGAAGATCAAGATCGTGGAGGGGCTGGACCTGATCTCCTATTTCCTGCGGACCACGGTGCAGGACAGCTGGGTGGGCCAGTACCCCAACACCTACGACAACAAGCAGCTGCTGGTGGCCTATATCCTGGAGTACCTCCAGGAGCTGGAGCGGGCCGGGGTGCTGAACCCCGGGGAGAGCTACTGCGAGATCGATTACGACCGGCAGCTGAACTGGCTCAAGGCCCAGGGCGTGGAGGTGTCCACCCTGACCCGGCAGCAGGTGCTGGAGCACCAGACCGGCTCCTGGGTGTTCATCCGGTGCGGCGGGCGGCTGGTGGACGCCATGGAGGACTTCGAGGTCCTGTTCAACGCCCAGACGCTGGCTCTGGCGGCGTAAGTGAGAGAGGAGGAGCAATATGGCAAGAACGATTGATTCAGCCAAGCGGGTTCTCAGCGGCACCTTCGGGGAGGTCTGGGTGGACGGCGAGAAGATCGCCGAGTGCACCGCCTGTCAGGCCAAGGTGAGCAAGGACAAGGCCACCATCAACCTGTGCGGCCAGTTTATGAGCGACACAAAGGCCCTCAGCGGCAAGGGGACCGGGAGCCTGACCCTGTACAAGGTGGACAGCGGCTTTTTACAGCGGCAGAGGAGACTCCAGGACGGCGTGGATGAGCGGGGGACCGTCATCACCAAGCTGAAGGACCCGGACAGCTGGGGCGCGGAGCGGGTGGCCCTGTACAACGTGAGCTTTGACGACCTGACTCTGGCGGACTGGCAGGCGGCCAAGGAGGGCAGTGTGACGGCCCCCTTCACCTTCACCCGGTATGAGCTGCTGGACACCATTGAGGCGGAGTAAGACGACGCCCTCCCGGCCTGCCGGGAGGGCGGAATCGGAAAGCAGATTGGAGGATACGATGGAGAAAAAGAAGCAAGACCAGATCCATGTGATCAAGAGCCTGCTGGATCTGCCGGAATTTCAGCCGGAGATCGCCCAGGTGCATCTGCCCCGGCTGAACATCGTGCTGGCGCTGAGGGAGACCCCATACGACAAGCTGATGAAGATCCGGCGGGAGGAGGACGCCCAGGTGCATCTGATCCTGGCCAGTGTCACCAACCACCCGGAGCTGAAGCAGGAGGAATGGTACCGGGAGAAGATGGGCTGCGCCACGCCGGTGGACGCCCTGAAAAAACTGCTGCGGCCGGGTGAGGTGGAGAAGATCTGCCGGTCCATCGACCTGCTCAACGGCTATGGGGTGGGCAGTGTGGCCCCTGTGTCTTATGAGGAGCTGATGGGCCAGGCGATCCAGGCCGCGGTGGAGGAACTGGGAAAAAACTGACCAGCAGCGCAGACCTGGCCGCAGCGGAGCTGCTGCTGGCCAAGCACGGGATTTTCCCGGGCGCCTACTTCCGGCTTCCGCCGGGGGAGCGGGCGGTGGTCTGCGCGATGCTGATCGACTATAACCGGCGGAGAGAGGAGGCCCAGGATGCCCAGTAGCAGAAGGACGGATGCCAGCATTGCCTTCAGTGTGACAGATAACCTGTCCCAGTCCATTGTTTCCATGAAGAACTCGCTAAGCGAGTTCCGAAACGATGCGGCGGGACTTCAGAAGCAGCTGGATATGCTGGACAAGACCAAGATCCAGCTGAAAAATGTGGATCTGAAGCAGGCCAAGCAGGAACTCCAGCAGGCGGAGAAGGCGATCCGGGAGCTGGGTGACGCAGCCACTGAGGCAGACCGGGCGGCGGCCAACGCCAACTTTGAGCGGGCCAGCCAGAACTATGAGAACATCCGGGCCCAGCTGGATCTCACCAGCAGGCAGGCCCGCCAGACCCAGAAGGACCTGCTGGATGCCACCGGAGCCATCAGCAAGGTGGAGAATCGGGCTGGGAGCTCGGTGGGCGGGGCTGGAAGCTCGGTTGGAGGGGCGGGGAGCGTGCTGTCCGCCCTGGGCAAGGCGGGGCTCTTTTCCATGGCCGGGGACGCCGCCGGACAGTGGGGGAACCTGCTGGTGGGGTCGGCCTTTGGCAGCGACGCCGGCGGCCTGTTCGGCAGCGCCCTGAGCGGAGCGGCCAGCGGGGCCGCGATCGGGTCTGTCGTCCCTGGTATCGGCACCGCGGTGGGCACAGCCATCGGCGGGGCCATCGGGCTGGCCTCCGGCGGCGCACAGGCGGCGGAGAGCCGGGACCAGGCGTTCGCCAGCTATTACAGCGGCCTCTATGACCAGCAGCAGTCCGCCCAGGCGGAAAGCCAGTCCTCCGGCAGCGCCACGGCGGCCCAGCGGGAGCTGGATGCCATCGCCTTCACCCGGCTGCTGGGGGCGGGCGTCGGGGACCAGTACCTCGCCGATCTGCGGGGGCTGGCGGCCGCCACCCCCATGGAGTATGAGGACCTGACGGGGATGTCCCGAGCCTTGGCCACCGGCTTTGGGGAGAGCCCGGAGCGGATGCTGGAGCTGATGACGGCCATCGGAGACGCCGGAAGCGCGGTGGGCGTCACGGCGGCGGACATGACAGAGATGGCCCGTGCCATGAGCCGGATGAACAGCAGCGGAAAGGCCACGCTGGAATATCTGAACATCTTCCAGGACCGGGGCGTGGACGTCATCGGGATGCTGGGAGAGGCTATGGGCAAGACCCAGGGACAGATCTACGGCATGATCTCCAAGGGGGAGATCAACGGACAGCGGGCCGCCGACATCATCCAAGCGGGCATGGAGAGTCGGTACAGCGGGGCCATGGAGGAGATGGCCGGGACCTTCGAGGGCCTGACCTCCACCCTGTCCGACACCATGACAGAGCTAAGCGCGGCCTATGGCAAGGGCTATAACGACACCAGAAAGGGCGGGCTCCAGGCCGAGATAGACGCCTATGGAGGCGCACTGGGGGAGGCCATCCAGTCTCTGAACGGGATCTCCGGCCAGAACGCGGCCTATCTGGAGAACCTGGGGGAGCAGTACAAGCGGGAGGCCCTGGGCTCTGTGCTGCTGGGGGAGGACACCACCCTGTTCTCTGAGGAGGACCAGGCCCAGCTGGCAGAGCTGCGGCAGCAGTTTGCCGAGGCATCCGCCCAGTATGCGGAGACAGGAGACCGAAATGCGGCCATCACCATGGAGTCCACACGGAGCTCAGCGGAGATGATCGCCCAGGCCGCATACGAGAACAGCGAGCAGTACAGGATGCTCCAGGACGCACAGGAGGACTCCCTGGATGCGATCTGGAGCAACACCTCGGCACTGGAGGCGGCCACCACCGCATACGAGCTGGCCCAGGAGCGGACCAAGGGGGCGGGGGGCGGTGTCCTGGATGCCATTGCTTCCCTGTTTGGGGATCCGGAGGCCGACAGTGCAGACCCGGCGATGGGCGACTGGAGCTATAACGCGGATCTGGACGGCGGCTCCGCCGGAGCGGGCCACGCCTACGGCCTGCGGAGGGTGCCATACGACAACTATGCCGCCCTGCTCCACGAGGGGGAGCGGGTGCTCACCGCCCGGGAGGCCCGGGAGCAGGACCGGGGCGGCGGCACTCCGTCCATATCCGTTCAGGTGTCCGGCAACACCTTCGGGGCCGGCCTGGACGAGGCGGCGGTAGCCCAGTACATCGCGGAAGCGGTGTGGATCAAGGCCCAGGCGGGGTTCACGGCCTGAGGAACAGGAAAGGAGGGAGCGCCGGATGCTGCGGATCATGTCATTTCTGGAGGAGGCCACGGGGAAGGAACTTGTGCTGCCGGTGACCCCGGCGAAATATTCCTGGCGGCACCCCAACGGGATCGAGACGGTCCAGCTGGACCAGCTGGGGGAGATCAATCTGCCGGGCGGGTCCAGGATGGGGGACTGCACCCTGGAGGATGTGCTCCTCCCCGCCCAGCTGTACCCCTTCTGTGTGCCGGGGGCCAGGGCGGCCCCATACGAGTACCTGTACGACCTGGAGGTGTGGAGCGACCGGGGGGCCAAGCTGCGGTGGATCGTCTCGGGCACCAGCGTCAACGCCTCGGTGATGATCGGGGAGATCACCCAGGGGGAGCAGGACGGAACCAACGACCTGTATCTCACCATCGCCCTGAGGCAGTACCGCAGGCCGGAGGCCCCTGTGCTGTCCGTCACCGGCGGCGGGGTGCAGACCGCCCGGGACAGCCAGACAGGGGCGGCGTCCGCCAAGACCTATCAGGTGAAGGCGGGGGACTGCCTGTGGTCCATCGCGGAGCAGTATTATGGAAGCGGCAGCCAGTACAAGCGCCTGGCGGCGGCCAACCCGGACATTAAAAACCCGAACCTCATCTATCCGGGACAGGTGCTCACCATCCCGGCGGCGGACGACCTGCCGGCCGCCGGGGCGGACAGCGCCAGCGCGGCGCTGGCGGCGGAGACCGTGTCCGCCTGGGATGGGGAGACGGGGAGATGGACCCTGAAATGAGGTGGTGAGATGGAGCATACCTACACCCTCACCCTGGCGGGGCCTGGAGGTGGGAGCGCCCGGGATGTGACGGAGCTGGTGCAGACCATGAGCTGGAGCGGAGACGTGCGGCAGATCGCACGAACGCTCTCAGTATCCATGGCTGTGCCCCGGGACGGGAGCGTGGAGCCCCCCGCCCTGGAGGAGGGAGCCGCCCTGCGGCTGGAGCAGGGGGGTGCGGCCCGGTTCACCGGGCAGCTGGTCCGGTGCTCCACAAGCACCCGGACCGTGACGGCCAGCCTGACCGCCCTGGACGGCGGCCGGGCTCTGGTCCGGAACGAGGCCTTTTCCCGGTGCGACGGCGTGACGGCGGAGGCCGCAGCGGCCGCCCTGTGCCAGCGGTTCGGGATCCCGGTGGGGAGGCTGGCCGCCACAGGAGTGCCGGTGCGGCGGAAGTTCCCCGGCGTGGCCCTGGACAAAATCGTCGCCACCCTGTACACCCTGGCGGGAGAGCAGACCGGTAGGCGGTATCTGCCCCGGATCACCGGGGACGGCCGCCTGGAGGTGGTGGAGAAGGCCGAGTCGGCCAGCCTGGAGATCGTCCGGACCATGGGGGTGACCAACAGCTGGAGCATTGAGCGGCTGTGCAACAGCGTGGCCATCTACACCGACGACGGACAGCTGGTGCGCCGGGTGGAGGACGGGGCCTCTCAGGCGGTCAACGGGCGGCTGGAGCACGTGCTCCGGCAGCGGGCCGGGGAGGATGCGGCCGGAGAGGCCCGGGCCTGGCTGGAGGACAACGGCCTTCAGCAGAGCCTGACGGTGGAGGTGCTGGACCCGCCCATGGAGCTGATCTGCGGGGAGGCCGTCCTCCTCCGGGACACCGGAAGCGGGGTGAGCGGACTGTTCTGGGTGGACGGGGACACCCACACGTTCAAGAACGGCCAGCACTTCGGGAAATTCAAGCTGAATTTCCGGAACCTGATGCACGAGGCCGACGCCGGCGGGGCGCTTTAGGCGGGACTTTACCGGCCTTCCTCAACAAGAGGAGGAAGCTGAGAGGAGTGACAGAGATGGAAATGGAGCAGAGCGCGGGGATCATCCTGGAGGCCGTGGCCGCGGTGGGCGGACGGACAAGGCCGCCCAGTCAGTTTTCCATTGGAGAGGTCCAGTCCGCCGGGCAGTGGGAGGATGTGAGGATCGCCTGCGACGGCCTGATCCTGACGGCGGAGGACCTGTGGGTGGCTCCGGAGCTGCTGGAGGGGTACAGCCCCAAGCTGGTGGGCTCGCTGCCCGGCACCTGTCCGGACGGCGGGACCCTCACGCCGGTGTCCGCTGACCAGCTGACCCGGGGAGAACTTGGGGTGAAGGCCGGGGACCGGGTGGTGCTGCTCACCCGGGACGGACAGGACTACTACCTGGTGGGGAGGATGGTCAAGCCGTGAGCAAGACACTGTGGCCCATGTTCCCCCAGACCGGGACGGAGCGGAGGGGACAGCTGCCCCTGTACCGGGACGTCCTGATGGACTATGAGGCAGGCCGGCCCGTCTGGGAGGGCGGGGAGCCGGTGATGGTCACCGGGCTGGAGGCCGTGAAGGGCTGGGCCTGGCGGGCCATCGCCACCGCCCGGTACCGCTATCCCCACTTCTCCTGGTCCTACGGCTGTGAGCTGGAGGCCCTGGTGGGACAGCCCTACCGGGCGGACACCAAGCTGAGCGAGGCGGCCCGGTACGTCCGGGAGGCGTTGGAGATCAACCCCTATATCCGGGGCGTCCGGGTCTCAGAGCCCCGGTTTGAGGGCAGCACCCTGCATCTGACGGTGGAGCTGTCCACCGTCTATGGAAAGGAGCGCATCCATGTTTGAGGACCGCACCACAGAAAAGCTGAAAGAGGAGACCCTGGCGGCCATCGCGCCGGAGGCGGGGATCTCCACCATGGCGGGCAGCTATGCCGACGGCGTGGTGGGCCCCCTGTGCCGGGAGGTGAGCCAGGTGTACCAGAGCCTGCCTGCCGTGCTGTCCATGCTGTTTGTGGATGAGAGCAGCGGACGGTTTCTGGATCTGGTGGGCCGGGACTATCACAATCTGACGCGCCGGGAGGGGACAAGGGCCCGGTGCGGCGTGACGCTGACCGGGAAGGCCGGGACCGTGATCCCCGCCGGGACCGTCTTTCTCACCGGGACGGGGCTTCAGCTGCTGCTGATGGAGGCGCCTCCGCAGGCCGCCTGGAGGCGGCGGAGGCGGGCAGCGCCTATAACATCGCGCCGGGGAGCCTGACGGGGATGTTCGTCAACCTCCCCGGCCTGGAGGGCTATGTCAACACCCAGGGGGAGGGGGGCACCGACCGGGAGAGCGACGCCGCCCTGTATGCCCGGATCGACGAGGCCCGGAAGCGGCCCCGCACCAGCGGAAACGGCTGGGATTACCGGGGCTGGGCCATGGAGGTGGCGGGGACCGGCGAGGCCAAGGTGGTGGAACTGCCCGCCGGCCCGGGCACTGTGGGGATCACGGTGACGGACAGCAGCTTTGAGGGGGCCTCTCCTGAGATGGTGGAGGCTGTGAAGGACAGCATCCGGGCCAGGCGCCCCGTGGGGGCCTCGGTGTCGGTGGAGGCCGCAGGGGAACTGGAGGTCTCGGTCATCGCGGCGGTCACCCTGTCCGGGACCTCCGCCCCCCAGGTGCAGGAGGAGCTGGAGCGCCGTCTGAGGGACTATTTCCGGGAACTGGTCCGGCAGAAGTTTGGGACTATCTACTATGGGCCGGAGGCGGATCTGCCCTATACCCTGTATTACAACCGGGTGCTGGCCCTGCTGCTGACCATCGAGGGGGTGCAGACCTTCTCCACCCTGACCATCAACGATGGGACGGCGGATGTGTCCATCCCCGCCGGCAGCGTGCCCAAGCTGAAGGAGGTGCACGTCACATGACAGAGCTGATCCGGATGCTTCCCACCCACTACCGGGACAGCCCACAGGATGCAGAACTCCAGAGGGTGCTCTCCCTGCTGGCGGACCGGCTCCGGGCGGACCGGGACCTGACCCTCCGGCAGCTGCACCCCTCCACCACGTCGGGCTGGGGGCTGGACCTGTGGGAGCAGGCCCTGGGCCTGCCCGCCGGCCGGACGATGGAGGAGACGCGCCGGCGGGCCAGGGTGCTGGCCAAGGTGAAGGGGACGGGGAGCACCACCGTGGAGCGGCTGATGGGCATTGCCGCCGCGTTTTCCACAAGTGCGGTGGAAATTGTGGAACGATTTGACCAGTACCGGTTTGAGATCTGGTACACCGAGACCATCGGACCAATCCAGAGCCCGGAGGATCTGGCGGCTATCGTCAATGAGCTCAAGCCCGCCCATCTGGCGTGGGAGGTCAAGTACCGGGAGACGGTTCAGACCCCCATCTATGTAGGACTGTTAGAGAGAAGTGCGGAACGATTTATCCTGAGGCAGGAGCCTATGGAACTGCCGAAATGGGTTGTTCCGGCATATTCAGGCATTATAGATCGACAGGGTGAGACAGTCATCCTGCGGCAGCAGAGTTAGGAGGAGATCCATGTCTATTCCAAAGTGTATTCTGACCAAACGGGGCGAGGCCCTCCTGGCTAAGACCCCCACCGGCGCACAGATCCCTGTCTCCCGATGGCAGATTGGGACCGGGGTCCTGCCGCCGGAACGGGCGGTGGAGGATATGACAGCGCTGGTTGCACCGCTGAAGCACATTCCAATATCCTCCTGTCAGTCCAGCGGAAACAAGTGTACTATATTGGGACAGTTTGTGAACACGGGGATGGCGGCCTTTGTATGGGAGGAGCTGGGCCTGTGGGCCACCGACCCGGAGGAGGGCGAAATTCTGTATGCGGTGGGTGAGGCCCGGGGCGAGGGCGAGCACATCGAGGCTGGAACGGACAAGCTGCGGGAATTTATCTTTGGCATGGAACTGGCCGTCTCCGGAAATGTTAAGCTGACTGCTGTGATCGACTCTTCACTGATCTTTGCCACCCAGGAGGATCTGAATGGAAAGGCCGATCTTGCGGCGCTGGATAAGAAGGCGGATCTGGGGGAGGACGGGAAGGTGCTGCCCAGTCAGCTTCCCGCCATGGGTGCGTTCTGCCGCCGCTTTGAGGCGGAGCAGTGGAGCGGTGGAGTGCTGCGGATCCCAAAATCAGAGCATGGAATGGTACCGGACGGACGGTACTCCATGACCGTGCTGCGTCAGCGGGTGCAGCGCACGGCGCTGGACTACTATGGAGCATCCGCGGCCAAGGGGCGTGCCGGGATCGTTGCCGCGATGAAGAAGGCGCTGGAGGCCAATCAGAAGGAATCTGGGACCTATCCCACAGCGCCGGACGGCCATGTGCAGCTCACCTGGCACCAGGTACAGTATTTTCTTCTGGAGAGTGTGCTGGCCTCGGATGCAGAGGCACAGTCCAAGGCAAAGGAGAAAGGATTTGATTGGAAGGACCGGGACATCACCGGAGCGGTCACGGAGGTCACACTGGACCAAGTGCTTGCCGCTGCCTATATCCCTGCCCTGGACGGCTCATCCGCTTCTCTGGACGCCCTGTGTACGGATGCTGTGCTCCAGGGTCTGCGGCTGCGCCGGAAGGCAGACAATGTGGGTGCAGTGGAACGGTATGATCTGGATGGCCGCCTGGTCACTGGCGGCTGGGCGGCGCTTGAATCACAGGCATCCTGGGATCTGGATACAATGGACCTGGTGGTTTCCGGGCCGAATCCCTTTGCAGGTGATGTCTGTGTGATGACATGACGCCGGCAGAGGAGTGCAGGGCTCAGCGGGATAAGCTGGCTGCCCGGAGGACTCAGTATCGGACTGAACTGAAGGAGACGACCTCCCCCAAGGAACGAGAGCGGCTGCGGGCCAAGATCAGGTGGCTTGGGGAGGCCATCCGGGACGTACAGGTACAGCTGGATCATCTGGAGCCGCCAAAGGAAAGAAAGGCCCGGAAGGTTCAGCGCAAGAGATTGGACATTGGCGCACTGTCCTTTGATTTCTTTGAGCGGAACAACATTGTATGGTCTGACTTAGAAGGACACACCTGGACGCAGGTGCAGGCTGGGGACTTTGTGGAACTGGGAGCCAGTATGGAACAGCTTCAGCGGTGGATGGCTGAGGGTTCACTGCGGCTCACAGAGCGTCAGAGGAGCTATCTGGATGCCTACTACAATGAAGGGCTGTCCCTGGAGACCATTGGGGCTCGGTATGGAGTGAACCGGTCCACAGTATCCCGAGTGATCCGAAATGGTCTGAGCCGAATGCAGGCCTGGGTGGACAGCAAGAAGATGATTATGGAGTGTTCCGACGGCCAGGGCGGGTTCAACTGGCCGAGGTACCTGTCCCAAGTCCCTGCCCTGACTGACCGGCAGCGGCAGCTGATGCTGCTGGTGTTGTCCAACTGCCCCAGTACCAAGCGAGAGCTGGCAGAGAAGCTGGAACTGGATCAGTCCACAGTAGTAAGGACCCTTCAGCTCGCTGGGCGGACCATTCAGGCCCTGGGGGCCAGAGGGGAGACGACCTCCAGACCAAAGATCCAGGACTGGGAGCACGCGGACAGTCGGTCTCTGTGCCTTCAGACGGATATGCCGCTGTACTTCTATTATCGCTACTGCTTCCGGGGACAGCGTGTGGGTGGCGTGAGCCGGTACCTCTATGAACTCTCCCGCCGGCTGGAGGCCGGGGTCTCCTCTGCCGACGCAGCAGCCGAACTGGGCCTCAAGCCGAAGACTGTTCAGTCGGCATACAGCCGCATAAGACGGATGGGGCTGCACCCTGGGACGGGGGGAGATACCCTGATGGACAAGCTGGACGCAGAGACCTATGTGCGGCTGCAAAGGATGGTGACGGATCGTGATCGTACATAAACAGACGATGGGGGCGCTGGATGGTATGTGGTCTGGCGAATACAGAACTGGACCAAGAGGCATAAGCGAACCACTTATCCGGTCCGTCTGGCTGAAGGACCTTCCGGAGCTGGATCCAACGGACTGGTGGGAGGTGCACGACAAGCGGCTGGCCAATAAAGTGCGGACGCATTATCCCTGGATTGTGCCGGTTGTGGACGAGGATGGTGAACTGGCCGATGTGATTGTTCTACATGAGGCACAGGAGGACCGGTCGGCACTGCGCGAGGAAGCGGTCCGACGCGGCTATCGTTCGACCGCGAGGATCCGACCGAGGGGGCTGATGCCCTTTTTAGTACAACAGAAGCCACCTGTCACACAAGAGGTGGGGGAATCAAGAAAGGAGCAAGCGTTATGAGTCTCTATGGAAATCGGTGCAGCATCGGCGGAGTGTCCTGCGGGATAGTCCTGCGGGGTACGGCCAACGGGGAGTACCGGGCGGTATTCGAGCGGGAGTTTGCCTCTCTGGAGGACATTGAGGGCATCCAGTGGGACCGCCCCCAGATCCAGGGGGAGTGCATCCTGCCGGCCGGGTATGGCTTCACAGTACGGGACATCCAATACAGCGCGGCCAACAGGAGCTATATGGTGATCCTCCAGGTAGCGGAACAGTATCTGGGGGATGTGACTGGCTATCAGAGTCAGGTGGCGGATCTGGAATCTGAGATCGTCCAGCAGAAGGAGACCATCGCCCAGCAGGCAGCAGCGCTGGAGAAGATGAATGGAGCGAAAGCCCAGTTAACCGAGGCATATCAGGAAGGAGTGGAGCAGAATGGATAAGCTTATGGCTATCGCGGTGGAGGCAGTCCGCCGACAGGGGAAGGAAGATGCCCAAGTGCTGGCGGAGCGGGCGGTATCCGGCAAGGCGGACGGCACCGAGCTCACTGCCAGTCAGGACAGCATCCCAACCTGGCGGCAGAGGGACTACTCCAACGTCCCCATCGGCACTCCCTATAAGTGGAAAGGGGTGGTCTATAAGCTGTGGCAGCAGCACGATGCCACCGCGCAGCCTGACTGGTCCCCCGATCTGGCGGTGAGCCTTTGGGACCTGTGCCACACCACAGATCCCCGGCTGGCCGCCGCCTATGTCCAGGCCCAGGGAGCCCGAGGGATGTACCAGCCCGGCGAGGTCTGTACTGAAAACAGCCATGTGTGGCAGTGCATCCAGTCTGACACAGGCTATCCGCCCTCTCAGCTGCCCGGCTCCTGGACAGACCTGGGGACCGTGAAGGAGGTACAAATCTGATGGAGTGGACGACCCTGGCCGTGGCCGGAATGAGCCTGGTCGGCACCCTGGCGGGGACCTTCGGGGGCATCCTGGTGGCCAACAAGCTGACCACCTACCGCATCGAGCAGCTGGAGCGGAAGGTCAGCGAACACAACAAGGTGGTGGAGCGCACCTACAAGCTGGAGGGGCGCATGACCGAGGCAGAGCACGACATCCGAGACCTGAAGGGGGCCGCGTAAGCGCTCCCTCAGGGGCCAGAGACAGGAGGAGTCATGTTCTCCCGGCGGCCCCACTAATACAAAAGACAAAACACTCCCCCCGGAGCGGCAGGGAAATCAAGTCTGCCGCTCCAGGGGGAGTTTCTCTTTTCTGTTCAGTATTTGTTCAGTGGGATCTCTCCGTCGTCCGTCCCCTTCTCGATGGCCCGGATGACCACGTCATAGCCATAGCTTTCATTGACCTGGATATGGACCCGGTCGCCCACCCGCCGGCCCAGCAGCCGTCGGCCCACTGGCGACTCCTTGCTGATGAGACCCTTGAGCACATCCTGCCGCATGGTGGTAACGATTTGATAGGTCTCCGTCTCGTCATCGTCCTCCATGTACACCGTCACCCGGTCATAGAGCCCCACCTGGTCCGCTCCGGAACGGTCGGAGATGACCACGGCGGTCTTGATCATGTTCTCCAGAAATCGGATGCGGCTCTCGTTGCGGTTCTTTTCCTGTTTGGCGGCCTTGTACTCAAAATTCTCGCTCAGGTCCCCGAAAGCCCGGGCCTCCTTCACCGCCTCCAGCAGCTGGGGCCGCAAGACGATCCTGCGATGGTCCAGCTCCTCCCGCATCATCCGCAGGTCCTGTTCCGTCAATTCGTTGTGCATGGTCTTTGACTTCCTCTCAAAAGCCGGGCGGCGCTGTCGCGCCGCCCGGTCCTGTTTTTATCCGCGTTCCGTTTTAAACGTAACAGAGACGCTTCTGCTGCTGGTCAAGTATACCATAGTGGCATAGCACAAGTCAAATTCCAGGATGTCCCCAACCTGGACGGGGTGGGCCGTGTTCTGCACATCCACTAAGGTATGGTCGGAGGAGGCCCCCAGGATCTTCACCCCCGGCTCCCGCGGGATCAGGTCCTCGCACTCGCCGTAGTCCACCCGCCCCATGGCCAGGAGCGCCCGGCGGCGG
>OMGQ01000801.1_pt1 | contig 23996 bp, 29 predicted proteins | sample 1646071 | NCBI WGS metagenome assembly OMGQ01 (sample SAMN05578585, study PRJEB25193) | human gut metagenome | biome: Human Microbiome; feature: human-associated habitat; material: feces | host: Homo sapiens | place: USA:Birmingham
TTACCATAGAAGAACCTCTTCAATTACATATTTACAGAAAAAGTTTCACACTGCCTAAAAATTTCAGACAATGTCAAAGATTATTGCCCCCTTTATGCAACACTGTATTTCGTAAAACAGGACAACACCCTTTGGGGCAGCGGATTCAACATTTCTTCTTTTTCCAACGATCAGCCGGAACTTACGCCGCCCGTTCTGTTGCAAGAAAATGTTGACCACATCCAAACCATTGACGATACGGTCTTTTCCTTTGGTACAGATGGCAGTCTGTCTATCTGCGGCTATCATGATGTCGTTCGGATCAATGACGGGTTTGATTCTCCCTATGAAATCGATCGCAGAAAAATCCTTGACAACGTTGCATGGATCGACGGCGAACGCGGAGATATCTTTGCCATGACAAATGATGGAAAACTCATGAATTTCTCCGTTGTAACTGTCTATGACGGCAAAGTCAAGCCAACAAAACCGGCGGAAATTCCACTGCCATTGACCTGACAAATAACAGCAATTTATTGAAAGCCCCCTTCTCTGTGCAGAAAAAGGGGGCTTTTTTCTATATTTTTTCTTAGCATTAACTTTCAGATGGGATCTGTCTGCCTTCATGGTCTACAGTATATTCACCAGTATGTATGATTTCAGAAACAGGCACAATGTCATATCCTTTTTCTTTCAATCCTTTCAAAATGGTATCCAATGCTTGAGGCGTATACTTTGCATCGTTGTGGAATAACAGAATAGAACCGTTTCCTAAATGCTTATGATTCAGAACTTGGTTGATTTCCGCTTCGACACCCTGCTCTTTCCAATCTAGACTATCCACACCTGAAACAAAAATACTTCCCGTGATTTCGGCATTTCAGAAGTTTCTGATAATCAATTCTTTGTACCTGTTTTCGCCACCAACAGCAACGCCCATGTTATTGCTGCGCTCCACTTCTTCTACGACAAATCCCTGATACAGTTCCCGAATGAACGGATGGTCATTATAGGAAAGTACAAATTTTCCTTTGATATTCGCCAACTTGTCCCGCAGAAGGATGTGCTGACTTTCATCAAAAATAAAATCTCCTGTATCATAGTATTTTTCTGTTTCGTAGTATGGTGGATCACAATAAAATAAAGTGCCGCTTCCGTCATGCCTCTTAATCAGATCCGCAAAGCTACGGTTTTCAATTAAAACCGTGGACAAGCGTTTCTTGACTTCTTCCAAATTTTTCAGCTGCAAAACATCTCGTGTCTGACAGCCAAAGGATGACACCTTACCACTATATGATGTTTTGATCAGGAAAAGAAAGCGTGCTGCACGTTGAATTTCGGTCAAATCTTCTCGGTCAATAGTCTTGCGACACATCTGGTACATTTCTCTGGAATTGAGTGCATATTCCAATTCTTTCTCCACCGCTTCCGGGTGATGCTTCATCATGCGGAATAGATTTACCAGATTTGAATTAATGTCATTATATACTTCTTTCGGTGCATGCTTGTCCCGATGAAACAGAACCCAGCCAGCTCCGCCGAATACTTCTACATATTTCTCAATGCCTTCTTGTGGGAAACGATGGCTTCACGTAGCTGCTTTTTGCCGCCGATCCATGTGATGAAGCTGTTCATGGTATTCCTCCTCTCTGTATTTGGAAATTTATTATGACAGAGAGAAAGTCCCAAAGAGTATCAAGTTTTCAAATTTTTAAATATATTCTGTTTCAATACGCAAAGTATTACGTATTAACTCCGATATTGAAGCTGCTGTTTAGTTCTGAGATTATTTGTCATATAACCTCTGTCTCGTAATCCATTTATTACTTCAGAATAAATATCATTTCCCCCAGGATCTTTAATTGTTACAATTAAAACAAACTCTTGTGGTGGAGCAATAAATCCGTTTCTTGGATTCATATCTATTCTGATTTTCCAGCCATCTCTAGCCATAATTCCATGATTGCCAATCTTCCTATAATAGGATTTTATCGGACTCCATTTAAAGCCATTTTCAACCCGTGATTGTTCATATTTTTCATCCCATGCACATTCCAATGGAACTTGTCCTAAATATTTAGGACTTTTATCTTTTTGAAGTTTATAAGTACCAAAACTTGCATCAATATTAATTCTACAATATTCTTTTCCGTATCTTTCATCAAGAATAGGATTATAGGCAAGTGTCATACAAATTTCACCAAAACACTTATTGTTTCTAATCAAAGATGTTGGATAAGGAAAATCCATCATTTCTAAATGTGTACCAGCAGCTACTTTCTGCTTAAAAACAAGAGTAACTTCATCTTCGCTACAATGCAAAATATCGGATACGTTTACTGATGGCATACCAAAACCATAATACTTAATATTATCCTGCTCTTGCTCCAAAAGTTCTCTTGAATTCATTCTTGCTGAATGAATAATCATTGCTTTTGCAAGAAGTAAATCTTTTTCAACCATTTCATCATAAACAGAAGCAAATTTCTGCACTAAGCGTGGAGTAGAATAGCTTGTCCCGTTTCCTTCAATAATCTTCCCATCAACATCCATACCTTTCATTCCTAATCCATCAATGGAAAGTGAGCGAGAAATATTTCCACCATAATCAACCACATCAGGTTTTACAATATAGTTTGCTCCTGGACCACGTCTACTGAATGGAGAAGGTTCGTTAGATCTTACAATAGAATCCTCAGACTCATACAGTGCAACAGACCCTACGGTGATTGCTCTAACTGAATCTGCAGGAGATATTATGCGATCTCTTTCTCCCATATCGCCTTGTGACGGCCATTCACGCAAAGGTAATTCATTCAAGTTTCCGCTTGAAACAAAAAATTGCACACCATATTGATCTTGAATATAGTCCAAAAATATTCCCAAATCAGACATAGAACCATCACATACTTTACTTTCAATACCCAAGGACATATTCCATATCTTTGTTGAAGAAGAATACTTTTCCATAACTTCTTCAATAATTTCCATTAATTCTTCTTCGCCAATTCCGTCTGTAGGTCCCCAATCCTCATCACCATTAGGAATTGCTACAATATCAACAAACTTATACTTAGAATTCGTAGCTGCAATTCCATTCAATCTGTTTCCGTATTGAATAGTTGAAGCAATGAATGTACCATGACTTTCATTGATATAGATTTTTGAAACATACTCTTCTCTTGCTATTATATATGGTTTTAAATACTCATTTTTATCGCTTATTCCACCGTCAATAATTCCTATACTAATCTCACTTGTTGTAGAATCATCTTTTAACAGCATTTGCAAATCAGTATTAATGCAATCTGTCAATGGTAGAGAATATTTTTGAAAAAAATCAACCGACTTAACCCCATTGATACTTGCAATTTTTTCTATATCTTGAAACAGCCACCTTAATATATTTGATTTTCTCCCCATAAGTGATAAGTTCGTGATTATTGGCAAAGCCAAGCCCATCTAACTGTCTTAGTACATATCCCATGATTTGAATATTATCAAAATCATTATCAAAATCAAATAGTTTTACTTTAATTTTTTGACGTATTGAGTCAAAATTTCCTTCTTGAGATATTCGTGTTAGATTTTCAGAGATTTTTTCCGAAGCTCGAATTGGTTGAATATCCTGGATTGCAGTCATATTTGCACGAAATTTTTCCGATGGCGGTTGTTTCACTAATGAAATCGTTTCTTCTACAGCCTTTTTTGTAACTTTAATATATATTTGGTTTAAATCTTCACCGCCAATGATAGGGCAACATCGACAAAGGTCATTCGGCTTATGTGATTTTGCAATAGCTTCTGGTTTTACTGTAATTTTTCCTACTGCTGGAATCAATTCATTTTCTTGAAAAATATCCTCATAAAAATCAAGAATGTCTTCAAATTTAGCCGAAATATCTTCTTGGAGTTCCTGAGTTACGTCCCCAAAAAATTTTGTGCTTCCTCCTCCTTGATTTTTTTGAATATCGGAGGATTTCTGTAAAACTAATTTGATTGGAAGATTTTTGTCTTTCATATATTATCAGCCTCCTTAACTAATTTTTGTATTGTTGTTTTCGAACTCTGCAAAATATCTGCAATTGCCTGTAAACTAAATACCTTATCGTCGCACCTCCTCAAATATTTGGCTTTAATACGTAATATATCTTTTGCATTATTGTAATTTTGAGGAAGAATGTTTTTGAATATAAAAAGTTCTTCATAAATACTCAACTTATCAAAAACTTTCTCATGAATAATAGCATTACGTAATGCTTTTTTGATTATCTCTTCGATATTAGCTCCACTCAGCCCACTAAATGCTGTAGCTAATTCACGCTTTTCTTTTGTCGAAAATTCTATTGATCCATTTGTAAAAAGCTCAATCATTTCAATAATGGCATTAACATCTGGAAGCTCAATTTCTAATTTGTAATCAAATCTACGCCAAACAGCAGAGTCCAGTAATTGTTCATGATTTGTAGCTGCAAGCAATAGGCTATCGCTACTCATTGCGTCAACATTTTGTAACAAACTATTGACTACTCTTTTTAGCTCTCCTAATTCGTTACTATCATCTCTAGCTTTTGCAATAGCATCAAATTCATCTAAGAACAACACACATGGCATTTTTTGCGAAAATTCAAAAAGTGTTCTTATGTTCTTAGCAGTTGTTCCCAAATACGAAGAAATTAGACTATCTAACCTTGCAATAACTAAAGGAAGATTTAATTTCTTAGCAATCAAATAAGCGCATTTAGTTTTGCCACAACCTGGTGGTCCATATAAAAGAAGCGTATTAGAAACACCTATTCCTAACGAATTTAATTTATCAGCATTTTGATAGCTCAAAATAAAAGAATCTAGCTTTTCTGCATTACTCCTTGATAGAATAACCGATGTCTTGTTAGAATCTGGATAAATAACATCGGCTAAAGTTGTTCGTGACTCAGAATCTACTGGAACAGAAAGTTCCTTTTTAATTCCCATTGCTGATAAAGTCATATCATTTTGGGTTTCCAGTATCTTTTTAAACTTTGCAGCAGCCCTTGTTTCACCGTCTTCTTCTAATTTTGCAATTAATTGCCTAGTATAGTTAAGAATTTTGACTTGATCATGTTTCAAGGCACCTTCAACAATCTTGCCAATTTCTATTGAATACTTCAATGCCTACACCTCCACTTACATACATTATATAAGAACATTTCCATCGTGTAAAGAACATTTCCATTATTTTTCATATTTTTTTGCTTTATTTAGAAACGATGTGCTGTTATTTAGGAACATTTCCGCTTTTTCATATTCAAAAATCAGCACATGGCTTAAACAATCTTTAGAATAGATATTCCTAAAAGACTCAATAAAAATAACCCCATTAAGCTAAATTATTGAATTAAAAAAGACGGGGCTTTCGCCCCGTCCTCTTACCTCTTCGTCAGCACCGCTGTACTTCCCTGATTACTAATCTCATACCCCAGCACATCCGCAATATCCCTGATCTTGATATAGTTTGTACCGTCCTTCAAAATCCGTTCCACGGTATATTCCTTACCGTTCACAATCAACTTTGCCTGTTCCACCACTTCGTCATCAACCTCCTCTTTCATCGTATAGTCAATATCCTTCAGCCGCAGCCAATGGGTAAATCCAGCCTTGCTCAGCTTATTTTTCCGGCAGCCATAAGCACTGCCATCCTCGGCAATATATTCCCCATTGCCAATATAGATACCGATATGTCCTTTCTGCCACACAGCGGCTCCAATGGGCGCCTTGCTGATGGTGGAAATAGGCTGCACCTCCAGAGCCGTATCATGGTAGCCCTGAGAATTGCGGATGATACCCGTTGCCCAGCTGATCAGACCAGAACAGTCACAGCAGACCTTGCCGACTTTGTTTTTGTCACTGTCCCAAACCAATGCACCATAGAGGGCTTTCAGTTCATTGTATTTCGCCAGTGTCATGACAGTACCCTTCATGCCGTACACATAAGGGACGCCCAGCTTTGACTTTGCAAACGCTACCAGCTCTGCCGCTGTTACTTTAGCCATCAATAGCCACCCCTTCTCTAATTTCCTGTACCAAAAAGCAATTTTCCACATAAGCCGCTGCGTGTTCGTTTTTCGCCAGCATTTCCCGCATCTGTTCCAGTGCTTCATCCACCCAGCCGGAAAACGTATCAAAAGAAATCACTGCTGCCACTGTTGGAAATCTCTGTACAAATAAATCGTAAACCTGACGCAATTTCAGCTGTCCGGTACCGCCGCCCAGTTCTTTTTCCGCTTCGGTCACAGCATACAGCAACCATTCCTTGATTTTGGCAATCTGTTCTTTGGTAGGCAGCTTGAAAAAGTGATACAGCATAAAGCCTGCTGCCGCCGCTACGCCTACACCACCAATGAGCAAATACCAGTTTTCCATCAAAAATTTCACAGCATCATTCATACTTCATACCTCCTCATTCGACCAAACTTCTTCCTGTTTCACGATATTCTTTTCTCGCAGATACGCCACTTTTTCCTCCTCTTTCGTTTCTTTGAAAGATTTGATGCAATAGGTGATGACTGTAGCAATGATGGTCGTCACCACGGTCATAGACAGATTCTCTGCGATTTCCGTTCTACCTAAAAAAGCCAGCAAATAGGATAACTGCAAATCAAAAATTGAAATTGCAAGAATCCATTTTACTAGCTTCTTGGTATATGTATTTCGTTTTCGTCTCATTGGCTGTACCACTTCCCATCCAGATCATGAAGTCGCTGTTCATGGTTCTGCAGCATGGCATCTTGATTCTCGTTATGGCTCCACAGCCGTTTATGTGCTTCTGTCTTTTTCTCATCCAATGTGTCTACCTGTTCCGCCAAAGAATCAATCCGCTCTGTCAAACGTGTGAGTGCATTTGTCAGCGGAATGATGGTTTTCACAATGGTGATGATAAATCCGGCAAGAAGCACGATTCCTGCCACAATATCCCAAGTCATATGTACCACCTCATTTCATACCAGTGAGAATTTTTTTCCATGTTCCAGATTCTTTCACGTAAATTTCGCCAGGCTGTGCGTTTTGATACACCGTGTACGGTTCTGCAGGTGGAGTGAAATCGGAAGTCCAGCGGGCTACGTTGGAAACTCTCAATTCATCGACCCAACCAGTATATCCAGATGAAAGAGAACTTGTGTTTCGGAAACCAATGTCAAGATACTGTCCCATATTTAATGTTCCAGATGTTGATAGTTCTGTTTTTTTAACGCCATTTTCAAAAGCATATACTTTATTCCCTGATTTAATTAATGCTCTATGCGTCCATACCATAGGCTTGACAGTTCCTATAACGGTAACGGGTATATAGTCCCATCCTGTATTGCCTGCGAAAAGTCTTGCATCATTACCATTTGGATACCATGTAACAAAACCGTTATTTCCGTTTGGCATACAGATAATAGACCCTTTTTTGTCCTGCTCAAATTCAGGCATTTCCCACCATTCCAATGTCCAATCTTTGTTAAAATTAATTCCAACGTTTGATAAATTCGTACGTAAATAGGAAGAACCATCAAAATACAGGCTTTTTCCACTGAATTTGCTTTGCTTGTTTGATACAGAAACACCGTTATTGGTAAACGTTACACCGTGCATACTGCTGTCTTTCAAATCTTCACCATGCAGTAATAACAGTGTATTTTCGTCTGCAACGCCTTCTACTTCATGTTTAATATAATAGTCGCCGTCTTCACCTAAAGCGTCTGACGGGGCTTCTGTGCCGTGTAAAACGGATGTACCGCCACCGGTTCCACCACCGCCGACCTGTTCGGATGTTACTCTGTGGGGATTGTTGAAGTCTTTCAGATGTTGCTGTAACAATGTTTCAGCATTGTTTGATTTCCCGTAGGCAGTGTTTGCAATCTGTCCAGCGTTCGCCCCTCTTGTAATAGGACTTGTGACTGTCGGAGAGAAATCACCAAGCTCCATACTCTTGTATTTTTTCAAAATAGGATCAAATTTATATGAAATTACTTTTGCCTTTTTTGAAAAACCCATCTTTTGATTAAAAACAGTAACCGTATCCCCAAGAAAAACCTTCTCCAGGTTGGAATACTGTTTGTATTCTGCTGTCTGAGATAGGTCGGTAAAATCCACCTTGATGTTTACTTTTGGGACGTCCCCGCCATTTGCGAAATAATCCTCGGCGATTTTTTGCAGATCGATCTGGCTTTCCGCATTGGTATCCTCGATCACCTTGATTTTGGGATATGGATAATTTCCAATATATGAACTGTCTATGTACTGACCGGAAAGTGTTAGACCATCTTTCCCGATAGGGTAGATTCTTGTCCCTACATCAGAAATATCCTCTGTGACTTCCAACCCCACAAGGTTTTTACGGTAAGCAATAAAAACACCCCTGTCACTGCCCAAGGATTCTAACATCGAAACGTTGAAAAAATCCCGTTTCAGTTCTCCGCCGTAAAAATAAAAAAAGGACTTTGTTTCGCCTTCCTGATCATCCCATTCTTCACGCAAAAGCAAGGAAACAGGGTTGTCCATCGTACACCGGATGCCGCCTTTGTCCCATGTAATGTCTGTATAGAATGTAAACGGCATAGGAACGGACATCCCTGCTTTGATGGCGTCCATAGCCCCCTGTGCACTACCGGAATACTCCACACTTTCACAGATATTATCAAGCAGATCATAAAATAGATGTCTTGCTTGGACTTCAATTCCGTCCATGGTGGGCTTATGATAATAGATACGAAAGGGCTGCTTTCCTCTAGGTGTTTCTGCCAAAACAATACGATCTATTTCAATTCGTTTCCACTTGCCGCTAGTATCGTAAGGGTGCTGAAAGGTCAGTGTAAAATCACCATTAACTTCTTCGTAAACTTCCCCAGAACTAGGAATTAACGTTCCCAAACCAAAGGTATCAAATTTTTGTTCGTTCTGCTCGAACATAATCATGCAATCACCACCTGATTATTCTTCTACACCGTATTTTGCCAGAATTTCTCCACATACAGCGTCTTTCAGAAGATTCTTTACTTGACCTGGTGGGAGGTTGTCGATCAATGTCTGGAAATCAGAGGATTTTTCCTCAAATCCAGCAATCTCATTCACTCGTTTTTCAACTGCCTGCTTAAGCTTCACTTGTATCCACCCCCAAGTCTTTCAAATAACCTAAATACTCTTGTTCCCTGTTTACCACCCCAGAAAGGATTTCTTGCTTTTCTTCCTCCGTCACGGTTTTCAAACCGTTTACTTCATCTGCTGTGATAGCGCCTGACGCATACAAGCGTTTCAAACTTTTGATTTTTACACTCACAAAACCCCCTCCTTAACCAATTCTAAGTTATATCTGTCAATTGCGTTGTTTTCAATATCAGTGACATTTTGAGCAAGCAAACCTTCGATTCTGTCAAGCTGTGTTGGCTGCGGTTTTGGTGGAACATATTCAGAAAACTGACCTGTTTCTTCATCGTAAACCATGCCGAGTTGTGTTTCTTCTGTTGTTTCAACCGCAGTAACTGGGTTTCCTCTTTCATCATTACCCCATTTAGGTGGTGTTTCGGATTCCACAATGCCAATAACTTTGTTTTTTAAAACCATCGCATAAATCATTCAGGAACACCCCCTACATTGATTTTAACATATCCGTTGCCACCTTTTCCACCGCTATAGCTTCTGTTTGTATATGGGGTTGATGCACCACTACCTCCGCCGCCAAGGATTCCGTTTTTGCCGTTACCATCGCTCGGAACATTAGCACCATCTCCAAGAGAACCGCCGCCACCGCCGCCACGTTTATGCCCTTCAAAAATGTCTGGGTCGTCGAAAACACCGCCCTTTCCGACTATACCGTCTGCGCCATCTTGTCCGCTGTCGCCGCCTTTACCGCCACCGTTGCCACCAGAAGCACCGCCAGTTGCAGATGTTGCTACAGAATTGGCGATACCACCAGAACCACCAGCAAGTGTCAAAAGTTCACCTATTACAGTAGCTTCTCCAGCACTTCCGTTATTTCCAGCAGGACCGCCTGCACCACCATTTCCAACAGTTATTTCAATTGTCTGCCCAGGTGTAACAGTAAGCTTTTTTTCTAATACAGCAGCCCCACCGCCACCGCCGCCAGCCTTGTCTTTATTATTTCCTTTGCCCACATTGACACCAGCACCGCCACCGCCACCGCCGCAAGCAGTGACAATAATTTCGGTCACGCCAGCCGGGACTTTAAAGTCAAAAGTGCCCGGTTGGTCGAAAATAGTAACACCTGCAACCGAAGTTTCTAAAAAGTTTTTAATCCAGTTCAATTTACCAAAAGCCGTAAGCATCTGAACATTGTCGTCAGGATTACCAATTTTTTCTGGCAAATCGTAAGCAACTGCAGAAGAAACATCCTTTCGCATTTGCTCAATAATTCCCCAGAATGTCAATATGCCTTGCTCAATGGATTCCTGTGACGGTTCACCGAAATTCTCTCTAATTGCGTTCATGTCATCAAGGGCGTTCTGGATTTCGGAAAACAGCACGACTAATGCACCAAATTCGTTGCTTGCTTCGATTTGCTCATCGTTTCGCAGACCATCAATTACATACAGATTGAACGGATTTGTGGAGAGAACTTCCTGCTGACCAGAAAAAATAGAAATTTGCAAAATCAATACACCAGTTTGTCCCAGAATATCTGTTTTTAATTCAAATTGACAACGCCCGTTTGTTGCGTCTGTGATTACACCGTCAATGAATTTATTGATAGGGACTTTGAAGTTGCTGTCAGGGTGCGACTTTGCACTCATAGTGACAGTATGACTTGTCAAATCCAGTGGCACGCTGTCATTAAATAACTGTACGTCAAGGTAACGAGAATTTACATCTCCTTTTACAGCAGTCACTTTGCTTGTAATATCCTCGTTAATTTCAATAATCAACTTTGTATAATGCTTCGCCATTTACAACCACCTCCATCTCGGCTCAATTTCTATCTTCTCCACATCCCCCGTCCATGAGATTTCATTGTTCCCAACTTTCAATCTAGGAAACAAATCATCCCCCAGGTCAGGCGGGGTATAGGTTACCCCCGCCCCGTCCAACACTTCCATCATTTCCGATTCCAACACCACAGATTCTTGCAGCCCGTCCAGTCCATATTCCTTGCCATTGATGATAAGCGTAACACTGCCGGTTCCATAGATCTTGATCTTTGGTTCCGCTGCCACCGTTCCACGATTGCGCAGCAAAGACGGCTTTGTCAGCACAACAAAATCATCCGCTGCATTGACGCTATATTTGAAAGGATAGGTGTCAAAGGTCACCTGAAATTTCTGGAAATACTGGAGCATCTTCCCGATGCTGATCTGGTTATCCACTCGAACACGATAAACCTTATCTGGTTCTGTGGAAAAAATGGCTTCGCCGCTACCATCCAGCCATGCACAGATGCCATCCAGATTGGCACGCTCCACCACGGCGCATTCCACCACTTTATTGTAATTTTCATAGGTTCCCTCGTCCACATGAAGGACTCCATCCCTTCCGGGGATTTCTTGTGTGCTCACCCGTCTTTTTGGTTTGTACACATCCGGCATGGAGGTGACGATGACCCCCATGTCCAGACTATTTTTTCCCCGGAAGATAAAATATGGTTTATACAGCGTTTCAAACCTCATGCTTTTCCTCCTTTCCGGGTGCTTTGCTGTCTACGGAAAAATTCCAGTTCTCTGGCAAAGGTTTCCACCGATCTGCCATTTCCATTATCGATACGGTCCACATAGATATTGATATCTCCGTAAGCATAACTGCGTCTGTTATTATTCTGCGTCACACTGCTGGAAATACCTGCCGGGCTTGGTACGACCTGCTGCATACCGCCGGTAATGATGCTGGAAAGTTTTTTGAGTTTCTTGATCCAGCCGACGCCAACACCCTCCGCCATATATCCACCGATTTCTTCATATACGCCGGAAGGGCTATTGATGTCCATAGCTGCTCTGGCTGCCCGTACCGCTGCTGCCAGCACTTCCGCAATGGCATTTACTACGCCGCTCTGCCCATCTCTGACGCCTTTTGTGACACCTTCCATGAGCATCAAACCTACATTCTGAAATTCCTGCTGGAATCCCTGTACCAATGCGATTAAACGATCTTTTAATGCCGTCAGATATTCCGTCAGGACAGGTTCTTGCTCTGTCATTCCGGCAGTCACACTTTGGAATGTCTGGGCAGCTGTCGTTTCCTGACTTCCCGAAACAGCATTTCCCACAGCCTGTTCCAATGCGGTTCCCATCTGTGTTCCCCGGGATTCCATACCTGCCGCAAATTGTCCAGCAGCCTGGGTACCTGCCGCAAAAAGCTGTCCTTGCATATCTGCAATACTCTGGGGCAGTTTCTGAAAATAGTTCTGCTCCAAAGAAGAAAACTCAGACTGATATACTTTTGCTGCTACTTCCTGAGCTGCTTTCTGCTTTTCTGCAAACAACTGCACATAATCATCAAAGGCACCATCAGACATGGAAATCAGCTTGTTCATGTAATCCATGGCATCTTCCATGCCCATATTGGTGATTTCCGATAACAGCCCATCTGAAAGTCCTCTTTCCTGTAGCTTGTCCAGAGCATCCCCATATTTCTGGATCTGGTCAATCTCCTTCTGCAAATCTCCCAGCTGGAATTTTTCACCGATTACATTGCCTTCTTCGTCTTTGATGTCAATGCGCTGGAACAATTCTCCATAATCAGCCAGCTGATCCTGCAAACTTTCCTGTTTGCTTTCGATGGCATCCAAAGCGGACTCATATTCCTGCTGGAATGTCTGCAATTCCTGCAAACGGGCTTCATTGGCTTCTTGGGCAGTGGTTCTGGCTGCCTCCACCTGTTTTTTGTTCCACTCCGCTTCCAGTTCGGCGATTTCCTCCCGAATTTTCTGGATGTTCTCCCCTTCGGCTTTGCTCAGTTCCTGATATTTCTGGCTCAGGTTATCCTGATACTGCTTCAGTTCCTCCGCAGCCGCTTCCTCTGATGCTTTTTTCTGTTCCGCTTCGATCTTCTGATTGATCTTATTGATTTCGGCTTGGAGCACATCCCCTACTTTGCGGGCAGTTTTCTTTGCCACGGTAACTGCTCCATCCATTTCACCTGCCGCATGGAGCACACCGTCTGTCAAATCCTCCATAGCAGAGATGGGGACATCTGCTTTCCCCTTCAAACCATTTGCCAGACCGATGTCAACATTCTCTCCCACATCCTCTGACCACTTGGAAGGGGAATGTGTATCAAACCCGCTTTTCCCGGTGAAAATGTTTTTGACAGTGTCAACTACCTCGGATGCCGCCGCTCCAATTTCTACAATCTTGGATTTGATACCATTTTTCAAACCCTCAAGGATATTTTTGCCAATCTCAAGCATTTTCGCCGGCAGTGTTTTGAGGATGTTGAGAATGCTTGTCCCAACAGAGCGAACAACACCCACAGCCGTTTCCACCATAGACCGCATCCCTGTACCAAGAGAAGAAATGCCTTTGGAACCAATGGTTTTCAGTGCAGCCGGAATATTGGAAAGGGTCGTTTTGATGGAATTGAAAATATTGTTGACCGTTGTTTTTACTGCTGGTCCCATAGACTTGATACCGTTTCCCAGTGCAGTGATTAGACTTTTTCCCAATGACAACCAATTGAACGCCAAAAATGCGCTGACGATTGCCTGTATAATCTGTGGGATATTTGCCACCAATGTGGGAATGGCTTTTACCAATCCAATGGCAAGATTCTTGATCAGCGTCAGTGCTGCCACAACGAGTTTCGGTGCGTTATCATTGATGATGCCCGCAATATTGATGACAATTTGGGGGATGGTTTCAATCAGTGTCGGTAGGTTTTGAATGATGCCGTCTGCCAATGTCTGCAGCAAGGACAGCCCTACATCCACCAACGTACCAACTCCACTGCGCAGCCCTTCCGTAAATCCCACCAAGGACTGTAAACCGCTTTGTATCATCATGGGCAGATGTTCTGCCAGATAACTTTGCATCTGCGTAAACAATCCATCAAGGGATGTCAGCACCTGTGGAACCGCTTCTTTCAGCTTTGCAGAAATTTGTGTGCCAATGGTAGAAATTTGAGAAAAGCCACCTTCCATGCCGCCTGTTTTGAAGGCATCTGTTACAGAAAGCAAATCTTCAAGCAATGTATTTGCCATAGTTTTTACAGATGTAACCGCTGGCATCAGCATTGTACCAAACTGTCCCATGGTACTTTCCAAATCTGCACTGGCACGGTTTGCCGCTTCCAGTTCTGCATTGTTTACCCGCCAAGCTTCTGCCGCCTGCATCAGTCCCTGATCGGACAATTCCTTCAGCACCAGATTTGCCCGTTCGCTTTCGGTCTTTGTGGCTTCCAGTTTTTTATTGAAGTCATCCTCACTGGTACCTGCCCAGTTCAACACGTCCGCAAAAGAACCTGTTACCGTTGCCGCTTTGACCGTTTCGTTGATGGATTCCGCCAAGCCGTCAATAGGAATGGAATCCCCGTAGGTTGCCCATGCGCCAATTGCACCATCTGCCATTTGTATCAGCTGTTCCTGAGATAATTTCAACGCCTGCAGATTTGCCGCTGCCGTTGCTGCCGATTGGTTATCCCCTAATACACCATAAAGCTGTGTATAGGTCTGTTGAGTCTGCTCTGCGGAATATCCCGCTTTTTGGCTGGAAACCTCCAGCGTCCCCATGATTTTATTATATTCCTTGGTGCTTTCCACCAAAGATACAATACCGCTTACCAACGACTGAACAGCTCCGGCAATGACACCGCCGGCAAAAGCGTCTTTGAAGGAACTTCCGGCAGACTTGGCTTCCTGCCCTGCGTCCTGTAAATCGTCAGATAAATCGTCGGCGGATTTTCCCAGAGTGTCCATCTGCCGCTTCATTTTGTTCATGTCCGCTGTGGCGCTGTTGATTTGGGTTTCTAGGTTATTGACCACGCGCACCTGTTTGTTATAAGCATTTTGTGCTCGGATGGCTTCTGTGGAATTGGTGCCGAAACTTCTGGTGGCGTCATCCAGTTCACTTTCTAGCTCATCCAGCTTTGCTCTTGCACGCTCGGACTGTCCAACTAAAAGGGAAATTTTATCCGCACTGGCTTGGATAGACCGTTCCAGCACTTTTCCTTGGGCGGTCAAAGATTCCTCACTGTCCTCCATGCCTGTGAAAGAGGAAACCACCGCTTTCATTTCTGAACCCAGATTTTTCAACTGGGCATTGACAGCGCTCAAACTGTCCCGAAAGGATTTCTCACCATCGATGCCGATTCTTGCACCAATGTCTGTTGCCATGTTTTCTCACCTCCTTCCGGAAAGAAAAAAGCGCCTGCAAATACAGACGCTTACTCCAACTTCAATATTTCAAAAAATTCTTCCCGTTCTTCTTCCTCCGTTTTGATGTGCTTGAGTTTTTTCCCTTCTTTCTTGATCTGCTCAACGGCGATCAGGTCGCACAGTTCCCCAAAGGGCATCTGCCAAACCAGCGTATATGGAATGCCGATCCTTAGACCGTACCAGATGTACCATCGGATACTTTCGTTTTTCTGATTCTGGGCTTTGGGGCTTTTTCCGATTTTTTATCTTCTTCATCTTCTTCCGTTTCCACTTCCCGTTTCATGTTTCCGGTAATGGTCGCAAAAATATTGAATTTCAGTTCTGCGATATCATCCACCCCAACGGCATCCAGAAGAAAATCTTCTGTCAGCGGTTCCGGTGCGTCGTTTCCCATCAGTTTCTGGTAAGCGCTGCCGGCTCTGCTCATTTCCGACAGCAGCCAGAAGCACTCTGTCAAAACCTTTCCAATATCTCCAGCTTCGCTTTCCAGCGCACTGCCAATATTGTCGATGGAACCATATCTTTTATTACACTCCACAATCACCCTTGCGCTGAAACTCAAAGGGTACTTCGTTCCCGCAACCTCCATCATACCTGTTTTCATGGTATTCCTCCTTTATTCTGCCCAATCTTCCAATCCTGCGGCTTCATTTTCGCCCGTATCCGCTGCCGGGCTTACGGCTCCCCCGCAATGGACAGGAACTGTTTGATTGCCGCTTCTGCGTCAGCCTCGCTGTTCATGACGCTGGATACCTTTTTCCATGTGTGTTTCTCCCCATCGCTGCGCAAAATGGTACCGGAAATTTCCGGTGTACCAAATTCAATGGTTTCCCCCTGTGTGGTAAAGGTATCGCTGGGATTGTTCAGCTTGATTTTAGGCAGGATCACTGCCTGATACCCAATCACATTGTTATTCTGCACTTTCACAATAGCGCCAAAGCCCAGATAAGGCGTATTCTGGTCATCATCCCAGTTGTACCATTTGGGTGTTTCTGTCTGGATATCCTCGCTGGTAATAGTTTCTTCCGTAACACCCAGCACCTTCATCATCACATCAGGCAGCAAATCGTCCGTGGTCAATGTCAGGCTGCCGCCGCTGAAAGTATTGGCGCTTTCCGCCGGACCGTTATCGGCATACAGGATGTTGTCATCGCCTTCTTCCAGTTCGATGGACAATTCCACAGCTTTACCGATCAATGCTCCTTCTGAATAGGTGACTGTGCTTCCTGTGTTGCTGTATTTCGCACAATAAGGTTTGCTCAAACCAATCTTTGCCATCTATATCACTCCTTCACGATTTTTTTGATTTCTGTTTCAAATACTTCTTTCATCTTTTGCTCTGCCGCACCTTTGCTGCTGCGAATGGAACGGTCGAAAAAAGGTTGTTTGCTGCTGAATGAAGTCCCACTGTTAAACACACGGGCAATCATGGCATTGGGTTGTCCCTGGGGATATTTCTTTGTCTGGATGCTGTTGTATCCATCAAAACCTGCCCGCACATGCAAAAAGCCCTGATCATTTTCCATGGGCGAAAGCCCGAAGCTTTCCTGCAGCCCTTTTTTCTGGGTTTCCCGTCTTTTCGTTTCATAAGCGGATGGTCCATCCGTTCGCAGACCTTCAATGCCGGAACGGATGGCATCGGCAGTCACTTTTGCGCCTTCATACACCGCTTGTTTTGCGATATCCGTGGTATTTTGTTCCAGTTTTTCCAGCTGTTTCAGATAGCTTTCCAGTCCCGTAAAGGCAATCTTTGCCATCAGCCTGCTACCTCCCACCGCCATTCATAATGGATATATCCCGTTTCTTCCTCGTACTGTACAGAATTGAGGGAATAGGAAATTTCCGCATCCCCTAAAGCCCTTTGGATTTCTTCCCTTGCAGGATCCCGCTCTGTTTTTGTGAAAAAATCAATGGTGCCGGAAAGGACTTGTCCGATCTTCCGATTGTCTGCCGCAAGTTCTGCCCCTTCGCCGTCTTCTGCCCATACCACATATCTGTCTGACGGATGGAGGGCGTAATAGTGAAATACCTCCACATCCACCTGCAGCAATGCTTCTTTGATTTTATCTTCCGGGTACATCGCCTTCCTCCCATCTTTCCAACGTCAATTTTGTGATTTGCAGTCCATTTTCGTCTTTTGTTTTCTGGGCAAGGAGCACACGGAACCCCCTGCCATCGTCCAGCTTCACCAGATCTGTCACACGGATATCCTGCCACAAAGGGACATTGACCACAGCTTCCGCCTGTTGTTTCGCCTGTAATGCCGTATAATACCGCTGGAATCCCAAGGTGTCATATCCAAAATAATGCCGATCCTGTAAGACCGGCGTTTCCTTTGGCATGGCACCCGGCGGCGCCGTATTTTCCATGCGGTAAATTTCCAAAATGCCATCATCAAATGTCATAAAGCACCGCCTTTCTGGGAAAAGAGCAGGTTATTCAGCTCATACCGCAAAAAGCGTGGCATCGCCGTATCTGTTCCGCCACGTTTCCGAAACAAATAGGCTGCGTAATGGATCTGCACCATATCACATTCCAGATTCCCCTCCACCAGTTTGATGCCTTCCCGCTGGATGGAAGATGCAGCCGCTTCCAGCAGCCAACGCAAATAATCATCATTGGCAGTGGTAAGCAGCTGCAAATCTTTTTTTAACAGCAGCAGCCGTTCCTCTGTGGTCATTGCCATTCCCCCTTTCAGGCAGCGGTATATGTCACGACTACCGTATAAACCCTTGTGCTATTGCCGTAACGCACCGTAATGGTCAGGGTGTTTTCCCCTTCTTCCCAGGTAGCGGCTGTACCATTTGCCACTGTTTTCTCGCCGTGGCTGATCTCCACCGCAGCCCCTTTACGCAAAGGTGTGGCTGTGATGGTATTCGTCGCGTCGCTCGTTTCTACCGTATATTCCAGCACATCCGGCTGGAAAGACGGTGTCAAAGCCAATGAGCCAATCTTGAGCGCAGAAAGGCTCGCTGTTAAGGGTTTGCGGTATCTGCGGCAAATGAAACGCCATTATCGGAAGGCGCTGTATTGTTGATGCCGATTGCCACAAATCCCTCTGCGATCACCGGCATGCCATCGTATCTGGCAGTCCCTTTGAACACGGTCTGATCTTCCAGGAACAGTACATGTTCAGACTGTTCCAGCTTCACGCCTGCCCGCTCTGCCAGCAGATACAAATCTCCATAGCCGCCAATGATCACATCGTTCGGCATAAAATTCAGTTCCACGATCTCGCCGCCAATGACAGGCATGGTATTGTTCATCCCTGCGGTAATGGCGCCTGCCGCATTAAAGGAAAGGGATTCCGCCAGCAAAGAGGTATGTGTGGTTTCGTTCATTGCCCAGAATTTATCACCGCTGCTGTATTCTCCCTTCGCATTGCCGGCGGCTTTGATGATTGCCTGGAACAGCTTGGTGCCGGTGCTGTTTGCTGTGGGAATGGTCACCATGTTGCTAGTATGCAGATCTTCCCATTCTCTTGCCTTATCGGAATAATTTCCCGGCTTTTCTGTCTGTCCCAGTCTGGTATAAATGCCCAAAGGCATTTTTACGCCTTTCCCGTAAAGAATCGCCTTATCCAGCGCAAGACCAATGGCTTTGCCAATACCGGAAAGCAGTTCTGTTGCAAGGGCAATGTCACTGTCTTCCAAAGTGGCATTGCAGACAGGCACATACCCGCTGACTTTATATCCGTCTGTTTCCACCTGATTGAACAGGAATGTCAGTTCATTTACTTTGCCGCACATTTCCGTCCAAACGGCTTCGGGAATGGTGCCCATAATATTCTGGCGTGCAGTGCCACTGACAGGTCTTACATAGACTTTTCCGTACAGCTTGGAAAACTGCACCAGATTTTCCCGAATCAGCCCCAGCATCACATCGGGAATGGTCAGTTCCGCCCCTGAAACACTTCTCTGCTGTCCCGCAAAATTACGGACTCTGGTCAGGAAAGACTGCACATCTTCACGGGCGAAGAAAGCAGTTCTTTCCTCCATGTTCAAATGAAAAAATTTTCTCTGTTCCATCTTCGTTTCTGCTCCTCTCTTTTCGTTTGGATTCTCCTTCTTTGTGGCAGCAGCAGCGGCACGCTGTTCTTCTGCGGCAATTTCCTGTTCCAGCCGCTCCACTTCCGCCTCCAGTTCCCCTTTCTGGGTTTCATGTTCATCCTTTTCCTGCTGGAACACTTCCGCCGCATCCTCTACTGCCTTACGGTCTTCTTCCGATGTTTCTTCCGTCATTTCCCCAATGGCTGTTTCCAGTTCCTTTTCCCGTGTGGAAAATTCCGCATCTTTCTGCCGGAGCTGTTCCAGCTCTTTTTTTCTGGCGTCCAACTTGGAACGCAGTACCAATGTTTTCAATGCCATTTACATTTCCTCTCCTTTCAGTTTTGCCAGCGTTCTGGCTTTCCAAAGTTCCAGATGCCGCTTCCTGTGATCTGTCAGCTGGGCTTTTCTTGCCGTCACTACCGTTTCGGTATAGGCAGGGAATGTAACCACGGAAACCTCATACAATTTGACTTTTTTGATTGTCCAATGGACAGCGCCGCCGCTTTCAGAAAATTCCTCCTCCAAAATATCAAAGCCAAAACTACACTGATCCACATCTCCCCGCTTCACACGCTCATACAGGTTCATGGCATCCATATCTTTGGGATTGATCTTCACCTCACCCCAAAGACCACGGCTGTCTGTTTTCAAAGTCAGCGTGCCTGCCTTTGTCCTGCCCAATACCAATCTGGTTTCATGGTCAATCAGACAGCGGATATCATCAGATAAGGCGCCGTCAAAAGCAGTTTCGGCAATGTTTTCCGTTGCGCCGTCCCAAAGTTCATAGTTGGAACCAAATACAGAAAAATAGCCGCTGATATACAGATCATCGGCTTCTGTTCTTGTTTGAAATTCCGTTGCCACGCTGCGCATCTGTCGATCTTCACGCATTTGAGCCATCACCTCCATTCAATTTCTTCTGATCTCCGATCATCCCCTGCGGGATATAGTTTTCCAAAATAACCAGTTCGTCCAAGCCTTCTTTGGGGCTTTGCCCTGTCCAGTCCCGCACCTCGTTGCCCGTCATAATGCCTCTGGTATAAAGATTTGCCCCCACCTCCGAAAGGGTCTTGATGTCATAGGCATAGAGGGAACGAAGGTTAAAACGAAAATACCAATCCGGCGAAATCAACAGTTTTTTCGTCAGCTCCTGCTCGATTGCCTGACAGATGGGACGCAGTCTGGTATTGACAAAATGGTTCCACTCGCTTTCCTTGTACTCCCCTTCCCCTACCACAAAAGATGGAACATCCAAAATGGCAGCAACGGTCTTTTTGTCCATTTTGATGCTGTCAGAAATGGCAATGTCATTGAGGGACAAAGGGCGTACTTCGATGACTTCAAACTGTTCCGCCGGCAGCATCCACGGCTCACCGGCACGGGAACTTTCCACATACTGTTCCAGTAAACGACTTCTGCCTTCTTTGTTGGAAAATTCCTCTGTCAGACCATCCACTTTGACGATCATAGAAGGCTTCCATTTGCTTTCCATAAAGCCTTTCTTTGTGATGGCTGCCTGTTTCAGATTGTCTGCCACTTCTTTCAAGCAAGCCCGATAGCCGCTGCCTTTCCAATAAAAACTGCTGTCCGGATTGATGACAAAATGTAATACGTCCTGTGGCTCATAAGGAATGCCCTGAATCATGATCCGATAACCAAAACCATCCGGCACCAAATCGGACAAAAGCCCCTGTTCCGTCAAAGGCAACACCACACTGTTTCCATCCCCTTCCAGTAGCAGCGTCCGCACCACTGCCGCCATGAAGGTCTTTCGTGTGGTATACCTGTTTGGCGTGATATCCACCTTTCTGGATAACCCATTTTGGATGCGGGTATCCCCGTTTTCCGTGTTTGCCATCAGGTGGATGGTCATGCTGGAGATCAGATCTGCGATTTTGTTGACAGCAGCCATGATTTCCGGGTTATGGGACAATTTTGTATAGCCCGTTCCGCACAGAATATCATAGGCTGCCGGAGAACACAAAAAGGATGTTGGTTCCGCCCTTGTTTTCGCCTTACCGTTTTTCTTCTTCCTGCTCATAGGAAACCACCTCCCTTATTGCAGCCAGTCACTTGCTTTCTGGCTTTTTTCCATATCGATGAGCATTTGTTTTGTGGCAATGACGTCTGCGTCAAAAAGGTCAATGCGCTGATTTGGCTGTATCTTTTCAAAGCGCACAAAATCGTCACTGTCTTCAATGGCTTTCACATTGCCGATGCAATAGGCGTATGCCATATTCCCCAAATAAGAAAAGCGTCCCCGCTTGATCTGTTTTTCGATCTCACGAAACGCTTCTGTTTTTTCCACATATCGTTGGGATTGGTCACGCATCTTGAATCCCGCTTTTTTCATTTTCAACACAAACTCTCTGGCATATCGCTTGTCATAGCCCACCCATTTGATTTTGAATCCCATTTGCTTCATGGATAAAAACCATTTCACAACGTCCTCATACTCAATGACCTCATGGTTGCATAGCGTCAGCCATCCCATTTCTTCCCACCAAAAGAAAGGGATGTTGTCCTCCTCCGCCTTCAGATGGGCTTGTACCACAGGAATGAATCCATGGGTGATACAAATATCCACATCCTGATACCGACCATGGAGGGAAGTCCCTGTCAGGTCGTAAAGTTTGGACAGATCGGCACCACCATACCAAGTGATGGGCAGCTTTGCCAGTTCCTCCAGCGTCCAGTGATACTTGCTGTCAGAGGCTTCCACTTCTGCCATATCAAAATAAGTTTCCATAGCAGAGGTAAACACGTTGAGGGACTTTGCGAAAAAATCCTTTCTCTGCTGTGGATCATTTTGCGCTTGGAAGGCATCATTCTGCATCTCTTCCGGTCGGATGGATGCGCCATAGGCAGGGTTTGCCATTTCGTGTGTTTTGGGGTTTGTGTAATCAATAAATTTCTTTCCATTTTCTCCCGGTATGGGGTCTGCTTCACAGAGGAATATAAAATACTGCTCGTCAGAAATCTCTCCATCCAGCACCCGTTTGCAATACCGTACCCGCTGCGCCAAAAAGCTGTTGGGATCATCCCCTGCAGTGGAAATGCCGATCATCAGCTTATTGGTGTAAGCCTTCATGGCTTCTTTGAATAGGTTGTACTGCTTCGGTTTTTTGAACGCATGGATTTCATCCGCAATGGCTACGTTGCAGTTAAAGGAATCCTGGGCGTCAGGGTTTGCCGCAAGCGCCGTCAGGTCAAATAAACCGCCGCCCAGTTCCGCTGAAATGGAATGCTCATTGTTGTTATCAATGATACGAAAGGGTCCGCCGCTGGCTTGATCTTCCCCCATGTTTTCGATGTTGTACTTTAGGAAATCAAAGGTTTCCAAGGTTTGTTTCAAAGCCGCCGCTACTACATATATTTTCGAGCCTGACATGCGGTATAACAGCCCCAATGCGTAAGCCAGCGCCGCCGCAAAGCTGGTTTTGATATTCTTTCTTGGGATAAAGATCAGGGCTTCATGGAAGCGGTTTATCTTTGTCCCTGCCATCTTGAACCCCAGCAGGTTGTAGATAATGAATTTATGAAATGGTAAAAGATAAAACGGCGTCCCTCTTAAAGGCATGCCGTCCTGCCGCTCCCCTTGCTGGTGGCAAAGGGTCTTTTCTATGATGCCGATGCAAAATTCTGCGTCCCGTGGCTGAAAGTCATAAGCAGGATTTTTGAGATCTGACAGGAAGCGTTCACAACCCTTGATCCGGTACTGGTTGGCTGGAATTTTTCCCGATACGACATCTTTGGCATAGTTCATGACCGTATCCCAATTTTTGTACTTACTCATCCAAAGACCGCAGCGCTTTCCCAAGCACGCTGTCCTTTCTGCCCTCCAGCCCTTTTGCCCGGATCTGCTTCAAACCTTTTGGGGTCAGCCCGAACGTGGTTTCCATTTCCAGCAGCTCTTTGCGCAATGTTTCCATAGCCAGATACAGCGCCGTCTTTCTGCGGTTGGTAGCGCCGCTTTTGTTTGTGTATTCTTCCGTGATTTCACACCCGCCTTGATACCACTGCTCCTGCAGCAGGTCATATTGCAGACGCAGATCCGCATACCGCCGGATGCTCACATCAAATTCCGGTATATACGTCCCCGCTTTTTTCATACTGCTTTTTGTTTTGGAGAATATTTTTTTCACCTGTTTTTGATATTCCGTTTCCATAGCTTCCCCCCTTTCTGTTTTTTTCGTAGAGTTGGAAAGACCTCACCCCACACACTGGCAGCAAAGCACTGGTGATGCCTTATGGGAGGGGGGATCTCTTTTTCTTCCGCCAGTCCACGCCCGGGACTGTGATCTGCATCAGATGTTTTCCCATGGCTGTCAGCCCGCCGGTCTTTGGATTTTCCAATTTTTTATGGGTGGAAAAACTGACAGAAATCAGATTCCAATCCTCCCATTGATATTGTGGATACTCCGCAGCTGGGTAAATATGATGCACCATTTGCGCTTCTTCTGTCTTCCCATACCAACCAGAGATCACGTCTTTGTATCCGTCTAAACGAAGGATTTTGGCTCGCTTTTTCTTCCATTTTTGTTTGTTATAATCCATAATACCTCCCTTTTCTGAATCAGGACCACCGGCTTAGCCGGTGGTTTGCTCTGCCCCTAGAAGGGGCTATT
>OMGQ01000808.1_pt1 | contig 23687 bp, 26 predicted proteins | sample 1646071 | NCBI WGS metagenome assembly OMGQ01 (sample SAMN05578585, study PRJEB25193) | human gut metagenome | biome: Human Microbiome; feature: human-associated habitat; material: feces | host: Homo sapiens | place: USA:Birmingham
TCATGGTGTTCATCCTTTCTGTGTCAGGCTTCGTCCCGAAGAAGATCGGCGAGGCGGCTGCGCGCACGTGTGAGCTGCGTGCGCACCGTCGATGGCTTTCGGTGCAGCAGCGCGCCGATCTCCTCGGCGGTGTAGCCCTCATAGTAAAAGAGGTGGATGACGGTGCGGTATTTCGGCGCAAGCCGCAGGAGCGCCTCGTGCAGTTCCAGCGATTCCGGTGCGGAAAACGGCGCGGCGTCCGCCGTCTCCTGCGGCTCGTGCGGCATTTTGGAGAGGCAGCTCTTCGCGCGGTTGATCGTCACGCGCAGCAGCCACGCCTTGCGGTGCTCCTCGCTCTGGAATGCGGGCGCGCGGCGGTAGTCTCTCTGTTAAACCTCTTTTCCAATGTCGTCTGCATCCGCCTTGCTGCGTGCGTAGGCGAAGGCGAGCCGGTAGACCATATTGCCGTACCGCTCGAATACGTCCTCGAGCTCGCTTTCGGGGATGTCCCGCATGCGTTTTTCGCCTCCCTCTGTTTTTTTGAAAAACATGCTTTTCACTAAGAATACCCTGCGGGGTGGGGAATTGCTACAGGAAATTAAAATTTTTTTGGAAAGCAAAGTGGGAGCCGTCCGCGGACGGCTCCCACCGATTTTATATAGATTGCGCTGAAGCCGGCTTCATGCCGCAGCGCTGCCGGGATGATGTGCTCAGCGCACCTTCCAGCGGTCGTTGTAGGTGCCGGAGAGGTCGGCGATCTTGCCCTCGTCCTTTGCCTCCTTGACGTGCGACACGGCGCGGCGCTCGTCAAGCAGCTTTAAAAACAGTTCCTTGTCCACCGGCACGTCCTGCGGCTTGCCGGTCCAGTCGGAGAGGTGGATCGCATTCGAGATATTGAGGCCGTTGATGCCCTCATAGCCCGGCGCGAGCAGCTCTTCGCCGTGCAGAATCGCGTTCGTGAAGTTCTGTAGAATGCCGTTGTGCCCGAGCTCGATGTTCTCCGTCTCAATTTCCGTGACGGTCATTTTCGGCTGCGCAAAGCCCTCGGGGCAGGTGAAGCAGAATTCGCGCTCCGGCGTCTCGAGCGCCCAGTGCGTCAGCTTGCCGTCCTCCCAGACGAGCTTGCCCTTGTCGCCGGAGATCTCGAGGCGGTTCGTGCCGGGGCACTCGCCGGTCGTCGTGATGAACACGCCGGTCGCGCCGTTCGGGTACTCGGCGTAAGCCGTCACCTCGTCCTCCACCTCGATGTTGTGCCAGCGGCCGTATTTGCAGTGCGCGCTGATCTTGTTCGGCATGCCGAAAATCCACTGCCACAGGTCGAGGTTGTGCGGGCACTGGTTGATCAGCACGCCGCCGCCCTCGCCGGCCCACGTTGCGCGCCATGTGCCGCTGTCGTAGTAAGACTGCGTGCGGTACCAATTTGTGATGATCCAGACGCAGCGCTTGAGCTCGCCGAGCGCGCCGCTCTGCACGAGCTCGCGCATTTTCTGGAACTTCGGGTTCGTGCGCTGGTTGTACATAATGCCGAAAACCCTGCCCGATTTTTTTGCGGCCTCGTTCATCTCCTCGACCTGCTTCGTGTAGACGCCGGCCGGCTTTTCGGAGAGCACGTGCATGCCCTTTTCAAAGCCGTAGATCGCGATGGGGGAATGCAGGTAGTGCGGCGTCGCGACGAGGATCGCCGTGCACAGGCCGCTGTCGATCATCTCCTTGTAGTCGATGAAGCAGGGGACGTCCGGCAGGTTTTCCGCCGCCCAGAGCCGCTTCGATTCTGCGATGTCGCAGACCGCGGCGAGCTCCATGCCCTGAATGTTTCCGGCCAGAATGCTCTTCGCGTGCGCGGAGCCCATGTTGCCGATGCCAATGATGCCGATTTTTACTGTTTCGCTCATTTCTTGCAACTCCTTACAGATTGATTTTTTCGCAGATCGCGTGCAGCGCATTTGCGGCGGCGTCGAACGCCTCCTCGCCGGAGCGGTACACGCGCTTGTGTGTGAGTTCCTCGTCCTGCAAATTCGAGAGGCCGCTGAAATCGAACAGATGCGGCTCGAGCGTCAGGATGTACGGCCTGCCCGTTTCGGCGAGCGCCGCGAGAAGCTGCGGCACCGAGCCGTCGCCCTCGCCGGCCGGCACGACCGAGCCGTCCGCAAACAGCGCGTCCTTGATGTGCATGTAGTCGATCATCGGGGAAAGCGCCTTGAAATTCACGGCGGGGTCGTCGCCGCACTGGATGTAGTTCGCCGGGTCAAACACGCAGCGCAGGCCGGGCACGGCCGCATGCAGCTTCTGCACGCGGGCGAGCGTGTCGCCGTAAATACCCTTTTCGTTTTCGTGGCAGCAGTGCACGCCGTTTTCCTCGGCGTAGGCGACGAGCGCCGAAACGCGCCGCACGACCTCGCCGAAATGGCTTTCCGGGTCGTCGCCCTGCGGGATAAAGAAGCTGAACATGCGGATGCGGGCGGTGCCGAGCCTTTTCGCGATCTCGACCGCGCGCTTGAATTTCTCAAAATGCGGGGCGAAATCGTCCAGAATACTGATCTTACCGATCGGCGAGCCGACCGCCGAAACGCCGATTCCGGCCTTTTTAAGCTTCTCACAGACCGCATCGAGCTCCGCGTCCGTGAGGTCGAGCACGCCCTTGCCGTCCACGCCGCGGATCTCGAGCAGAGGGATGCGGTTGCGGGCGAGCGCCGCGAGCTGTGCGTCAAAATTCGGGTCGGCCTCGTCCGCGAAGGCGGAGAGAGTAAAGTTGAGTGCCATGGGTGTCCTCCTTTTAGAAGCTGCAATTTGCCGCGAGCAGGTTCTTCGCGCTGAGCGCGAGCTCGTCGAACGGGTCGCGGTCGTAGCAGTCGTCCTGCTCGATCATCGCGTAATGGATGCCCGTTTCCGCACAGGCCTCGAGGATCGCGTCGAAATCGAGGTTGCCGTCCATAACGGCGGCGAAGCGGTGCTCGTGCCCGTGCATTTTCATGTCCTTGAAGTGGATCACGTCGATGCGGCCCGCAAGGCGCTCGATCTGGCGCGCCGGAGAGCGTCCGCCGAACTGCGTCCAGTACACGTCGAGGATGAAGCCCCATTTTTCGGGGTCGGTTTCCTCGAACTGCTCGTACTCAAAGCCGTGGTTGTGGTAGTGCAGCTTCATGCCGGCGTCGTGCAGCTTGTCGGCCGCCGGGGCGAAGTCGGTCAAAAACGCGCGCATGCCCTCGAGCGAGCCGGTGTATTTCTGCGGCATCATGCCGATGCCGACGTGCTCGCAGCCCATGATGCGGTGGTTTTCGATGACCTGCTCGGTGTTTTCGAGGATGAACTGCGGGTTTGTATGCGTGATGATGATCTTGAGGTCGTTTTCGTCGCAGATCGCGCGGATGATGCGCGGGTCGATGTCGCCGAACGCGGAGACCTGCAGTGTCTTGAAGCCGATGTCGTGCAGCTTTTTCGCCGTCACGCGGAGGTCGGCCTCGTTCTGTGCAAAATTGCGGATCGTAAAGCCCTGTGCGCCGATAATCATAGGAAACGTCCTTTCTGCGGCGTGCGCCGCCTGTATAAAATTCAGATTAAACGCCGGAGTAGGCGGAGAAGCCGCCGTCAACCGGGATCGTGATGCCGGTGATGAAGCCCGCCGCCTCGTTGTCGATCAAAAAGCGGAGCGTGCCGAGCAGCTCCTCGGGCTTGCCGAAGCGGCCCATCGGCGTCTGCGAGATGATCTTGTGGCTGCGCGGCGTGAGGCTGCCGTCCGCGTTGAAGAGCAGCGCGCGGTTCTGGTTCGTCGCGAAGAAGCCGGGCGCGATCGCGTTGACGCGGATGCCGCAGTTCGCAAAGTGCACGGCGAGCCACTGCGTGAAGTTCGAAACGGCGGCCTTCGCACCGCTGTAGGCCGGGATCTTCGTCAGCGGCGTGTAGGCGTTCATCGAGGAGATATTGACGATGGAGCCGCCGGTCTCGAGCATGTCGCGCGCGAACGCCTGCGTCGTCAGCAGCGTGCCGAGAAAGTTCAGGTTAAAGACAAACGAGACGCCGTCCTTGTCGAGGTCGAAGAAGGAGCGGGCGGTTTCGTCGAGCAGGTCGGCCTTGTCGAAGTATTCGCCGGTCGTCGTGCCCTTCGGGTTGTTGCCGCCCGCGCCGTTGACGAGCACCTCGCAGTGCCCGAAGGCCTTTTCCACGGCCTCGTGCGCGGCGGCGAGGCTCTCGGGGTCGAGCACATTGGCCTGCACGGCGACAGCCTCGCCGCCGTTTTTGCGGATCTCCGCGGCGGCGGCTTCGGCGGCCTCTAGGTTCAAATCGAGCAGCGCGACCTTGTGGCCGTCCGCCGCGAGCGCTTTGGCGAAGGCGCTGCAAAGCACGCCGCCCGCGCCGGTGATGACGATATTCATGAGCAATTCCTCCCTTTTATCTGGTTCCGCACGGCTTTGCGGCAAAGCGCGCCGTGCGGGCCTGCGGGCCGAAGCGTGTTGCGGGCCCGCAGAGCGGTTATGCAAACAGCGCGCGGCTGTTTTCGACGCAGAGGCGGCGGAGCAGCTTCATCGCGGCCGCTTCCGAAAGCAGCGTGCCGCCGTCGAGCTCCTCGGCGATGCGGGCGCACAGCACGCGGCGGAAGTAATCGTGCCGCGCGTAGGAAAGGAAGCTGCGGCTGTCCGTCAGCATGCCGTAAAACTGGGCGAGGTGGCCCGTTTCGGCCAGTATGTTCATCTGCTCCTCCATGCCGCGTTTGTGGTCGCAGAACCACCATGCCGCGCCGGGCACAACGCCGCGGAAGCTGCCGGCGGTCGTCGCGATCGCCATGTACATCGAGGGCTCGAGCGTGTAGAGGATCGTGCGCGGCAGGCCGTCCGCTTTGTCCATCGCGTCGAGCAGAGCGGCGACGTCGCGCTCCGGGATCGGGTCACCCACGCAGTCGCCGCCGGCGTCGGGGCCGACCGATTCGAACAGGCGCGTGCAGGCGTTGCGGCGCACATTCAGGTGCAGCTGCATCGTGACATTGTGCCGCTTGTATTCGGCGGCGAGGAACACGTACATTTCAAAGAGGAAATCGCGGTATTCGGCCTCGGCGACGCTTTCGCCGGCGAGCGCCCGTCGGAAGGTCTCGGCGGCGCAGCAGGCGGCGTCCCGCTTTGGAAATGCCTCGATGCCGATGTCGCTGACGCGGCAGCCGTTCGCACAGAAGAAATCGAGCCGCGCGGAGAGCGCCTTTTTGAGGTCATCGAGCGATTCGACCGCAAAGCCGCAGGCGTCCGAAAGGCGCGCGAGGTAGGCGCGGTAATCGGCGCGCACGATGTTGAGCGCCGCGTCCGTGCGGAACGACGGCACCACGCGCACGGAAAAGTCCTTATCCTGCGCGATCAGGCGGTGGTACTCGAGTGAATCGGCCGGGTCGTCGGTTGTCGCGGCGAGCTCGACGCGGCTTTGCGCCATCAGCTTTCGCGGCGAGAGCGCGTGCGCCCGGATGTAATCGTTCGCGCGGTCGAAGATGCCGTCGGCCGTCTCCGCCGAGAGCGCATCCTCGATGCCGAAGAACATTGAAAGCTCCATGTGCGACCAGACGTACAGCGGGTTGCCGGCGGCGGTCTCGATGCAGTCCGCATAGGCGCGGAACTTCTCGCGCGCGGGTGCGTCGCCGGTGATCAGGCGCTCCGGCACGCCGCAGGCGCGCATCAGGCGCCATTTGTAGTGGTCGCCGGAAAGCCAGACCTGCGCGATGTCCGTGAACACCTTGTCCTCCAGAATTTCCTTCGGCGACAGGTGGCAGTGGTAGTCGACAATCGGCAGGCCGCGCACCGCCTCATACAGCCGCTTTGCCGTGCCGCTTTTCAAAAATAAATCCTCCCGCATGGGAACAAAACTCCTTCCTGTGCTCTGTTACTGTAAGTATAACATATGAAATTGCAAAATAAATGGTATATGTCGCCGGATAGATTGCAAATCGATTCATTTTGTGCTATGCTTTGTAAAAAGGGGGGCTGCTCATGGAGGGGCGCAGAGAGGACAGGGCGCAGGTGATGCTCGAGGCGGATTTCGAGGCGCACCACAACCGCGACCCGTATTTTCGGACGATCGAATTTCACGCGCACGATTTTCTCGAGCTGTACCTCTTTCTCGACGGCAGCGTGACGTACTACATTGAGGATCAGGTCTACGACCTATGCCCGGGCGACCTGCTTGTCATCCCGCCGGGGCGGATGCACCGGCCGGTCATCGCGAACGAGCATGCGGCGTACGAGCGCATGGTGCTGTGGGTGGAGCTCGACTACATCGCGCGGATCGACGGCGCGGCGGGCGAGCTGCAGGCGGCGCTGCGCGGCGTCGGGCCGAACGGCTACTGCGTCCCGTTTCGGGGCGACGACCTGATTTTCGCGGTAACGCTGTTCAAGCGCATCGTGGAGATGCACCGCAGCGGCGCGGACGGTGTGTTTACGGCTTCGGCGATCCGCCTCTACCTGCGCGGCGTTTTCGAGGCGTACAGTCTTGTCGAGAAGCAGGCGCAGGGGGAAACGGCGGTGATCCCGCAGGTGATCCGCTACCTCACCGCGCATTTCCGCGAGCCGCTGCGGCTCGACGATCTGGCGGCGCGTTTCTTCATCAGCAAGTCGTACCTGAACCGCCACTTTAAGGCGTACACGAACGCGACGGTTTACGCCTATCTGATGGCGCTGCGCATCACCCATGCGCGCCGGATGCTGCGCGAGGGCGCGACGGCGGCCGAGGCCGGGCGCGAGTGCGGGTTCTCCGACTACTCGACGTTTTACAAGGCGTTCAAGGCGCAGACCGGCATCACGCCGCAGGAATTCAAGGCGCGCGTGTAGGGGCGCGGGGGAGGGGGCGAGAATATGCGGGCATACTTTCTTAAGACGGCGCGTATCGGTTTTTCGGCGTGGCAGGCAGAGGATCTTCCGTTCGCGGTGGGATTATGGTGTGATCCTGCGGTGGCGGGGATGATCTGTGCGCGTGGGTGTTTCACGCAGCAGGAGGCAGCGGATCGGCTGCGGCTGGAAATGGAGAATCTGTGCCGGTACGGCGTGCAGTATTATCCGCTGTTTCTGCTGGAGAACGATGTGTTTATCGGCTGCTGCGGCCTGCGGCCCGGCAGTGTGCCGCGAGAATTCGAGCTGGGATTCCATTTGAAACCGGCGTACTGGGGGAAGGGGTTAGGTTTTGAGGCAGCGAAAGCCGCGGTTGAATACGGATTTTCCAAATGCCATGCCGATGTAATCTGCGCTGGGCATCATCCGAAGAATGCGGGGTCTGCTAGGCTGCTGGCCCGGCTGGGATTCGTCTATACGGGAGACGCGTTTTATGCGCCGACCGGGCTGCATCACCCCACCTACCGCTTGTCGCCGCCGACTGCGGTCGGCCCGGAGAAGCAGGCGTCGGAATCCTGAAAACAGGTGAAAAAGAGAAGGGAGGAGGGCATCCCGTTTGGATGCCCTCCTCCCCTTTTGGTTGAAAGGAAACGCTTGTAATCGGATTTATGCGACGCCCTGATTGGCGCTTTCGATCGCCGCATTCGTGCTGTTGGCAGCCTCCTCGACCGCCGCTGTCACATCGCCGCCGTTAAAGACGGATTCGAGCGCCGCGACAAGGTCGGTGCGGAGCTGCGGGAGCTGGGAGAGCAGCGGGCCCGCGGTGATGCCGTTGACCTTCGAATTCAAGAGCTGATCGGCCGAAACCTTGAGCTGCGGGTATTCCTCGTAGGCTGCGAGCATCGATTCCGTCTCGTAGGCGCCGCTGCAGATCGGGTAGTAGCCGGTGCCGGCGGCCCATACGGCCTGCACATCGGCGGAGGTCGCGTACTTGAAGAATTCCATCACGCCCGCCTCGGTTTCTTCGTCGATGCCGGCCGCCACGCACAGCGCGCCGCCGCCCGCGTAGACGCCCTGCGCATCGGTGCCCTCCGGCACGGGCAGCATCGCGATGCCGACCTCAAAGTCGCAGCTGTCGATGACGTTGCGTGCGACGGCGGAGGAGGAGATGTACATGCCGATCTGCTGCTGGGTGAAGCCGCTCAGCGTGTTCGTGCCGTCGGAGCCGTAGTTGAGCAGCAGGTTCTTGTCCTGCAGATCCTTGATCCAGTTGAAGATCTCAATGATCTGGTCCTGATAGGCGACCTCGGTGGCGCGGCCGCTTCTGCCGTTTTCGTTGTTGATCGTGTAGCCGCCCATGTTCGTGACCATCTGGTCGAGCGCATAGCCGTAGGCGTACATGCCGACCGGCATCACGCTGCTGCCGCTCGCCGCAATCTTTTCGGCGGCCTCGGTGATGCCCTCAAAGGTCGTGGGAAATTCCGTATAGCCTGCGTCCTTGAAGAGCTGCGCGTTGTAGTAGACGACCGGGGAGGAGCAGTTGAAGGGCATCACGTAGAGCGTGCCGTCCACGGTGTAGAAGTTGACCGCCTGCTCGAGCAGGTCGCTGTCGTCGAAGCTGTACTTCTCGATCAGGTCGGAAACCGACTGCACCATGCCCGAATCGATCATGGACTGGAGGTTCTGCTCGCCGATCTGGATGATGTCGGCGGAGCCGTCGCCGTTTGCCATGCTGAAGAACTTGCCGGTCGATTCGTCGTAGGTGCCCTGATTTTCCGCGACGACCTCGTACTTGTCCTGCCTCGCGTTGAAGTCGGCGACGATGCCGTCGAGCACCTCCTGATTCGCGCCGCTCATCGAGTGCCAGAGCGAGATCTGCACCTTGCCGTCCGCACTTTGCGCGGCGGAGCTGCCCTGTACGGCGGAGGTGCTGCCGGTGCTGCTGCCGTCTGTGCCGCCGGCGCAGCCCGTGAGCGCGAGCATTGCGGCCGCTGCGCAGGCGATGGCGCGCAGCGCGGTCTTTTTAACACGGTTTTTCATTTTTTTCATCCTTTCAAAATCAGGTGTGTCCGCGGGTCTCGAAAAGAGCGCGGGCACGCTTTATTTTAATGCTCCCTTGGTCATGCCCTCTTGCAGGCGTTTCTGACCGAAGAAGATTAAAAGCAGTGTGGGCAGCGATGTGATCATCGCGCCGGCGGCCATCATGCCGTAATCGCTGACGGCCTCGGTGTTCTTGAGCTGGCGCAGGCCGATCTGCACGGTGCGCACGGTGTCCTCCGTGGTGGAGAGCAGCGGCCAGAGGTAGGAATTCCAGCTCACGAGGAAGAAGTAGATCGCGAGCGTCACGACGGTGTTTTTCACCATCGGCGCGACAACGCGGATGAAGAAGGCGAAATCCGAGACGCCGACGACCGTGGAAGCCTCCTTGAGCTCAAGCGGGATCTGCATCATGTTCTGCCGGAAAAGGAAGATGCCGAAGGTGGAGGCGACGCCGGGCAGAATCAGGCCGGGAAAAGTGTTGAGCAGGTTCCACGAGCGGATCGTCTGGAAATTTGAGATGACGAGCACCTCGCCCGGGATCATCATCGTCGCCATCATGATGAGGAAGATGATCTTCTTGCCGCGGAATGGGATGAACACGACCGCGTAGGCGGCGAGCAGCGCAAAGGTGATCTGCAGCGTCGTCGAGAGCACGCCGGTGACGGCGGAGTTGATCATGTACCGCAGCAGCGGCTGCGTGTTGAAGGCGTTGATGTAGTTTGTAAAATCGAGCTTTGAGGGGATGTAGTTGCCCTGTAAAATATCGTTGAGGTCGGAAAAGCTCAGGCAGATTGAAAAGAGGATCGGGAAACATACGAGCACGGCGGCGGCCGTCAGGATGATGTAGGTGACGGCGGTCTGCGTCTTTCTCACTGGTAGGTCACCAGCCTTTCGGTGAGCTTCGTCTGCAGCTGCGAGACGAGCAGAATCAAAAGGAAGAGCACGACGCCCTGCGCCGAGGCCGAGCCGATGCGGAAGTTGACGAACGCGTCCTTGTAGAGACGGTAGACGAGCAGGTTCGTGCTGTTGTTCGGGCCGCCGGCCGTGAGCATGTCGATCAGGCCGAAGGACTGAAACGCGCCGATCAGCGCCGTCGTAAAGACGAAGAACAGCGAGGGGGAGATGAGCGGAATCGTCACCTTGAAGAGGCGGTAGAAAAAGCCGCCGCCGACGATCTCGACGCTCTCATAATGCGAGTCGTCGATGTTCTTGAGCCCGCCCATCAAAACGAGGTACGAAAAGCCGATGTTCATCCAGATCGACACCGCTGAAACGGAGAGCAGCGCGCAGTTTGCGTCGGTCAGCCAGCCGACCGGCCGGCCGCCGAGCGAGGAGATGAGGTGGTTTAAAAGGCCCGCCGTGGGGTGGAACAGGAGGTTCCAGAACACGGAGCCTGCCGCGACCGAAATGCCCATCGTGGAGGAAAAGATCGTGCGGAAAACGCCCATGCCCGGCAGATTGCTGCACGAGAGCACGGCGAGCATCAGCGAGATGATCACCGTGAGCGGCACGGTCAGAACGAGATAGAGCAGCGTGTTGCCGAGGTTTTGCAGGTATTTCGGATCGGTGAAGAGCGAGATATAGTTTTGAATATCGACGAACTGCGTCAGCGCGCCGGTGTTCGTCGTGGCAAAAAAGCTCGTGACGAGCGTTTTCACAAACGGGTAGAACGTGAAGATCAGAAAGATCAGCATAGAGGGGAGCAGGTAGATGATCCAGAGCGGGAGGCGCTTCGTTTTTGAGACCGGCGCCTCCGCCGTATCCTGCACGGCGTCGTGTATATATTCCATGGCGTTTTCCTCCTCAGGCCGACTGCCGGTCGCTGCCCTTGATCGTCAGGGCGGAGCGGAGCAGTACGCCGGTTTCTTCGTCGAAGAAATGGAAGGTGTCGGGCGAAAGCAGCACGCGGATGGCGCGGCCGCCCTCGAGCAGGTACTGCCCCGGCCAGCGCGCGGTGAAGGTGTGCGCACCGACGGAGAAGAGCACCTGCGTTTCGTTGCCCATCATTTCCGTGCTGCAAAGCGTCGCGGTGCAGGCCGCGGCGCTGCCCGGCGCGGCAAGCTCAATTTGCTCGGGGCGCACGCCGATTTTCCAGCGGCTGCCCTCGGGCAGGCTGCGGCGCTCGCTTTCGGTAAGCGGCACGGCGAGCGAGTGGTTCAGCACGAGCGTGCTGCCGCTCAGCTCGGCCTCGGCGATGTTCATCTGCGGCGAGCCGATGAAGCCCGCGACGAACGTGTTGGCCGGCGCGTTGTACAGCTCGAGCGGCGTGCCGGTCTGCTGCACCTTGCCGTCGTGCAGCACCATGATGCGGTCGCCCATCGTCATCGCCTCAACCTGATCGTGCGTGACGTAGATGACGGTCAGCCCGAGCTGGCGCTGGATGCGGCGGATCTCGGTGCGCATGTGGCCGCGCAGCTTGGCGTCGAGGTTTGAGAGCGGCTCGTCCATCAGGCAGATGGGGGAGTGGCTGCAAACGCTGCGGGCGAGCGCGACGCGCTGGCGCTGGCCGCCGGAGAGCTCGCGGGGCTTGCGGCTGAGGTATTCGGTGAGGCCGAGCATTTCAGCGGCTTCCGCGAGGCGCTCCTTCTGCTCTGCCTTCGGCACCTTGCGCACGTCGAGGCCGAAGAGGATATTGTCGCGCACCGTCATGTGCGGGTAGAGCGCGTAGTTCTGAAATACCATCGAGAGGTTGCGGTCCTTCGGCGGCATCTCGTTCGCGATTTTGCCGTCGAGCATCAGCGTGCCGGAGGAGATTTTCTCAAGGCCGGCGATGATGCGCAGCAGCGTGCTCTTGCCGCAGCCGGACGGGCCGACGAGGATGAAGAATTCGCCCTCGCGCACGTCGAGGCTGATGCCCTCGAGAATGTTCTTTTTGCCGTCGTACGTCTTGACGACGTCGCGGATCTCTATTTTATTCATATTCGGTTCCTTTCTTCCCTGCCCGGTGCGCGGCCTTGACGCCGGCCCGGGCGCTGTGCCGTGCCTGCGGCTTATTTTGCCTTGGCTCTCGCCCCGAAAAAGTGCATGACGTTGAGGTCGGCCTCGAGGTCGCTGCCGTGCGTGCCGTAGCCGTCCTCGTTCGTGTGGATGCCGTGGTCGGTCGCCCAGCAGACCATGCGGTCGAAGCTCTGCCAGCTTTCCTCGGCGGCGGTGCAGAGGCGGTCGAAGGCGGCGATGTGGTGCTTCAGTGCCGCGAGCGAGCGCTCGGACTCCGGAAACGTGCGGTGCATCACGTCGTCGTACTCCTGATTGTAGACGACAATCACGTCGTAATCGCTTTCGCGGATGAGCGCTTCGGCTTTGTCGGTCACCTCGCCGTCGTAGGGGAGGATGAAGTAATCGACATTGCGCCCGCCGAAGATGATCGCCATGCTCGAGTTCTCCACGGCGACCACCGCGGTTTTCAGATCGGACTGCGCGAGGCAGTCGAACAGGGATTCCTGCGCGAGCACGTGCTTCTCGTATTTCTGGATGCCGTGCTTTATGGGCTCGACGCCGGTGTACATCGTGCCGAAGCAGACCGGCACGGCGAGCTGTGTGTGCCGCAGCACGGGGGCGAACCATTCGGTGTACTTCTGCCAAAGCCACATGCCCACGGCGTCCGGGTTATAGATCAGCAGCTTTTCGGCACGCTGCATGCCGGCCGCCTGCAAGAGCGTTTTCGCAAAGGAAAACGGCTCTGCGGCCTCCTTCGGCGCCGGGATGCCGATGCACCCGGCGACCGATGCGGCAAACTGTGTCATGGAAACAGTGTTTTTCATTTGGATTCCCTTTCTTCTCCGGCCCTTTTCCGCCCTATGGCGCGGGCCGCCTCAAATCTTTTCTTCGTTTGCTTAGTCTATTCTAAAACACTTTGCCGGGCTGTGCATCAAGGCTGTGTAAAGCTTTGTTTCAAATTGCGTCAAAAAAGCCGAGAACCCCGGACGCGCAGCCGCAGGGGCTGTGTTCCGGGGTTCTCGGTGTGTTTATTTCAGATTCGTCGTAAGCTGGTTTAGGCCTCCATCTCCGCGCCGTTGTAGTCGATGTACCACTTCTCGCGGGAGACGGGCGTTTCACCGGTCATCAGGCGGCAGAAGCCTTCTGCCGCCACCTCCGGCTCGATCTGCGCCGTGGTGCGGCCCATATCGGTGTTCATGCGGCCGGGGTGCACGGCGTAGAAATCGACGTCGGGAACCGACGCGTTGAGAATGCCGCAGGCCTTTGTGGCGGCGGCCTTCGAGAGCGCGTAGCACGGCACCCATGTGCCGCAGCTGCGGACGCCGACGCCCTCGGAGGTGACGGTGAAGATCCGGCCGCCTTTCTTTATATAGGGGTAAAAGCATTTGGCGGCGATCACGGGGCCGACGGCGTTCACGTCGAGGGTGCGGCGCAGCTCGCCGACGTCGCATTCGTGCAGCAGCTTCACGCGGTCGCCGTCGAGCAGTACGCCCGCGACGGTGCAGAGCGCGTCGATTTCACCGAGGAATGCGGCGGCCTGCCCGGCCGCCTCGGCCATCTGCGCCTCGTCGGTCACATCGGCGCTCAGAACGCGGAGCGCCTCCGGGTAAGAGGCGGCAAGCGCCTCGAGCGCCGCGGAAAACGAGGAGGCGCCGGCCGCGACGCGGTGGCCTGCCTTTAAAAGCCGGCTTGTCAGGCAGAGGCCGAGGCCCCGAGACGCGCCGATCACAACAAAATTCATGGGGATTCCGTCCTTTCCGGGAAAGCGCCGGCCGCTGCGCCGAATCGCATGGGCTTTAAAATGCCTGCGCGGCGGAAGCGGCGGCGCGGGTGGAGGCGGCGCGCTGCGGGCAGCCGCTCTGCACCGTCCATATGCGGCGTCAGTAGCTCTCGAGCGTCTCCATGAGGCACTTGAGATCCTTCGTGAAATCGAGGTAGGCGTATTCGCCGTTGCCGCCGCCGTACTTGCCGCGCTGCACGCAGACCGCGCCGAATTTCTCGGCGGCCTTGATCTTCTCATCGGTATTCTTCACGGGGAACGCAATGTGGTGGATGCCCTCGCCGTGCTCGTCGAGGAAATCCTGCCACGTGCTCTTCACGCCGTTGGGCTGGATCAGCTCGAGCTGGATGTTTTCGAGGTCGAAAAACGCCATGAAGCAGTTCGCGTCCGGCGCGGGCTCGCCGTTCACCGTCGTGCCGGTGACCTCATATTTGCCGCCGTCGCACGTGGGGGGAACCGGAACGCCGAAGAACTCTGCGAATTTGATTTTCGTCGCCTCTACGTCGCGCACGATGAAGCCCACCTGCGCCAATCTGTTTGCCAAAACTGGATTTGCCATTTTTTATGCCTTCTCTCCAAAAAGATTTATATTCAGCGGCTGTCCGCTAAATTAACACGTGTTTAGAATAATATCGGAAAAACGGGCCGCTGCGCAGCCCGGCAGATCCGCGGCTCTTGCACCTTTCAGCGCTCGATGCGGCGGCAGGAGCCGCCCTCGATAAACCGGCTTTGGATGAACACGCTCTGGGGCACGTTCTCCTTTTTCTCGATCGTGTCGATCACGCGGTCGACAAGCGAGGTGAACATCTCCTTGAAATCGAAGGACACGGTCGTCAGCGTCGGCGAGATGCGCCGGCCGCGTTCGTGGCCGTCCGCGCCGACGACGGAGATGTCGTCCGGAATTTTCAGGCCGAGCTCGCATCGTAAACGCCGAAGGCCACGCCGTCGTTGTTCGCGCACACGGCGGTCGGCAGGTCGTCCATACAGGCGGAAAGCATGCGCTTTGCGGCCTCGTAGCCGGTTTCCTTGACGATGCCGCCGTAGGTCATCCACTTGTTCTGCATCGGCAGGCTGTGCTTGATCATGCCGCGGATGTAGCTTTCGTGGCGGTGGATGCAGCTCAGGCGGCTCAGATCGCCGTCGATGATCGCGATCTTGCGGTGGCCGAGATTATACAGGTAATCGATCGTCTCCTCGCCGGAGTTGCGGTCGAAATTGACGCAGATCCGGTTCGGGATGTCCTCGTTTTCGTGGTAGTAGTCGAACAGGCCGACGATTTTTTCCAGCCCGACGAGCTCGTCTACGAGCGGCTCGGTGTTGCTCGTGCCGATGAAAATACCGGCGTCGATGCGGCCCTCCATGAAGATCTTGCGCACGTAATTGATATTGTGCTTTTCCGTGATGTTGTCGAGCACACAGGCGAGCACGAGGTAGCCGCGCCGCGCGGCAGCGTCGACAATGTGCATGAAGTAGCTGCTCGTGAGCGAATCGCGCGCGATGCCCGCACGGCCCATCCAGAACAGGCCGAGCGTCTTTGTGCCCTTGCCGGTGAGAAGCTGCCCGGAAAGCAGCGGGTAGTAGTGGTGCTCCTTGATGACCTTCATGACCTTCTCCCGCGTTTCCTCCGGCACGTTCGAGTAACCGTTGACCACGCGGCTGACGGTGCTGCGGGAGACGCCCGCGAGCCTTGCGATGTCGTTGCTGTTGATTCGTTTCAAATTGCTGATCCTTTCTGTAAACGCTGTAGCTTTTGAAAGCGCCCTCAGCTTGTATTTTAAGGCGGCGGGTCGAAAAAGTAAAGCGCGGAACGCGAAGTCTGTCGAAAGGACGGGGGAAAAGAGATTTTGCAGCGAAAATTATAAACACAAGTTTACTACGATAAATACTAGCATTTCACGGTCGATTATGTCAATAGGGGTGCGATCGATTTTTTTGAAAACGGCCATGTTTGGGTGTTTTGTATATGTGGAATCGCTTCCATATGTATATAATAGCAGAAGTGCAAAAATACACTTGAAAACACGTGTTTATTATGTTATGATACTATTAACAAAAACGGGGGCCGAACCGGAGCTCCCAAAAAAGGGGGAGAGAATATGGCAGAAAAAATCGACAAATCCAGCGTGTGGTACCGTGATGACGATGAATCGATCCTTGAGGTTTACGATGTGGAGACCGGGGAGCGCACGATTCTGAAAGAATTCGACTACTTGATCGAGGCGCCCAACTGGTCGCCGGACGGCAGATTCCTGACGTATAACAGCGACGGCCGGATCTTTAAGTTCGATCTGGAGACGAAGGAGAGCTGCGAGGTATTTACGGATTTTGTCACGAACTGCAACAACGATCACGTCCTGTCGCCCGAGGGCAGCCGCATCGCGGTGAGCCACGGTACGAAGGAGGACGGGAAATCGAGAATCTACACGGTGCCGCTGACGGGCGGCGTGCCGCGGCTGATCACGCCGCTCGCGCCGAGCTACCTGCACGGCTGGTCGCCGGACGGCGAAACGCTCGCGTATTGTGCCGAGCGCAACGGGGAGTTTGATATTTACACGATTCCGGTAAACGGCGGCGAGGAGAAGCGCCTCACGGACGCGCCCGGCCTAAACGACGGCCCGGAATACGACAGCGCGGGCGAGTACATCTGGTTCAACTCCGTGCGCAGCGGCCTGATGCAGGCGTGGCGCATGAAGGCGGACGGCTCCGAGCAGACGCAGATGACGTTCGACGAAAACTGGAACACTTGGTTCCCGCACATTTCGCCGGACCGCACGAAGGTCGTGATGCTCGCGTACCGCAAGGGCGACGTGGCACCGGGCGAGCATGTGCCGCACAAGCACGTGGAGCTGCGCCTGATGGACTCCGCGGGCGGCCCGGTGAAAACCGTAGCCGAGCTTTTCGGCGGGCAGGGCACGATCAACGTCAATTCCTGGTCGCCGGACAGCAAAAAATTCGCGTTCGTCAGCTACCGCATCCGCGGGCAGGAAGTCTGACGGCGCGGACAAGCTGCAAAAGGGCAGATGCAGCCGGTCGGCTGTGCGCAATACAGTATTAAAGAAAGAGTGGAGGAAAAGTAATGAAAAAGCAGAAGATCACCCGCATTCTCGCGGTGCTGCTTGCGCTTTCGATGCTCGTCGGCCTCACGGCCTGCGCGGGCGGTGAAACCTCTGAGCCGTCTGCGGGCGGCGAAGCCTCGGCGAGTGAGGTGAGCGTTGCCGAAAATGACGGCCCCCTCACCCCGTATGAGGAGCCGATCACGATCACGTGGGCGGTACAGGCCTCGCCCGTTCAGCAGTTTATCGACGGCGATACCTACGACGACAACGTCTGGTCGCGCCTCATCAAGGAAAAGCTGAACATCGACCTCGAGGTCGCGTTCTCCGCGGATACCACCACGGACGCGTACAAGCAGAAGATGAACGTGATGCTCGCCTCCGGCGAGTTCCCGGACGTCGTGCGCTGGAGCGACAGAACCTTCTTCAAGCAGGCGCAGGAGGCCGGCTTCATTCAGCCGATCGGCCCGTCGTTCGACGCATACGCGACCGACGCGGTCAAGGCGTATGAAACAAATTACGCGGAAGCCTTTGAGGGCGCGACGATCGACGGTGTGCTCTACGCTTTCCCGTATATGAACGATAACTTCCATCAGGCGTACAACCTCTGGATCCGCGACGACTGGCTGGAGAACACCGGCACAGAGCCGCCGAAAACCGTTGAGGAAATGATCGAGCTCGCGCGGATCTTCACGGAGGAAGACCCGGACGGCAACGGCGTGGACGATACATACGGTTTCGCGCTTTCCGGCACAGTCACGCAGAACAACTACGCGACACTGACGGGACTTGCGAACGCATTCGGCGTTCCGGGCTTCGATTCCACCGGCACGTTCTTCCGCAAGGATGACGGCGAACTCACCTTTGCGTGGATCCAGCCCGAAATGAAGGAGGTTCTTTCGATCCTCCGCGACATGTACGAGAAGGGCTACATCAATCCGGAATTCACGGCGGACGACGTTTCGACGATGGAGGAGGATGTGACGAACGGCACGATCGGCATGGCGTACGGCCCGTGCTGGGGCACGTGGCACCCGTACAACTACTCCTATCAGGCGGACGGCGTGATCACGCGCCCGTACCCGATTCCCGAGGCGGAGGGCTACACCCCGAAGATCGGCATTGAATCCGCAAAGACCGGCGACCTGTTTATGATCGGCGCGGGCTGCGAGCACCCGGAGGCGATCGTGAAGATCCTGAACCTCTACGAGCAGGTTGCGATCAGCTCCGACGACCCGAACGACTTCCAGACCTACTGGGCAAACGAACAGTACCGCTTCTGCCCGGCTTACATCGGCATTCCGACCGAGCTCTTTGCGCCGGTCATCCACGAGGCGCTCGAGGCGGGTACCTCGGAGGGCCTTTCCGGCACGGCGCTCGAATACTACAACTACGTTGTGGGCTTTGAGGACGGCTCTCTCGCAGACGACACCAACGCCTACGGCACGTGGGGACAGATGAACCTGACCGATCAGGGCGGCTCGATGAAGATCGACCTCGATTATAAGGCGAACGGCTGGACCGTCACGAACGTGATGGAGAACGAGCGCCCGGAGATTTGGTTGCAGAACTCCTCCGTGCTCGGCGATATGGTCAACACCACGTTTGTCGACATCATCGTCGGCAACCAGCCGGTCGAGTATTTCGACACGTTTGTCGAGAACTGGCTCAACGCGGGCGGACAGGAAACGCTGGACGCGCTCGATGAGATGTACCCGGCGGAATAAGCCGCAGACAATCGATTAAAGACACAGAGCCCCGGGGCGGGGAAGGCATTTGCGTTTGCCTGCCCCGGGCATTTCTTTAAAAAAGTGGTGGGGAGTATGGAAAACAAGAAAAAAGCCCCGGGAAGGTTCCGCAGGGAGCTTCCTCTCGTTTTGATGCTGCTGCCGGCCGTCATTCTCGTTGCGGTTTACAGCTACGGCTCTATGGTGGGCACGGTCATCGCGTTCCAGAAATTCAACCCGACAAAGGGCTTTTTCGGCTCGCCGTGGGTTGGCTTCGATAATTTCAGAAACCTGTTCACGATGCCGACCATCGGGCAGGTTATCTACAACACAGTCTTTATTTCCCTGTGTAAAATGATCGGCGGCATCATCGTGCCTGTGATTTTCGCTTTGCTTCTGAACGAAGTGGCGCGGATTTCCGTGAAGCGCACGTATCAGACGCTTGTCTATCTGCCGCACTTTCTTTCTTGGGTCATTCTCGCCGGTATCTTTAAGGATATTTTCTCGCAGACCGGCGTGATCAATACGGCGCTTTCGGCGCTCGGCATGGAGCCTGTCGGCTTTTTGAGCAACCAGCAGCTTTTCCCGGTCACGATGATCGTGACCGACATTTGGAAGGGCTTCGGCTTCGGCTCGGTCATCTACCTCGCGGCGCTGACCGGCATCGACCAGAACCTCTATGAGGCCGCGCAGATCGACGGCGCGGGCCGCATTCAGCAGACGATCCACATCACGCTGCCGGGCATTTTGAGCACGATCGTTCTGATGACGGTGCTCAGCATGGCGAATATCCTGAACGGCGGCTTCGACCAGATCTACAACATGTACACGCCGGCGGTCTATGCGACAGGCGACATCCTCGACACCTTCGTGTTCCGCCTCGGCATCGACAACGCGCAGTTCGCGCTGTCCACCGCCGCAGGGCTCTTTAAATCCGGCGTATCGTTCGTCTTTATCGTGGCGTCCTACTGGCTGGCAGACCGCTTTGCCGGCTACCGGATCTTCTGACGGGCGCGGGAAAGGTGGTCAATCGTATGGCAAAAACGAAAACTTCCCCCTCGAGAAAGCTTTTTCTCGTGATCAACTACATCGTCCTGACGATCGTCTCGCTGATGTGCATCCTGCCGTTCATCAACCTGCTCGCGATCTCGTTTTCGGATAAGACCGCGGTTGCGGCGAACGCGGTTTCGTTCTGGCCGGTCGGGTTCAACACGGCGGCCTATGAATTCATCCTCGGCAACGATCAGTTCCTGCGCGCGCTCTGGATCTCCGTGCAGCGCACGGTGCTCGGCGTGCTCGTCAACATCATCTTAATTATTCTCACGGCGTACCCGCTCTCGAAGAGCACGCAGGATTTCCGCCTGCGCAACGTGTTTTCGTGGTTCTTCGTCGTCACGATCCTGTTTTCCGGCGGCCTGATTCCGACCTACATGGTCGTCAAGTATACCGGGCTTATGGATACGATCTGGGCGCTCGTGCTGCCGGGCGCGGTGCAGGTGTTCAACATGCTTGTCGTCATGAACTACATGCGCAGCCTGCCGAAGGAGCTGGAGGAGGCCGCGTACATCGACGGCGCCGGCCATTTCCAGACGCTCTTTAACGTCATTCTGCCCGTGTGCACGCCGACGCTCGCGACGGTCACGCTGTTCTCCTTCGTCGGCCACTGGAACAGCTGGTACGACGGTATGATCTACATGAACACCGTCGATAAATATCCGCTGCAAACCTATTTGCAGACGATCGTTATCAATCCGGAGGCGTTTTTCCGCAACGCGACGAACATCAGCGCGGAGCTCGGCAATTTCCTGAACCTTGTCAGCGCGCGCACGACGAACGCCGCGCAGCTCTTCCTTGCGACGATCCCGATCCTCTGCGTCTATCCGTTCCTGCAAAAATACTTCACGACGGGCCTCGTCATGGGCAGCGTCAAGGGTTGATCCCCGTTTGATTCAATTCTGAAAGGAGCTCCGTTTATTATGAATACACCGGTCGAAAAGAAAGGCTTTATCCAGATCAACATCGTCGTTTCGGATATCGAAAGGGCGGCGGAGAAATGGGCGGACCTGCTCGGCATCGAAAAGCCGCAGATCCGCGTCAACCATCTGGAGGGGGGCGAAAACTACAAGTACCGCGGCAGGCCGGTCTCCTGCGACCTCAAGGTCTGCAACATCGAAATGGAGAATTTCGTCATCGAGCTGCACGAGCCTGCGGGCGGGGAAAGCTCGTTTCAGGAATTTCTCGACAAGCACGGCAATGGCGTGCACCACATCGGCTTTGAGGTCGGCGACAAGCGCGACACGGTGATCGCGGAGCTCGCGGCCGCGGGCTATGATACGGACCGCACGGTCGGCATCTACCCGGGCAGCAGCTGGACGATCGTCGACGGCGAGGACGACCTCGGCGTCAACCTGAACATCAAGCCGGTGAGGTGAGAGGCGTGCCTGCAAAAACAATGAAAAAGATCGGCGTGGCGATCGCGGGCTGCGGGCAGATCACCCGCACGCGCCACGCGCCGGAATACAGCGCGAACCCGAACGCCGAGATCATCGGCTTTTACGACAGGGACCGCGCGCGTGCCGAGGAGCTCGCCGAGCAGTACGGCGGCACGGTATACGGCAGCTTTGAGGAAATGCTCGGCGACAAGCGCGTGGAGGCGGTGAGCATCTGCACGCCGAACTTCCTGCACAGCGCACATGCGATCGAAGCGCTCGAGGCGGGCAAGGACGTGCTCTGCGAAAAGCCGATGGCGGCCGCCGTGGAGGAGGCGCAGCGCATGATCGACGTACAGCGCCGCACCGGGCACATCCTGATGCTCGGGCACAACCAGCGGCTCGTGCGCACGCACATCCGCGCGAAGGAGCTGCTGGAGGCCGGCGCGATCGGGGAGATCCTCTCCGTGCAGACGAATTTCAAGCACAGCGGCCCGGAATCTTGGAGCGTGGAGCGCGGCGGCACGTGGTTCTTCTCGAAGAACAAGGCGGCCTTCGGCGTGCTCGGCGACCTCGGTTCGCACAAATTCGACCTCGTGCGCTACCTGCTCGGCGACGAGATTCAGAGCATTTTCGCGACGCTTCAGACGCTCGACAAGCGCGACGCGGACGGGAATCTGATCGATCTCGACGACAACGCGATCTGCGTCTTTAAGATGCGCGGCGGCATTCCGGGCACGATGATTGTGAGCTGGACGAACTACGGCGTGGAGGACAACAGCACCGTGATCTACGGCACAAAGGGCACGATGAAGATCTTTGCGAGCGAGCTCGACGACATCGTCGTCGATTTGAGCGACGGCACGAGCGCGCGGCATCATGTCAGCCGGATGAGCACGAACGACAACCAGCTTTCCTCCGGCATCATCGACGCGTTCATCGAAACGATTCTCACGGGCGGCGAGCCGCCGGTGACCGGTCTGGACGGGCGCAACACGCTGGCCTGCTTGGAGGCGGCGAAGAAAGCCTCCGCGGCGGGCACTTGGGTTGAGGTCGATCTGGGCTGAATCCAGCCGGCGCATATCCGCGTGGTATGCGCCGGCTGCCTTTTCACAAGGCTGTGCTATACTGTTTATAGATGCCCGCGCGCGGAACGGCCGCCGGCGGAAGCGTCGGAAAAGCGGCGCTGTGCCGCACTTTCGGGTGCCGTGCGGCGGGGAAATTTTAAGGAGTTGTATAACTATGCGTTTCGGAGGCTTTATCTTCAAGAAATGGAATACGCCGGAGGAGTGGGCGCAGGCCGCGCTCGAGGCCGGGTATTCGGCGGTTTACTTCCCGGTCGATCACACGGCCGACCAGAAGGTGATCGACGGTTACAAAAACGCGGCCGAGGCCGCCGACCTCGTGATCTGCGAGATCGGCGTGTGGAACAACGTGCTCGAGCGCAACGCGGCAAAGCGCGAGGCGGCGATCAGCCGGGCGATCCACCAGCTCGAACTTGCAGATTACGTCGGCGCGAACTGCTGCGTCAACATCGCGGGCTCGTACAGCGACCAGTGGGACGGCCCGCACAAGGACAACCTGACCGAGAAAGCGTTCGACGAGATTGTTTTGACGACGCAGCGGATCATCGATGCGGTCAACCCGCGGCGCACGGCGTATTCGCTCGAGCCGATGCCGTGGATGTACCCCGACACCGCCGACTCTTACCTGCGGCTGATCGAGGCAATCGGCCGCAAGGGCTTTGCGGCGCATCTCGACCCGGTCAACGTGATTTGCAGCCCGCAGCTCTACTATCGAAACGGCGAGGTCATTCAGGAATGGTTCGACAAGCTCGGCACGCAGATCCGCAGCTGCCACGCGAAGGACATCACGCTCGGCGGCAAGCTGACCGTGCACCTCGACGAGTGCCGCCCCGGTCTCGGCGCGCTTGACTACGAGACGTATCTGAAGTGCATGACGAAGCTCGACGACCGCGCGTGCATGATGCTCGAGCACATGACCGAGGAGATCGACTACATCGAGGCGACAAAGTACATCAAGGGGCTCGCGAAAAAGCTGGATATTGCGCTGTAAGGCGGCAAATTGTATAGAAGCAAGACGAAAAGGGACATCCCCGCCGGTTTGGGGATGTCCCTCTGTTTTGTCCGAAAGCGGCGGAAAGGCCGGAAGCTGCTGCGCGCCGCTACACGAACAGCGCAAACAGCGCGGCTGCCCAGCGCAGCCAGAACGGCGCGGTATCGGCGAGCAGGCGGAACACCTGCCTTCTTTCCTGCGGCGAAAGTGCGCCGAGCTTGCGAAAGATCTCGCCGCCGAGCGATTCCTCGGTGCCGATGGCGATCGGCCCGGAAGCACTGCTGCCGAGGGCTGCGAAACCGCCGGCTGCTGCGGTGCCGACTGCATAAAAGCCGCAGGCCGCGCCGCCGGCGGCAAACAGGCCGAGCGCAACCGCGCCGAATGCGAGAATCCCGATCGCCACGCAGCCGATAGCGAGCAGACCGATGGCGTCCAAACCGAACGCAAGCAGGCCGACGGAGATGAGGCCTACGGAAACAAAGCCGATCGAGATCAGGCCGGCCGAGACGACGCCGCGCGCGATCAGCCCCACGGCGAAAAAGCCCTTTGCCACGCGGCCGGGGCCGATGTTCACGTGGTAGAGCGGCATACCAAAAAGCTGCCGGGCGCTTTTCCGCTCATAGCAGGGGTACGGCACGCTGACGGTGAAGTGCACGCCGTGCGGGGACGGTTCCGCCGCTTGCGGTGCGGCCGGCCCGCGCGGCGCATCGCGCAGCAGGTAATCGAGCGAGCAGTCGAACAGCGCGCTCAGGCGGATCAGCTTCTCCGTTTCCGGATAGGCCGCGCCCGTTTCCCTTAATTAAAGATATTGTTGGGTAAAAAAGAAAGGTCAGTCGATTTTGCCGATGAAGCGGTAGTAGATTTCTACTTCC
>OMGQ01000818.1_pt1 | contig 23277 bp, 14 predicted proteins | sample 1646071 | NCBI WGS metagenome assembly OMGQ01 (sample SAMN05578585, study PRJEB25193) | human gut metagenome | biome: Human Microbiome; feature: human-associated habitat; material: feces | host: Homo sapiens | place: USA:Birmingham
CGGGTCTTGTGGGTCGAGAGCCGAACGGAAACCGTGAAAGCAGTCCCAGTAGATGTTGCCTTTAGCTCGTTCCGGGTCAATGTGCTCGCTGTTGGAAAGGTTGAAACTGCGGTCATTGTGCTTGGGGTTATAGGTGCCGTGGGTTCCGGCTCGTCCATTGTGTCGTGTTAATTTCAGATAGACATCCCTCTTTTCCTGTATTTTTGTGTACGGCCACTCATGCTATTAGATCACAAGAGTAATACAATTCTTCCAAGCAAAGGGTCATGCATTTCAAGATCAAGTCTTGAAATCTTCTCTCGGAATCGAGAGGTAGTCCTTTCAAAAAAGGATTTATGTGGTTGTCATACTGCAAAGAAAGTGACCTATCGCTCCTTCCCTCAGTGGGAGATCATGGCGTTTGTCTCTTTCCGCTTAGAAGAGTTTGCTTTCGCTCTGCAAGAAAAGTATAACAGAGAAACTTGGAATCGAACAGGAACTGAGAGTTCCTAATTTTCGGTGAAAGTAGGAAGCATCGTTCCCATTTCTTGTTGCATCCCTATTCTTTCTTTGCGGGGAATCATTAAGATGCTGCATCGCTGTAATTATCATAGCACCTGAAATTGCAAAAGTCGTGGGCTTCGTAGGCCTATTATTGTCCCCCTAAGTGAACCCGTTTTGATTACTTTTTCCTGATTTTGGTATAAGGTTTAGCAGGAGCTTCTTTCATTTCAACAGCTTGCCGGGAGAGTGCGCAGCAGCGGAGCTGCTGGATCTGCCGCCATTTTGCGCCAGATAATACCCAGTAGGATATGACGCACAGCGTCATATCACTGGGCAAGGCGTTCCCCCTTGACTCCCTTCAAAGGGCTGCGGTCTCGCCTGTCGGCTCGGTCGGTGCTTCAAAATACCTGCGGCCTTTTGAGGTCGCCACTGGCGACCCGCACCTCTGCACTCTTGCTCCGGGCAAACTGTCCTGAACGGACAGCTCGTCCGGCTTTTTCAGTTGGCCAAAATGACCAACTGATTCTGTTACGGGTAAAATCAAGTGCCGGGTGGCGGCACCTGATTTTCAACAGACCTTGAGACGGTACGAAAAACGATGTGCTCATTTTGAGTACTTGCAGCATCTGTAACACGTTTTCGATAGACTTTTTGTCGGCAGGAGTTGCTGCAATAGCGGGCATCTGCACGTTTGGGCGTGAATTTTTCACCGCAGCACTGGCAGACCAAATCCTGACGGCGCATTTGGCGGTATTCCCGCTGCCGTCGATTGTTGGCCTGATTGCCGCACCAGTAGCTGTGACAGTATTTCTTGGTGTAGATGGTGGTGTAGAACACCCGACCGCAGCCGCCGCAGATAAGTTTGTGGACGGCGTGTCCCACGGCGGTAAAGCCCGTTTCCTCATACGATTCTTTCAAATAATCCTGATTGTTCTGCTCCCATTCTTCGTTTGTCATATACATGGAGATGACCCTCCTTTCACTGGCGTTACAGAAAAACAATGTGGTCAATTTGACCACATTGTTTTCTGGTAACTGAGGAATCAACGTTTAGCCGTTCTCCCTGCATGGATTTCCTGCCCCCTTCCGGCGGCGTTTTCCGGCTCGCTTTTGCGAGGTCATCGCCGGGTATCCCATGCAGACGGTCATGCGGTTTTCAAGGTTCGGCGCTGGATTTGGCAATAAAAAAATCGCCACACAACAACCTGAACCTGACCATTCCTTCCGGGATGGCCTTGGTTCGGGTTCGTTATGTAGCGATAGAAAGTTAAAAACTTGCTCCGGCTCCTTCGGGAGCCGAGCTGGAACTCTAAGTAAATATGTTATATTAAATTGTTGGGATAGATTACCACAAAAATCGCAGTGTGTCAACAAAAAACTTTGAAAACACGCCACTTTCGGTAGTGTGCAAGAAAACGCAAGGGAAACCTTGGTAAAAAGAGCGAACAGGACAACTCGTTCTGTTTGTAATGGAATGCCAACTCGGAACTTTTTTGAGCAGAAAAACAACCGTCCACTTCAAGTTGAGCTTGAAAACGGACGATCATTCTTGCAAAGTGATTTTCAAATTTGGGAGGCGTTTTGAAAGGCCTCATAGCGCTAGCAAGAGGTTATACAAAGACCATTTTTGCGTTGCCAAACACTTGTTGGGAAAATCAAACCCTTGAACTGCATCCGGTGGATGCAGGCTGTGCGATTGCATCGCTGATTCGTTCAAACTCATCGCAGCCCTATATTATCGCTCACACTCTCGATCAGGATGTCAAATGCAGAAGCGGCCATCTGCATCTACGCAAACAGCCGCTTCATGATTCATTTTGTACTGGTCACTGCAGTACCTTATTCATCAGCTCTTGATAGCTGTCCACATGGTCGTATGTCACAAGACCATCTGACAATTTTGCGAAAAGCTTCTTGGCGCAGTCGATCTTGGACTTCTCGATTGGGCGCAAGTTCAGGCTTTCCATCGTGCCTTTGGTTTCTGCTACAAAATAGATGTGTTTCACCTTGCCCTCATGGAACACGATTGCCCAGTCCGGGGAGTAGTGTCCAACCGGGGTCGGAATATAGAAGCCTTTCGGCAGTTTTGCATAGATAAAGACTTCCTCTGCACCGTCCAGATTTTCCGCAAACTTCCGTTCCACGCTCTTTTCCGCTGTGCCATCGGTGAAAACGTAATCCTGAATCGCCTTTTGTGCCTTGTAAGCCTTATCCATCGTCAGAGCGTGTTTTTCTGCCGTAAAGATGCTGCTGTCGTAGCTGCCCTCAATGGTATCATAGGTGATATGCTCCACGATCATGGTAGCTTTCTGCTCCTTGACCAGCCGGATCACCTTTGTGATAAATTCTTCTGGGTTGTTCTGGTACATCGCAAAGGTTGTCGGCTTGATGCCCTGCAAAATCCGTGCAACGGTATGCCGGGTCAGCGTTGTGCCCTCTGCAATTTTGCCGATCAGGTCATACGCAACCTGACCTGCGTAGTCATGTTCTAATTTTTTTGTTCTGCTCTTGGCATCGCTGAAGCTGCTGCCTTCTCGCACCATATCGGCACTCAGGACATCTTTCTGCCCGGCATAGGTAACGGTATATTGCAGGCGACTGACGTACAGTTCCCTGTCGATGTATTCGGTTGCTTTCCGGATCAGTTCCTCAGAATCAAAATCCACCGTATAGGCGTATTTGTGGTTGATCGTCTGCCAGAGCTTCTGGAACTCTGCCTTTTCAAACCGGTCGTTCAGCGGATTTTCCAGCACTTTCGGCTTGTTGCCATCCTCAAACATAGACTTGAGCATACTGTCATCATAAATTGCCTGCACAAGCGTGTGCACACCCTCTTCAATGGGCTTCAGCGTTTCCGGCACCGGTGCAAGTGTTCCGGTCTGCACATCGTCCCGGTAGTCCTGCGTGACGTTATCCTGCTCATCCACATAGTTGTTGCGGACAAGGTACTGATAAATCGCCCGTGCCTGATGGTCATCCACCTTGATAGTTTTGCCATCCAGCCTGATGGTCTTGCCGGTAAAATATGCAATGTCTGCCTTGCGTGGGCGGTCATACAGCACTGCTTCGGTCTGCTTTTGCAGTCCGTCTACAAATCCTGCATAGCTCTCGCTGGCAATAACGGTCAGGACGTTGATATCCTGCACCTTATCTCCCAGTACTTCCGCATCCATGCGGTTTCCGTCCTTATTCACGCACAGACGCAGACCACGGCCTACTTCCTGCCGCTTCTGCGTAGTGCTGTCGCTGTGCTTCAGGGTGCAGATTTGGAACACATTTGGGTTATCCCAACCTTCCCGCAGGGCAGAGTGGGAGAAGATGAACCGGGTCGGCTCTTCAAAGGACAGCAGACATTCCTTATTTTTCAGGATCAGGTCATAGGCAGAAATGTCATCCGACATATCTGAGCCACGCTTGACCGAACTGTTGACGCTGTGACCTTTCTTGTCGATGCTGAAATAGCCCTTGTGGACATCATGCACATCGGTTGAATCCAGATAGGCTGTATAAGCAGGGTCGAACAGGGTGCGATGCTCATTCAGAACCGAAAGATACTCCTGCTCAAAAATTTTGCCGTACTCGCCCAGCAGCTCGTTTCCTTCTTCATCGTACTGGCGGTATTTTGCCACTTCGTCAATGAAAAACAGGGAAAGCGTCTTGATGCCCAGTTTGAAAAGTTCCTGCTCTTTTTCAAAGTGCGAAAGGATTGTTTCATGAATCTGTACCCGGCGCATATCGTTTTCGGAAACGTCGCCGGTAACATCACCTTTGCGGATGGTGTCTCCGTTCGTAAAGGTCACAACGCCCGTGATCGGGTCGATTTCCGACACTACGAAGCCCTTGTACTGCTCCATTTCCCCGGATTTATAATAGAGATTATCGCCCACATCCAGCATATGGAACTCTCGCTTCGTACCGTTCTGGTGGCTGACTTCCAGCTCCACTTTTGCCCGCGGCGGATTTTTCGGGGAGATGATGATGCTTTCCAGATACAGATACTTGTCCGTACCACGAAGATTTTTGACCTCAAAGCCTTTGACTTCGATCTTTTTGACCAGCCGCTTGTTGTAAGCGTCCAGCGCATCCAAAACGTAGATCAGATTGTGCTGCTTGGCATGGGTAGCAGAGTAGTTCAGCGTGAAAAGCGGGGTGAATTTTTTCAGGGCTTTCTGGGTGGCGGAGTCCTCTTTGCCCATCTTCTGCGGCTCATCCAGAATCAGGATCGGACGGTTGGCTGCGATGACGTCAATCGGGCGGCGGGAACCGAACTCGTCCCGCTTGGTGTAGATAATACGCGCCGCAGCATCTCCCTTGCGGCCTTCCACGTTCTTGTCCTCGTTCATGGAGGCGGCAAACGCCTGCGTGTTGATGATCATGACATTGATGCCGGAATTGCTGGAAAAGGAATCCAACTGATTCAGGTTGCTGCTGTTGTAGATAAAGAACCGTGCCTTTTTGCCGTAGCACTCCATAAAGTGATCGGCAGTGATCTCAAAGGACTTCTTTACGCCTTCACGGATGGCGATACTCGGCACAACAACGATAAATTTGCTCCAACCATACCGCTTGTTCAGCTCGAACATGGTCTTGATGTAAACATAGGTCTTGCCTGTGCCGGTTTCCATCTCAATATCCAGAGAACACCTGCCCAGCGGTGCCACCAACTTGTCCGACTGATGGATGTTTGCTTCTGCTTGCAACGCGCGGATGTTCTGAAGCAGCTCCTGGTCGGTTAGTTGGAGTGCTTCGTTCTTAAAACCGGAATCGTTGATCAAATCCAGCAACTCCACCTGTGTTGCATCGTCCCCACTGGAAACAAGGCTCAACTGCTGCGGCTGTGCAGACAGACTTCCCATATCCCGCAGGTAAGACACGCCTGCATTATAGGGCTGACCCTGAAAGACACGTGCCACCGCATCCACAGCATCGGTCTGGTACTGCTGAATCTTAAAACTAAACTTCATCTTTGTGGTTTACCTCCTGCTCCAGCATCAGGAACCGGTCAAAATCGCTCTCATACAGGCGATCCTGAATGACACGATACTTTTCGTATTCGGTTTCTGCATGGAGTTTGGCCTGTTCTGCGCTGATTTTACCGGGGCCTGTCAGCAGTTCATTGCCGTTGAACTCCAGAAAACCGTCCAGCCGCTTTGCCCAGTCCTCCATGCTCATGGGGATCTTGCGCTCGGCCTGCAACTCGGCATAATCCAGATAGAGCGACACGATGCGTTCCAGATAATTCATTTCCTCTTTGCTCAGGTAGTTCTTGGCCACCGTCACATCTGCTTTCAGGATTTTCCCATTCGGCGCATTTCCCCATGTGGTAAGCCCCATGTGCTCCTTGTTGGCATCGGCACGCTCCACGATCAGTTCTGCCGCCGTGTGGCGATGCACAGCATAGTGCATCTTATTCTGAACCGTCTGGAAGAACCGCCGGGTCGTTTTTGCATCCTTGTCATAATCAAACGCTGTTGCGTACAGATCCGTTACTTTCTGATAGAACTTGCGCTCCGACAGGCGAATTTCCCGGATCTGCTGCAGTTGCCGCTCAAAATATTCATCCGTGAACATGTGACCCTTTTTCAGGCGTTCCACATCCATTGTCCAGCCCTGAATGGTGTGGTCCTTGACGATCTGCCCCGCCCATTTGCGGAACTGCACCGCCCGCTGATTATTTACCTTAAAGCCGACTGCAATAATCATTTGAAGGTTGTAATGATCCTGCTTGCGGCTGATCTGCCGGGTCCCTTCGGTTTGAACTGTCAAGTATTTCTTGACAGTTGCCTCCGGCGTGAGTTCTCCATCCGCATAAATACGCTTGATATGCTGTGAGATCGTCTGTTTTGACACATCATATAAGGTTGCCATCATCTTTTGCGTCAGCCAAATGTTTTCATCCTCATAGCGCATTTCATAGCTGGTATCGCTATCCCCGGTAGAAGCCACGAAGGTCAAATATTCTGCCGCAGAGCTGTGGATGATTTCATTCTTTTTTTTCTCATTCATACCATAATACCTTTTTAATACGAAGACATACCAATCAGCCGTCTGGAATCGTCCAACAGATTATCATAGTGTAGCAGTTTTATGTCGCTTTCTTTTTCCAGCTGCCGTTGCAAAACACGAATTGTAGGATCATCAAAATCTTGTCTGCGGCCTGCAACTACTGCATAGTGCATCCGTGTAGGGTCATAGCGAAGGAACTCTTCTGGCAGAACCTTCGGTGTATATTTTTTGAATTCTTCATACAATACCGCGTAATTGGCTGCAATATAGGCTTGCCAGTCTCGAATCTGCTTCAGTCCCTTTCTGACAGTCATACCCCAATCGCCATCCTTTACCACGATATTATTGTATGGATTTTCAAATTCAACAAAGATAAACTGCCAGCCACCAGATGCCCGACCTGCCAAAAGATAATCTACTACATACTGTGTTCCCAGCGGAAACTCCTTAAACAAAACAGCTTCGTGATGACCAAAGGTATAGTTGCTGAAAATAGATGCAGGGAGGTGATAATATTTATTGTTTTGAATGTACCGCTTGATGTCAAGTTCTGAGATGGATTTATCATTAAGCAATGCTTCAAAGCCATCACACTGAGCATTGAGTACTTTCTCATCCCTTAGCAACATGAAATCCATAAAGTTATTCGGAAAAAGGCTGGCGTAATAACGCCGGACAGCTTCCGGATAGTAGTGAAACATATTTTTCTGGCCAAAGCGAGTTTTTCTAGCAGCATTTCCCTCGGCATCGATTCGCTCTTTTTCTTGTTCTTCTTCAGGGGTTAAAACTGTAAAATCTTGATCATATAAGCCTTTCATTCTTATAGAACCTTCCTTACCGTATCCGGACTATAGGTTTCAAAAATCTGGTCAAAGTTTGTTGCAACGCTGTCGTTTGCCATGGAACTGTCACGGAACACGGCATAGTAAGGCTTCATCTGTGCAATCGCCTTGACGGTTTCTTCCGTCACATCGTGGTCAAAGCACGCCAATAGGAAGCCATCTGCCACGTTGAACACCTTTTTGCCCGCAATCTCTTTCACCTCAATGGGGCTGGACAGCAGCACGCCCAGATCCAGCATCACCTGGAACAGCAAATCTTCCGGGGTGCGGTCAGGTTTTACGTTATCCACCAGCGAGAACAGATCCTGCTGGCTGACTTCATCCGGCGTATAGTAGACGTTTTCCATATTGCTGCTGTCCAACCGCAGGCAGCGGAAGCCGATGTCCAATTCCAATGAGGAATTAGGAATGTGGAGTGAGGAATTGTCTATCGACAACTGCCCACCATTTTCATTGCTCATTCCTAATTTCTCATTTCTAATTTTCCTGCCCGCCCGGCGGATGCGTTCCTTGCCGATTTCGCAAAGCGTTTCATATTGCGGCGAATTTCCTTTTTCCGGCAACTGAACAAGAATATACTTTCGATTGCCACCATCTTCCATATTCTTTTTCATGACTGCGTGTGCTGTTGTAGCTGACCCTGAAAAGAAATCCAAAATATACGAATCTTTATCCGTTGCAATTGTTAAAATACGTTCCACCAACCTAGTCGGTTTTGGAGTATCAAACGGGACACTTCCATCAAACAGGTTTTTTAGTTCTTTCATTGCCTCATCTGTATGTCCAACCTCTGCGTACGGCCATAGATTTGTCACTGTCCGTCCTTCAACCTGGTTCAAGTATGTCTTTCGACGAATTCCTCCCATACCATCTTTCGTGAAGTAGAACCGTGGCCATTGCCCACGATTTAAAACAAGTTTAGCCTTTTCTTTTGCTTGATTCAAATCGTATTTAAGAACAATTGCTTTTACGTCTTTCCGAATGTTTTCAACATCTACCCCACAAATTTCTGCTCTTTCTTTTTCATCATTGATATTTTTCAGTTCATATTCGCACCATCCACTCATATAATCCAACATTGTCTTCTGGTCATATCTCCAGCAAGAAGCCGGTGCAGGGTAAAGAAGCTCTCCTGTAAATGGATGCTGTATAGCATAAACCATTCCCTGATGAGTTCTCGCCCCTGGTGCGTATGGTGTAGTATTTTGCCATGCACCATTCGGATCATTATCAGGGTTTTTATAAGCTGCATCCATTTTATCCGTACGCGGCAATTTATTCGGAATCCAATTGGGTTGTTTGCTATACACCAAAATATGTTCTGCTTCCGAAGGAAGTCCCTTTGAATCGTTTCGCATAGAATAGGTGCGTTGCCATGCAACATTTCCAACAAAGCAGCTTTCACCGTAAACATCATCACATATTTTTTTCAAATTATAAAGTTCATTATCATCAATGGAAATAAAAATAGCACCGTCATCTGCAAGCAAATCTTTTGCAATTTTCAAACGTGGATAAATCATATTGAGCCAATCCGTATGAAAACGGCCATTGCTCTCTGTATTCAGTTCCAGCTTGCCAACGATCTGGTTGCCCTCATCATCGTAGTTTCCGCTGGTGGCGTCCCATTCCTCACTCCTCATTCCAAATTCATCATTGTAAACAAAGTCATTTCCCGTATTATACGGCGGATCAATGTAGATCATCTTGACCTTACCCAGATAGGTCTCCTGCAAGAGCTTCAGCACTTCCAGATTGTCACCCTCGATGTAGAGGTTTTCACTATCAAAGCCGCCGGGTGTGCCATCCTTGCCCACGCTATCAGCTACAACCGGGCGCAGCGTTGCCGTAATGGGCGCATTGGCCGCCAACATCGCCTTTTTCTTGTCCGGCCATGTAAACTGGTAACGCTCTTCCCGGCCCTCCACGATGGAATCGGAAAGCTCCTGCCGCAGAACGTCAAAATCAATGGCGTGTTCTACCTTGCCGTTGCGTTTCACCTCGGTAATTGCATTGGGGAACAGCTTGCCGATCAGCTCAATGTTGCGCTGTACACCGTCAAGGCTGTGCATTTTTAGAGTTTCCATTTTCATTTTCCCTTCCGCTTTTCTGCATCATATTTTTCATTTGTTCCATGATAACAGCTTGATTTTTTTGATAAGCCTGTTGTTGTGCCATTAGCTCTGTCATGCCATTTGGAACGTAAGGATTTTGTATGGATTCCCATGTAATAATATCCTTATAACCCAAAGACTTTGCCATCGTTTCCAAAAGCTTTTCTCTCTCAGTTTTGATTTTAGATAATTCCGTTTCAGTTGGATTCTCCACACACATCTTATCAAAACAAATTTTCCACTGTTTGCGAACAGCTTTGTCATCTGCAAAAACAATATCAATCAGATTCATTGCCTGAACGCTTTCGTTTGTCCATCCAAAAATGCGGCTGGTCATCAAGATTTTGAATATCTGCATTTTATCATTTCGTTTTTGGGCACGATCTTGCAGTTTTTGTCCAACGACAACTGCCAAAATAGGCACTAAAATTAACGCTATTATGTTTAGAACATTCATCATTTATCGTCTTCACTCCATTCTTTAATCTTTTTGCCCAACTCTGCAAGCTGCTTTTTTATCACATTCACTTTCTGCACCAACTCAAATTTTTTTCTCGGCTGTTGTTCCTTACGGATTTTAGCTTCCAGTGCAGCAATCTGCTTCTCTAGCTGCTCTCGCTGCTTCTGCTGCTCTACGCTGTCTTTCAGGGACGCACTTTCTCCTGTGCCAAGCGCATCGCCTGCAATCTGCCGGACAAAGTTCTCGTATATGGCATCCAGCGTAAGCCCTTCCAGATGCACTGGCAGGTCGTCTTCGTCCATCCAGTCCGTAGAATAATAGCGGTCAACCTTAAAGGCCGTCTTGCCCGCCGCAGTCTCCTTGTAGCCGATGACCGCACGATACTTGCCCTCATATTCCAGCAAAAAGAGAATGTGATACGGAATTTCCCGGTCGATCTGTCGCAGCACACTCTCATCCAGCTCCGGGGCAGACAGCCGCACCTCGAACACCTCGATCTCCGTCACCTGCCCGCCAGCAGCCAGATTCAGGGTAGTAGTCGCAATCTTATTGCGCCAGTAGATGATTTTGATCTGCTCCACGAACGCTTTCTTCATAGCCGGGGTCACAGCAATGTTTTCATAAAACTTCTGCTTCGGGATACGTTTATTGAACTCGGTTGATTGCGGAAAATTCAGCATACTATTTTCCTCCATGACCTAAAGTTAAATCTTTCCGTATTCTTCTCTCCGTTGATACATTTCCTGCAATTCTTTCAACGAGTGATCCTCAAATAACAGTGCATTACGTTCTTTTTCTAGTGCAGTTATGTATATATAAAATTCTTTATTTAACGCTTCTTCGATTTGCAACTGCATATCCGTCAATCGTTTAATTTCACCATTTTCATCATTTTTCAGATGATTTTCTTCTTGCTCTATCGCAAATGAAAGTATCAATCCAATTGCCGACGTACTAAGTTTCCCAGCATATTCCACCAAACTATCTACCTGTGTATTTTTACGTTTATCCATAAACAGCTGTTGTATCAATATTTGATACGATATTCTAATTTGACTGGCTCTTCGCGTTGAAGAACTTAGATTATCTGCTTTATTTTTTGAGGCGCCCCTATATTCTGCAACTATATTGCTACATGAACATACCTCAAAAAATTCTTGAAACAATTTTCTTAAAAGATTTATCCGTTCGTTCTCATGTTCAATTAACTGCGATATGATTTGTAATTCATTTGTGCGATTGCTTATTTTTTCCAGCCGCTCTTGCGATTTATCGTTTTCCTCCTTAAATCTTTGATTTTGCCATAGCGCAAGCAGTCCAAGAATAATTGTAGATGCATACGTCAAAATGTCTCCTGCGCTCCATTTTGCTCGAAAGAACTCTATTGTGGGTTCAATACTAAACAACCAATGTATGACAAATGCAAATACTATACTTCCTATCGCCCAAATCACAATCCATCCATATTTTCTATTTCGATTTTTCATAGTTATCCCTATTTCACAACAAGAAAGCAAATCAGCTCAAAATCATTCAGCCCAGACACCTGACTGAGCAATGCCGTTGTTCCGCCTGCAGAGAACAGGCTGTCGATATCGCTTTCTTCCTTAACATCAATGATCGAATCAATGGCTTCACTCAGCAATTCGGACATTTCTGCCATGTCCTTTCCATCGTCTGTTTCCCGATTGAAGCGTTCGTACACCTCTTTGATTGGCTCAGACTTTCCACGGCACAGCAGCCGGATATCGTCCAGCATCTTTTTGGGGTTCAAATAGTCGCAGACGATCTGACCGTCCATGCCGATGTAAACCATGTAGAACGGATGGATGCGGTTCCGATTGTCCACATTGACGCTGTTATTGATGTTTTTCAGCACGAAGATCACACCCTCCGGCAGTTCATCCGTAGCCGGAACCACTGCATGAAGTCCACGAGGCTTCTTGTCCAAATCACCGTTGTGCTTGATGTAATCCAGTAGGTCGAGCCGGAACTCGTTCAGTCCCAGATCCATGATGGAGATGCCGTCCGACATATCCTCGATGTCAACGACCTCTTCCTGCAAGCGTTTCAGCTGTGCCTTGCGGTACTCCAAATCGCCCTTTTCTTCGGGGTTGATAAGGTCATCATCGCCGGTGGAGGTCATAACAGTGATTTTCATGCGGGTCTCCACACGGGATTTCAGGTTGATGTAATCGTCCAGCGTCAGATCAGGCCAGAAGTTCACAAGCTGGATGTACTGGTTTCTGCTGCCGATACGGTCGATTCGTCCAAAACGCTGGATAATGCGTACCGGGTTCCAGTGAATGTCATAGTTGATCAGATAATCGCAGTCCTGCAAGTTCTGACCTTCAGAAATGCAGTCTGTCGCAATCAGCACATCAATTTCCGTGGCACTACCGGGCATCAGAACATCCCGGTCTTTGGAAATGGGAGAAAAACAGGTCAGCACATTGTTGAGTGTTGCCTTGAAGCCTTTGATCGTGGTACGTCCGTCAATCGAGCCGGTAATTACAGCGGTATTCAGCCCATATTTCTGCTTTACAAACGCACTCACATTGTCAAAGAGGTACTCTGCCGTATCCGAAAATGCAGAGAAAATCAGTACTTTTCTGTTGCCGGCATTGATCGGGTGCTCAATTTTTTCAGACAGCAGCTTGAACAGTTCTTGCAGCTTTGTGTCATGCTGCGGCGTGATATCTGCCACCATAAAGGTCAACAGTTCCAGAATTTCTGCATCTTTCCGAAGCTCCGTACGCCAGCTCTTCCAGTCCATATCCGCAAGGTCGATTTTGACTTTTTTGCCGACGGTGAAAAAGTCAGTGTTTTCATCGTCCATGTCAAAATCGTCTCCGGCCATGTCGTATATATCCAGATCAGCGTGGCCGGAGCGTTCAAACTGGTCAATGGACTGAATCGTACCATCAATCAGTTTCTTGATGCGCATCAGGGTCAGCTGGAACGAATGTACAGAGCTTTCCAGCCGTTTCAGCAGGTTGATACTCATCAACCGACAAATACCCTGCTCACGGCCTCTCTGGGTCAGATTCTCTCCCTTATTGTGCGTCAGCTCCTGATATTTCTGGATCTTACTTGCGAAGATGTAGTTGGAGGGCATATAGACGCACAAGCTCAGCTGAATCAGCTGCTCGTAAATCTCATTGTAGTTGATAGCATTATTCAGGTCTGTCAGGCATGGACGGACGGAGATCGGCTTCAACCGCTCTGGGAACTTTCCGATAGCATTGGTGTTGTAGTACTTCTCGATATGCTTCCGAGAACGTGCGATAGTAACACTGTCCAGCAGCTCGAAGAAGTCGAAATCCAACGTCCGCAGCAACGCATCCGTGGTTCTCTCTTCTGGTTTCAGCTTGCTCCATGCGTTAAAGGCTTTCTGCGCCTGCTTGAAGATGTCCTCAATGCTCTTTGAGGTGTTCAGCTTTTCATCCAGATACTCGGAGCTTCCCTCATAGGCAAGGGCCAGCTGATTTTTCAAATCCACAAAGCGGTTGTTGACCGGCGTTGCCGAAAGCATCAGCACCTTGGTCTTGACTCCGGCACGGATCACCTTGTCCATCAGCCGCTGGTAACGATTGTCCTGCGTCTTGCTATGAGTTCCGATTCCATTACGGAAATTGTGCGATTCATCAATGACGACCAGATCATAGTTGCCCCAGTTCAGGCGATCCAGGTCGAGGCCATTTGACTTTCCGCCGCTTCTGGACAGGTCTGTATGGAACAGGACATCATAATTCAGCCGATCCGATGCAATCGGGTTGTTCACGTAGTTGTCCTTATAGGTATTCCAGTTTTCCGCCAGCTTTTTGGGACACAGCACCAGAACCGACTTGTTTCGATTCTCATAATACTTTACGACTGCCAGTGCGGTAAAGGTCTTGCCAAGGCCAACACTGTCCGCAAGGATGCAGCCGTTGTACTTTTCCAGCTTATTGATGATGGCAAGCACCGCATCCTTCTGGAAGTCGTACAGCAGGCTCCAGATTTTGCTCTGCTTGAATCCGGTTGCCTCATTCGGCAGTTCGTCTTCTGAGATGTCGTCCAAAAACTCGCTGAACACATGATACAGCGTCATAAAGTAGATGAACTCCGGGGAATTTTCTGCATAAGCCGTGCTGATATTCTCCAGTACTACATCTGTGACATCCTGCATTTTGTCCCGGTCGTTCCACAGGGTATCGAACAACTTCATGTACTGCTGTGCGAACGGAGCCTCCATGCAGTTGACCATGTTGTAGCTGTTATTTCCGCGCTCACAGCCAATATCAACTGTCGTAAATCCGCCAATCGGCATATAGGCGGTCTGTGCTGTGCCGGAATCCACAGTCATAAAGCCAGCCATATTTTCACCGGTGGTGTTCGATTTGAACGTAGCCTTCCTTCTGATCCAGTCTGCACACTCCTTTGCGATGGCTCTCTGGGTCATCTCATTGCGCAGTTTGATTTCAAACTCTGTACCATAAAGGCTTGTTTCACGGGAAATGCGGGGAATGTAGAACTCTCGCTTCTGCTTTTCAGCCTTTTCTTTCACAAAAGTGGGCGACGTAAAGATAAATTTGAACTCGTCTATGGTCTCCAGCTGCTTCTTCAGCTCTTTGTAGGCATACATCGAAAAGCAGACTGCCGCAATAGACACCCTACTGCCTTTTTTGATTTCCACCCGCAGATCATCTCGAACGGTATTGGTGATGTTATCCAGAATTTTCATATCATCCACCGGTTTTATGCTTATCCGCATTCTTTTATAGCCTTGACTATGAAGGCGCTCTTACAAAACTCTATTTCTATTATACCACCCGCTTTTTCCCCTGTAAACGAAAAAGCTGACGGTGTGTAGCGTGCAGCATCCATCAGCTTTTCGTGACACAAAAATCGGCACCCGCTTTTCAGCGAGTGCCGATTTTGTTACCCTATAATGCGCTTGATTTTTTGGCGTAAGTGGCGTAAGTTTGGCGTAAATCCGCTTTCGCGTGCTCCAAAAATCAAGGATTCATGCGGTTTTTAGGCAGCTATTAGTACATGCCGCCCATACCGCCCATGTCACCGCCAGCGGCAGCAGGAGCAGCCGGAGGTTCGGGCAGGTCAGCCACGAGGCTCTCGGTGGTCAGCACCATCTCAGCGACGGATGCTGCGTTCTCCAGAGCGGAGCGGGTGACCTTGGTCGGGTCAACGATGCCGGCGGCGATCATATCCTCGACATAGACTTCATTCTGAGCGTCAAAGCCGTAGTTGGGCTTGTTGGCAGAGACGATCTTGTCGATGATGACGCTGCCCTCGAGGCCGGCGTTCCTGGCGATCTGGCGCAGAGGAGCTTCCAGAGCCTTCAGGATGATCTTAGCGCCGGTGCGCTCGTCGCCTTCCAGCGTATCGCACAGCTCACGGACAGCGGGGATGGCGTTGATGGGAGCAGTGCCGCCGCCAGCGACGACGCCTTCCTGAACAGCAGCCTTGGTTGCGTTCAGAGCATCCTCGATGCGGAGCTTCTTGTCCTTCATCTCGACCTCAGTAGCAGCGCCGACCTTGATGACAGCCACGCCGCCAGCCAGCTTTGCCAGACGCTCCTGCAGCTTCTCGCGGTCGAAGTCACTGGTAGCGGCCTCGATCTGGTTGCGGATCTGACCGATGCGGGATGCGATAGCGTCCTTGTCGCCGGCGCCGCCCACGATGGTGGTGTTCTCCTTGGTGACCTTGACCTGACGGGCATGGCCCAGCATGTCAACGGTAGCATCCTTCAGCTCGTAGCCGAGGTCTGCAGAGACGACCGTGCCGCCGGTCAGGGTAGCAATATCCTGCAGCATCTCCTTGCGGCGGTCGCCGAAGCCGGGAGCCTTGACAGCCACGACATTCAGGGTGCCGCGCAGGCGGTTGACGATGAGGGTGGACAGAGCCTCGCCCTCAATGTCCTCGGCCACGATGAGCAGCTTCATGCCGTTCTGCATGACCTGCTCCAGCAGAGGAACGAGGTCCTGAATGACGCTGATCTTCTTATCGGTGATGAGGATGGCGGCGTTGTCCAGAACAGCCTCCATCTTGTCGGTATCGGTGACCATATAGGGGGTCAGGTAGCCGCGGTCGAACTGCATACCTTCGACGATCTCGTTGTAGGTCTCGGCAGTGGTCTTGTTCTCCTCGATGGTGATGACGCCGTCGGAAGTGACCTTCTCCATCGCCTCGGCGATGAGACGGCCGATCTCGGGGTCGCCTGCGGAGATGGTGCCGACGCGGGCGATGTCGTTGGAATCCTTGACCTTCTGGCTGTGTGCCTTGATGGTCTCGACGGCCTTAGCAACAGCCTTGGTCATGCCGCGGCGGATGTCCATCGGGTTTGCACCGGCGGTGACATTCTTCATGCCCTCGGTGACCATAGCCTGTGCCAGAACGGTCGCGGTGGTGGTGCCGTCGCCTGCGGCGTCGTTGGTCTTGGTAGCGACCTCACGCACCAGCTGTGCGCCCATGTTCTCGAACTCGTCCTTCAGCTCGATCTCCTTTGCGATGGTCACACCGTCGTTGGTGATGACGGGGGCGCCGAACTTCTTGCTCAGCACCACGTTGCGGCCCTTGGGGCCGAGGGTGATCTTAACAGTATCTGCCAGAGTGTCGATACCGGCACACAGTGCCTTGCGGGCTTCCTCGCCCTGCTTGATCTGCTTAGCCATATTTTATCGCTCCTTCGTAAATGCTTGATTATCCAGTGTGAGGGAAAGACGCTTACTCCACGATGGCCAGAATGTCGGCCTGACGCACGATGGTGCATTCTTCGCCGTCCACCTTGACCTCGGTGCCGGAGTACTTGCTGGTGAGCACCTTGTCGCCCACCTTGACAGTCATCTTGACCTCCTTGCCGTCCACGACACCGCCGGGGCCAACGGCCACGACCTGTGCCACCTGGGGCTTCTCTTTCGCGCTGCCGGTCAGGATGAGGCCGCCCTTGGTGGTCTCCTCGACCTCAACAGTCTTGATAACAACACGGTCTGCAAGAGGAATGATCTTCATCGTTCTTGCCCTCCTATTATAAATATAAAAGATAAACTGTTTTATGTCCCGGGGGCTGCGCCCTTCCGGTCATTTAGCACTCTTTTTCATTGAGTGCTAAATGTATTGTACTCATCTTGGAGTCAAAAATCAAGGGGTTTTGCAAATTTCTTTGTTAAGTTTTTATGTCCTTTCCATGAGCCTGTCGAGTGTATGCTCTTTTTGCCCTCGCCATGTACGAACAATCTGCGCTCCATCTGCCTTTCAGATAACAAAAAACGCACCCGTCATAAGACCAGTGCGTTAAACGATATGGGGATCATCTCTCTGTTTGGGCAATTCCGGTCCACCTTCATATTTTCGCTCCGAAACACAGTACAGTCAAAACACTTGACTTAGTCAAGCAACAGTGCTATAATACTTTCCATCAAACGGAGAAGGAGTTGACGAAATGGAGCTATCCACGGTATCTTCCTGCATTCTGACCCTGCACAGAGAGTTTGCCGCTTACACGACCCAGCGGTTGCAGGAACTGGGTCTGAGCTTCGGGCTGATATATTTTGTCATTTATGTAGGAAAGCATCCGGACTGCACGCCCTCGGAACTGACCAAAGCTCTGCATCTGGATTGGGGCCACTCCCAGCGCAGCCTGAACAAGCTGGCCGAAGACGGCTTTCTGACGAAAGAAAAGAATGGGCGCAGCTACCACCTGAAGCTGACCCAGAAGGGTGAAAACGCCTTTGTGGTCTGTCATCAGGTCTTTATCGGCTGGGATGCGCAGAGTCTGGGCGGACTGACAGCGCAGGAGCGGCAGCAGCTGCTGACATTACTGCAAAAAGCAGTGCAAAAGAAAGTGTGCAAATGATGTATGAAACGATCTTGAGTCCGATCCATTATGGTGGGATGCAGCTGAAAAACCGCATCATCTTTGCGCCGACAACATTCGGGCTGTCGGATGAAGAATACCTTGCAAAGCTCCGTGCCATTGCACAGGGCGGCTGTGCCATGATCATCGTGGGCGATGTCCCGGTGGGCAAAAGCAGATTTGAAAAATCTCTGTTTGACGCCAAAGGCTTTGCATTCTACCAGCAGGTCGTGAAGATCGCCCATGATGCGGATTGCAAAGTCTGTGCCCAGCTGCACCAGAGCGATTCCAACCTGCTGGCCATGTTCAAATACATTCCCGGTCTGCTGCTGAAAAAAATCACCCCGGATCAGCTGCGGGAAAAATTGAATGCAGAAGTGGCACCGTACATTACCAATATGTCTCAGCGGAAGATCCATGAGATCATCAGCGGGTTTGGAAAAGCGGCGGTGCTGGCAAAACAGGCCGGCTTTGATATGGTGCAGGTGCATGGCGACCGGATGTGCGGCAGTTTCAGTTCGGCCATCTTCAACCACCGCACCGATGAATACGGCGGCAGCGCAGAAAACCGCGCCCGTTTTGCGGTGGAAGCGGTCTCGGCTGTCCATGCGGCGGTCCCGGGGATGCCCATTGATTACAAGCTGGCCGTCCGGCAGGAAAACCCGCACTTTGGCAATGCCGGTGTGGTGGAAGAAGAACTGCCGGTGTTCGTTCCGCTGCTGGAGCAGGCGGGTGTGACCAGCTTCCATGTAACGCTGGCAAACCATTCGGCGTTGGAAAACACGATTCCACCTGCAAACCACCCATACTTTGGTCATCCCGGTTGTTTCCTCAAATTCTGCGATGAGGTGCGGCAGTACACCGACCTGCCCATCTGTGGTGTCGGTGGTCTGAACGACCCGGATCTTGTGGAGCAGCAGCTCGCCAGCGGACGCATCCAGTGCGCCGCCATGAGCCGCCAGCTTCTGGCAGACCCAGATTGGGTGAACAAGCTGAAAAACGGGCAGGCGGAACAGATACACCGCTGCGTCCGCTGCAACAAGAAATGTCTGGGCGGGCTGATGGCACATCAGGGGACCCGCTGTGTTTATGATGCTTTGCGAGAAAAAGAAGCAAAAAACGCATAAACCTACCCGACAAAAAATCACGATATACTTAACAAAAAGACATTCACAAAGGAGAAGCTATGAGTTACGCGATCGTATACAGCAGCAAAACAGGCAACACAAAAATCTTGGCAGATACGCTGCACGACTGCCTGCCGCAGGCAGATTGCTGTTATTTTGGCAGCCCGAACCCTGCCGCCATGGAAGCGGACACCCTTTATGTGGGCTTCTGGACGGACAAGGGACAAGCCGATGAAAGCACTTCGGACTTTTTGAAGCAGCTGCACGGCAAAAACATCTTTCTCTTTGGCACTGCCGGCTTCGGCGGCAGTAAAGAATACTTTGATAAGATCTTGAAAAAGACAGAGCATTCGCTGGACAAAAGCAACACTGTTTTCGGCCGCTATATGTGTCAGGGCAAAATGCCGATGTCGGTACGCCAGCGGTATGAGAACATGAAAAAACAGCCGATCCATCTGCCCAATCTGGATGCCATGATCGAGAATTTTGACAAGGCCCTTTCTCACCCGGATGCGGATGACCTGGAGCAGCTGAAACAGGCTGTAAGATAACGGAAAAGGCGGTGGCTTCCCTTGACAAGGAAAGCCGCCGCCTTTGTTGATCCTCCGATGAGCCCCTGAAGAAACGTGCAGGGCGCTTCTTATCCTTTCATTTTACACGCTGGCCCGCTGGGCTATGAACCGCTCATAGGCCGGTTTGGGCAGCAGGACGCGCCCGGCCAGCGGCTTGAGCTGGGCGGTGATGGCGCCGCAGGGAGCGCACTCGCCGTCGGCGGTCGCCACGATCGGGCCGCGTCCGTCTGCCGGGCGCAGGGAGACGCACTTGGCCCGGCGGTAGATGAAGCAGGGCTTCGCCTGTTCCGTCAGCTCACCGTTCCGGAAGTGCCTGCCGCTCTTGTACATCCCCAGCAGGCGGGCGATCGTCAGGCGGCTCACCCTGCGGATGATGAAAACGTCCAGCCAGCCGTCGTCGGGCTGAGCCTCGGGGGCTGCATAAAAGCCGCCTCCATAGGTGCGGCCATTGCAGACGGCACACATCAGGCAGTCCACCGTCAGCTCCTCGCCGTCGATGGTGAAGGTCACGTTCCGGCCGATGTGGCCGCAGAGCTGCTTGACGATGGAGAGCGCATAGGCCATCTCGCCGCCGCAGAACGGGATTCGCCGGAACTGCGGGATGCCGTAAGCCACCTGTGCATCGAGCCCGGCGGCGCAGATGGTCGCCGAAAGGCCGAGGTCGGTCTGCATCAGATCAATGTCCACCTCACTGCCCGCCAGCTGGGCGTCGAGGTCATTGAACTCTTCCCGCGTGCCGTAGGTGCGCAGAAAATCGTTGCCGCTGCCAAAGGGCAGACACCCCACTGCCGCGAGGCTGCACCCCTGCGCCCCGGTCAGCGCCTCGTTGAAGGTGCCGTCGCCGCCCGCTGTCCAGATGCGCACCGGCTCACCGTCGGCCTGCGCGGTGTGCGCCGCCTCAGCGGCCAGCTCCCGGGCATGGCCCGCGTACTGGGTCACAACGACCTTCCGTTTTTCCGGCGGGATGCCCGCCCGCTGGGCTGCGGCCCGGATGGCCGGGGCCAGCTCGGCAGTGCAGTCCCGCTTGCCTGCGGTGGGATTGAGCAAAAACAGATAGCGCATTCGGCTTCCTCCTCTGGTGGTTCCTGCCCTCTATCATAGCGGAAAACCAGAGCAGATGCAAGAGCTTTTCACCCGACACCCGCCGTCTGCGTCTCCTGCACCACGATCGTGCCGTCCTCGGCGCAGTCTGCCGTCCAGTGCTGTCCGAGGCTCACACTGCCGGAGGCGATCTGGTCGGCGAAGGCCTGCTCCACGGCCCGGTCTACCTGTCGGCGCAGCTCTCGCGCGCCATAGGGCGAATGTGCTTTTGCCGCCAGCGCCGGGCCGACCCGGGCCGTGTGGGTCAACTGATAGCCGCTGCGGGCAGCACGCTCTTCCAGCTGGCCCAGCAGCTTTTCGGCGATGGAGCAGAGGCTCTGCTCCTCCAGCGGGCGGAAGACGATGAGCTCATCCAGACGGCCCACCAGCTCCGGCCGGAACCATTTTTTCGCCTCGGCAACGGCGGCTTCCGACTGCTTTTCAAAGGCAGCTTCGCTTCCCGCCCCGAAGCCCAGCGGTGCGCTCTGCCCGGCGAGGAATCGTGCGCCGAGGTTGGAGGTCAGCAGGACGATGGTGTTGCGGAAATCCGCCTTGCGGCCCATGGAGTCGGTCAGCTGGCCGTCCTCGAGCATCTGCAGGAGCACATTCTGAATATCCGGGTGCGCCTTTTCGATTTCGTCAAAAAGCACCACGCTGTAGGGGCGGCGGCGGACGGCCTCAGTGAGCTGACCGCCCTCGTCGTGGCCCAGATAGCCCGGAGGCGCACCCAGCAGACGCGCCACGGTGTGCTGCTCCTGATACTCCGACATATCGAACTTGAGCAGGGCCTTCTCGCTGCCGAACCAGCTCTCTGCCAGCGCCTTTGCCAGCGCGGTCTTACCGACGCCGGTCGGCCCGAGGAAGAGCATCGCACCGATCGGCCGGCCCGGCTCCCCCAGCCCGGTGCGGCTGCGCCGGATGGCCCCGGCCACGGCGGCGACAGCCCGGCTCTGGCCCACGACTTCGGCGTTCAGGCGCTCTTCGAGGCGGGCCAGACGTTCCCGCTCCTTTTCGCCCACCCGCTCAGCCGGGACGCCGCTGGCCTGCGCCACCACCCGGGCAATTTCCTTCCGGCTGAGGACGGGGTCTTTCTCCCCTTCCCGTTCGGCCCGGATACGCACCGCCGCGCAGGCTTCGTCCACGAGGTCGATGGCCTTATCCGGCAGACAGCGCCCCGGCAGATACCGCACCGAGAGCTCCACGGCCTCCCGCAGGGCTTCGTTGGGCAGGCGGACGCCGTGATACCGCTCGTAGCGGGGTGCCAGACCTTCCAGTATATCCACGGCCTGCTTCGGCGTAGGCTCTTCGATTTGGACGCGGCCAAAGCGGCGCTCGAGGGCGGCGTCCTTCTGGATGTGGGTGCGGAATTCCTGATTCGTCGTCGCGCCGATGAGCTGCAGTTCGCCCCGGGCCAGCACCGGCTTTAAGATGCTGGCTGCGTCGATAGCCCCCTCTGCCGCACCTGCGCCGACGATGGTGTGGAACTCATCCACAAAGAGGATGGCGCTGCCGTCCCGGACGAGTTCTTCCAGCAGGTTCTTGAACCGCTCTTCGAAGTCGCCGCGGTACTTCGTACCAGCCACGAGGCTGGCCATGTCCAGCGCCAGCAGACGCCGCCCCTGGAGCATCCGGGGTACCTGCTTGTCGGCGATGCGCTGGGCAAGCCCTTCGGCCAGCGCGGTCTTGCCCACGCCCGGTTCCCCCACAAGGCAGGGGTTGTTCTTCTGGCGGCGGCATAAGATCTCTACCATCCGGTCCAGCTCTTTTTCCCGGCAGAACACCGGGTCCAGCTCGCCGTCCGCCGCCCGGCGGGTCAAATCGCGGCAGTATTTGTCGCTGGCCCGGCTCCCCCGCGGCAGCGACGACGCCGAGCGCGGCTGGATCGGCAGGATGAACTGCCCCGAAAGCTGGCGGCACTCCCGCACCGCCTCGGTGAGCTGGACACCCATGGATGCCAGCATAACGCCCGCGGCGCAGTCGGTGTCTTCCAGCATGGCGCAGAGCAGATGCTCCGGCTCGGCCCGGCTCAGGTGGGCGTTCTGCGCCCCGATGATGGCGTAGTCCATCGCCCGGCGCAGGTCTGCCGCCATATCGCCCCGGGCAAGCCTGGTGACCGAACCATCCCGCCCGGCGGACAGCTGACGCCGCACTTCCAGCTCCGAGATGTTCTTCCCGGCCAGAAAGCGGGCCGCCGGGCCGCCGTCCGCTTGCAGCATCGCCCACAGCAGGTGGCCGGTGTCTGCCTTTTTGCAGCCCAGCCCTCCGGCCAGCTCCACCGCCTTATCCAGCAGCTGCCCCGCCTCCCGGGAAAAGCCCTTATACCGTCCTTTGCCGAATGCGTCCCAAATGCTCATTTGCCTGGCTCCTATCTTCCGTATTGCCCTGTTGCATCAAGAAACAGTATAGCCCCGGCAGGCGAGAAAAAATCAGAGCTTTGTGTCGCACCGGCCCAAAAACGCGCCGAGAGATAGTCAAAACCACCGGCTGAGCCGGTGGCTTGAGTAAGCCCTAGAAGGGCATCCTACTGGCAAAGCCCCTGCAAGGGACCACGAGCAAGCATCTTTCATCTGCATTACTTGACTTTGGTGCTGCCTTCCATCAGGTATACAAAGCCATCACCAATGGCTAAGTCTTTGATCTGCATATTTTAATCCTCCTCGTATTATAAAGTAGTAGTTATTAGAGTCCCTCTCCAAGGACAAAATGCTACAATAGACAAGGTGCTGTGGATTGGTTTA
>OMGQ01000823.1_pt1 | contig 23177 bp, 21 predicted proteins | sample 1646071 | NCBI WGS metagenome assembly OMGQ01 (sample SAMN05578585, study PRJEB25193) | human gut metagenome | biome: Human Microbiome; feature: human-associated habitat; material: feces | host: Homo sapiens | place: USA:Birmingham
ACCACGCAACATGCTTTCTCATCTCGCGGATTCCGCAGAATTCGCCTTTATATCTTATCTGCAGCTGTGCGTGACGGAGCATTGTGTTACGTACCTCATCCACTGTCGGACGGGGCGGGATTTCACCTGTTTTCTCATATGCTACAAGCTCTGAAAATATCCACGGATTTCCCTGAGCCCCTCTGGCAATCATAACACCGTCACACCCGGTCTGCTCACGCATGGCTATCGCTTTTTCTCCGGAGGTCACATCTCCGTTTCCGATGACCGGAATAGAAACAGCTTCTTTCACCCGGCGGATAATATCCCAGTCCGCTTTCCCCGAATAATATTGTTCTCTCGTCCTTCCGTGGACCGCCACTGCAGCAGCCTCGGCTTCTTCAATGATTTTCGCGATTTCCACCGCATTTACATGCTCATCGTCAAATCCTTTCCGGATTTTCACGGTCACAGGCTTTTCAATCGCCTTGACCACTGCGCTGACCAGTTCATAGACCAGCTTCGGTTCCTTCATCAGAGCCGAACCTTCTCCGTTGCGCACGATCTTCGGCACGGGACACCCCATATTAATATCCAGAAATGCAAAAGGACGCTCTTCGATCCGTTTCGCCATCTCGCTGACTATCTTCGGTTCTGAACCGAACAACTGCAGGGATACGGGCGTTTCCTCCGGGTGAATCATAAGCAGACTCTCCGTATTTTTATTATTATATAAAATCCCTTTGGCACTGACCATTTCCATACAGATCAGCCCTGCCCCCTGCTCCTTGCAGAGCAAACGGAATGGCAGGTCTGTTACACCTGCCATCGGTCCCAGTATATATGAATTGTCAAGTACTACATTTCCTATTTTTAACTGTTTCATCTCTTTACATTTACTTTCTGTTTTTCTTATAAATAAGCCGCAGTCCGTTCAGCGTCAGCTGCGCATCATAAATATCTATACTGTCTGTTTCCTCGGAAATGATCCGTCCCAGACCGCCTGTTGCGACAACCTTCGCATCCTCATAGCCGGATTCTTCCTTGATTTTTCTGATAATATACTCCGTCTGTCCGATTGCTCCGTAAACCAGTCCTGCCTGCATACTGGAAATGGTTTCCTTCGCAAGAATGGACTCCGGTTTCCGAATCTCGATTGCCGGCAGCATGGCTGCACCGCCCCAGAGAGAACGTGCCGCCGTCTCGATTCCCGGCGCCGTAATTCCCGCTTCAAAAGTACCCTTTTCGCCAATCAGATCATAGGTTGTTGCTGTTCCGAAATCTACCACAATAATCGGACCGCCGTACAACTCATAGCCTGCTACCGCATCAACGATACGGTCCGGTCCGATTTCTTTCGGATTCTCGGTTACAATACGGATGCCGGTCTTAATCCCCGCCGATACGATCAGCGGACGCACATCCAGATATTTGATAATCCCACTTGTAAGAGAATGCATAATATCCGGCACGACAGACGCAATGATGACCGCTGTAATATTCTCCGGACGAATATTTCTGTGTTCCAGTATTCCGCAGATTGTAAATCCATATTCATCGGATGTTCTGGATCTTTTTGTCGTCATGCGAAATGTTCCAAGTAATATGTCTTCTTCAAATACACCAAGTGTAATGTTGGTATTTCCCACATCAATTGTCAGCAGCATCTGTGTTCCTCCTCTTGGTTATACAGCTTTTAATATCTGCTCTTTAGTATACCTATTTCTTAATAAAAATGCAATATACGAAACCGCAGACCTTTGCTTAGTACTTTCCTTATTTTTCTGTCAAATCTCCAACAGGGCTGTTCTGATATGATTCCTCATTCAAAACAGCCCTGCTTCATCTCATATTTGGTTGCTAAGTCTCACCGCTATACCATTTCCAAATCAATTCCTTTTTCACGTATCAACTCGACCCATTCTTCTGAAAGATTGCGGTCCGTAATTATACGGTCAAAAATTTCCAAATCCGTTAAAAAGCTGGATTTAATGACGCCAAACTTACTGGAATCAGCAAGCAGGATTTTTTCTGCTCCGGACTGGATAATCGCCTGTTTTGTCCTCAACTCATAGTTATTCATACAGGTGACTCCCATTGTATCATGAACACCGGCTGCAGAGACGAATACTTTTGTCGCACGGACATTCTCTATCAACTGAATACTCTCTGCGCATTCAAATAATGTCGTATCCGGATGATAATATCCGCCACCAAAAATAATGGAAATATTCGGATTATTGCATATTTTGTTTAATATATTCAGATTACAGGTAAATACAGTCAATTTTATATCCTTTGCAATACTGTCTGCCAAACACTCCACCGTTGAACCATTATCAATGATGATGCAATCATCTGGTTTGATTAACGATGCCGCATACTTTCCGATTCGCTCTTTCTCTTTCATATGAGTATGCGTTGCCCTGGACAACAGATAAGAATCCTCGTCCTGACCACCTGTGTACTGTGAATTCAACACAGCAACGCCCGGAATGTCAAGTATGACACCCCTCGCCTTGAGTGTTTCCAAATCTCTTCGCACAGTCATCTCTGACACATCAAGTAATGCAGCCAGTTCCTTGATTGTTGCGCCATTTTGCTTTTGTATTATCTCTATGCTTTGATTTAATCTTTCTTCTTTTTTACTCAAGAACTTTACCTCACATTATCCCCATTTAAAAAACATTGACGTTTTGACAATTATATCACATTATGGATATTTTTAACATTCATTTCACCTTATTTGCAACATTTTCCGCTGAAAATCCATATTTTTCAAACAATTGACCTGCAGGTGCAGATGCTCCGAACTGATCCATTGTGATATAGGTTCCATCTAAACCAACATATTTCCCCCAGCATACACTGCTTCCTGCTTCCACAACAATTCGGTTTCTTACATCTTTCGGCAATACACTCTCTTTATAGTCTTCATCCTGCTCTTCAAATATATCCATACAAGGCATACTTACAACACGTACAGACTTACCTTCAGCCTCTAATATTTTTGCAGCATCTACAGCAACTCCGACTTCTGAACCTGATGCCATCAAAATCATTTCCGGCTTATCCCCTGCTTCTTTTCTCAAAATATATCCACCGCGGAGAGCTTCTTTGCCAGTTCCCTCCAGCACCGGCAGATTCTGTCTTGATAAAACGAGGCAGGTCGGTGTTTTCAAGGATGTCACCGCACTATACCATGCAGCTTTCGTTTCCATCTCATCAGCCGGACGGAACACATGCATATTCGGCATAGCCCGAAGCATTGTTAACTGTTCTACAGGTTCATGTGTCGGTCCGTCTTCTCCGACACCGATACTGTCATGAGACAGGACTGCAACTGCAGGGATCTGCATCAGAGAGGATAATCTCAGCATTGGTTTCATATAATCTGCAAATACAAAAAATGTAGCTGTATAAGAACGAAGACCGCCATGTAGAATAATTCCATTGGCAATTGCTGTCATTCCGATTTCACGGATTCCGTAATGAACATTACGTCCTTCCGGACACTCTTTTGAAAAATCTGCTTCCCCGTTCATCACAGTCTTGTTAGACGGTCCCAAATCCGCAGAACCGCCAATGAGTCCCGGCATCTTATCTTTGATGTAATTCAATACTCTTCCCGATGTTGCTCTTGTTGCTTCTGATTTTCCTGAATTTGTCCAATACTCCTCATCATCTATCAATTTTTCCGCATATTTTTCATCATAATATACTTCCAGCTCTGCCTTCAGTTCCGGATACGCTTCACAATATGCAGCGAACATTTCATTCCACTCCTGCTCTTTCTTCGCTCCGTTCTCTGCACAAGCTTTGTAATGAGCATATACTTCTTCCGGTACTGCAAATGCTTCTTCCAGCGGCCATTGGAGAGTTTCACGCAATGCTTTCACATTTTCTTCTCCCAGCGGTTCGCCATGTGCATTGGCTTTTCCTTCTTTCGCAGGACATCCATGTCCAATTTTTGTTGTAATCTTAATAAAGGAAGGTCTTGTCTTATCTGCTTTCGCCTCTTCGATTGCCTTTCCGATTGCCGCCAGATCTGTTCCGTCAGCAACTTCCAGTACCTGAAATCCGAACGCCTTAAAACGTCCGCATACGTCTTCTGTAAATGCCAGATCTGTGTTTCCCTCAATGGTAATTGAATTAGAATCATATAATACAATCAGCTTGTCTAAGCCCACTGTTCCTGCAAATGACATTACCTCAGAAGAGATACCTTCCTGCAGACATCCATCCCCGCACAATGTGTATGTGTAATGGTCAAATACCGGATAGTCTTCTTTGTTGAATTTTGCAGCCAGATGTTTTTCTGCCATCGCCATTCCGACCGCCATTCCAAGACCTGCACCAAGAGGTCCTGTTGTTGCTTCCACACCGACTGTGTGACCATATTCCGGATGTCCCGGAGTCAGAGAACCAAGTTGTCGGAACTGTTTTAAGTCCTCAATCCCTAAGTTCCCATATCCGAACAGGTGCAGCAGAGAGTAAATCAATGCTGACCCGTGTCCTGCTGATAAAATGAATCTGTCTCTGTTCTTCCAATCCGGATTCTGCGGATTGTGATTCATATGATTTGCCCACAGTTCATAGGCAATCGGTGCAGAACCGAGCGGCAGGCCGGGATGTCCGGACTTTGCCTTCTCGATCATATCTGCTGATAATATTCTGATCGCATCAACTGCTAATTGTTCTTTCATGCTGCTTTCTCCTTTTTCTTCTTATTACCGATTACGCCAAGTCTCTTCAGTTTTGTTGTGTAAGAGCTGATCATTAACGCAATGATTGCAAACAGGAATGGGAACATCTTAATAATAGATGGTGAAATATTCATTCCGATCAATTCGATTCGAATACCAATTGCATCTGCAAGACCGAACATCAATGTTACAAGTGATGCAAAAATCGGATGTGCGCCACCGAATACAATTGTGGTAAATGCATTAAATCCACGTCCCTGAATCATATCTTCTGAGAACTGTGATACAGAAATTGTAGAAAGGTATGCACCCGCCAGTCCGCACATTGCTCCTGAAATCAAGACAACCTGCCATTTTACTAACATTGGTTTGATGCCTGCTGTTTTTGATGCCACTTCAGACTCTCCGACTGCACAGACTGCAAGTCCAAATTTCGTCTTAAACAGTACCACATAAACAACTGCTACCATTATAATTGCAAAATAAGTTACAATACTCTGCCCGCTCAGACAGTTCAAAATCGGAATATCCTTCAGTACCGGAATATCAATCATAGACAGCTTATTAATTTTTTCCGGACTGTATGCTCCCTGTACATCAAACATAGCACGCAGCAGATATGACGTAAGTCCAAGGCTCAACATATTTATCGCAATACTGGCAATGATATTATCTGCTTTAAACTTTGTAATGAACAAAGCAAATATTGCACTGTAAAGAGCTCCGATCACCATTGCTCCAATCAGCCCGGCCCATACACTGCCTCCGGCAAGCTGCACAACTGCAATTGCACCAAATGCTCCTACTAATGAAAAACCTTCCAGTGCGATATTGAAAACACCTGCCCGTTGGCAAAGAAGACCACCCAGTGCCATCAGCATCAAAGGAGTTGCCATACGTATCATGGATGCTAAAGTATCAGAAATAACCGCTATACTCATCTTATTTACCTCCTTCACTTGCTGCTTTTGCATTTCTTCTGTTCTTAAGCTTCGGAATCACAAACTTTGCACTGATCGTAATAAATATAATCGCTGTTACAATATCTGTAACTGCTGACGGAACATCTGTAATACGCTCCATATTGATACCGCCGTTCTTCAATGCACCAAAGAAGATACCTGAGAACAATACTCCAATCGGGTTATTGTTTGCTAACAGTGTTACTACGATTCCGTCAAATCCGAATCCGGGGTTGAATCCTGTTAAGAGTCTGTGCTGAACGGCCGTAACTTCCACAGCACCGATAATACCTGCAATTGCTCCACTCATTGCCATAACCTGCAGGATTGTCTTTTTCGGCTTCATTCCCGCATACTGTGCAAGTACAGGGTTGGAACCTACGATTTTAATTTCATGGCCAAATGCTGTCTTAAAGAAGACAAATGCCAAAATAACCATCACTACCAACGCAATATAAAAGCCGAAATTTGCTGAAGATGGTTCAAAGAAAGAAATACGAGGAAGCCATGTATTCTCTCCAAGCACCTGACTTGCATTCAGATTTGTGCTTGCCGCCGGATCACGCAGAGGTCCTGTAACAAGATATTCAATATACAACTCGGCAATGAAGTTCAAAAGCAATGTCGATACTACTTCATCAGTTCCAAGATATACTTTCATCAATGCCGGAATCAATGCAAACAGCGCACCTGCTGCCATCGCTGCCAGAAATACGATGACGAGTGACGTTCCCTGTCCCATCGTCTCCGGAATATTTACTGCTACGGCTGTTGCGGCAGCAGCTCCCATATAGAGCTGTCCGTCTACACCAAGGTTGAATACTTCTGCTTTATATGTAACACAGACAGCAAGACCTGCGAGAATCAACGGAGTTGACCACCGGATCGTACCTGCAATATCAACAGTCAGACTCTCTACAATTCCGTTTACAATCGCAAATGGTTCATAGCCGGAAATGCCAAGGAAAATTGTCGCAAGTACAAGTGCAATAATAATCAAGCCTGCCTGTTTTCCCACAACACCTGCTGCAGCTATAAATTTATTATTTTCTTTATTTTTCATTGCCATCACCGCCTTGTCTCTTCGCACCGGTCATGTAAGTTCCGATTGTTCTTTCATCGGCTTCACCGCGCTTAAATTCTGCTACAATTTCACCTTCATACATAACAAGGATTCTGTCTGAAAGAGAAAGAATTTCGTCCAACTCTGCACTGACAAGCAGAACTCCTCTGTCTGAATCGCGTACTTCTACAATTTTATGGTGAATGGATTCGATTGCTCCGATATCTACACCTCGTGTCGGCTGTGCTGCAATCAGAAGATCCGGGTTTGCTTCCATTTCACGTGCAAAAACAACTTTCTGCATATTACCGCCGGAAAGAGTTCCCAGCTTATATGTTGAATCCGGAGTTTTTACGCCAAAGTCCACACATAATTTTTCAGACATATCTTCCAGTTTCTTGCTGTCAAGAATACCGCCTTTGCAGTATGGTTTCTGATAATATCTGTTCAGGATCAGGTTGTCTCTAATTGTACAGTTCGTAGCACTGCCCATTTTCAGACGGTCTTCCGGAATATGAGCCATTCCGTTTTCACGACGTTGTCTTACGTTGCGCGCAGTTACATCTTCACCTTTCAGAATTACTTTCCCGTCTGTCGGATTAAGCATTCCTGAGATTACTTCAATCAATTCCGTCTGTCCATTGCCTTCCACACCTGCTACACCTACGATTTCCCCTCTTGCAATTTTAAAACTGACTCCGTTTAATGCAGGAATACCTCTCTGATTCAATGCATGAAGATTCTCTACCTCCAGAACTGTTTCTCTTGGTTTATACTCTCCGCGGGGAATGTTCAAATCTACTTTACGTCCAACCATCATACCGGAAAGTCCATCTGTATTCGCCTCAGAAGTTGCCAGACTTCCTGTTACCACACCTTTTCTCATAACAACGATCTTATCGGTAATTGCCATAACCTCACGTAATTTGTGAGTAATAAAGATAATAGCACATCCCTGCTCTTTTAGTTGTTTCATTACCTCCAGCAGTTTATCTGTTTCCTGTGGAGTTAATACGGCTGTAGGCTCATCCATGATCAGGACTTTTGCCTCCCGATACAGAGATTTGATAATTTCTACTCTCTGTTTTTCTCCAACAGACAACTGGTATACTTTCTCGTCCAGATTTACCTGCAGATCATAAGTATCCATAATCTTCTGGATTTTTTCTTTTGCGGTCTTTTCATCAATTAGTCCATGTTTTGTCGGTGTGCTTCCCAGAATAATATTCTGTAATACACTCAGATTCGGCATCAGCATGAAATGCTGATGTACCATTCCGATTCCCAGTTTGATCGCCATGTTCGGTGATGGAATCCGGACTTCCTTTCCGAATAATTTAATTACGCCTAAGTCCGGTTCTGTCATTCCGTACAGCATATTCATCATTGTAGATTTTCCGGCACCGTTTTCACCAATCAGTCCAAGAATCTCTCCCTCATTCACACTCAGAGACACGTTATCATTGGCGATTACACCGGGATAGAATTTTGATATGTTCAACATTTCAACTGCTACTGCCATGATATCCATCCTTTTCTGCTAAATCATTTTCTACTTTGCTACAATCAGAACTTTCTCATCTTCATCTTTGCACTCAGCTTAACTTCACCGGATTCATCCCATTCTTTTAATATCTTCATAGCTTCTGCTGCTGCAAGACAGGATTTCTCTTCTCCGCCATTATCACCCCAGCGGTCCAGTACACGATTAGAAATAACTGAAAGGATTGCTCCCATTCTCATTCCGTGGAGGTATCCGACTACCAACTGTCCGGATGTCTCCATTTCGATATTTGTTACTCCTGCTGTCTGCAGATCCGGAACGATTTTTTCTGCAAATGACGGCCAATATCCACTTCCGTCTTCATTCAGAGGACGCCCTTGTCCGATATAGAAAGAGCCAACAGTATAATCCAGACCCAGACCATAAGTAAATCCAAGACGCTCACATGCTTCCATCAGAGCCATTACTACATATGTGTTTGCAAATGCAGGAAATTCCGGTTCTATATAAGTAGCGCTTGTTCCGTCTTTTCTCACTGCTGCGACCGGAATAATCAGATCTCCCAAATCAAATTCAGGTACGATACATCCTGTTGTTCCTACGCGGATACAGGTATGAACCCCAAGTGTATTCAATTCATGCAGACAAATCTCTGAACTCGGACCGCCGATTCCCGTAGAAGTACATGCCATTTCCACGCCCTTGTATTCTCCGGTCACTGTCTTATACTCTCTGTAAGATGCAACTTCCTTTACATTATCCCAGTTCTTTGCAATCTTTAATGTACGCTCCGGTGCTCCCGGAAGGATTACATACGGAGGAACGTCTCCTTTTTTCAACTGAAGATGATATACGCCTTCGTTTTCTGCTTTTGGGGCTGATGCCTTATTTACTTTCTCTTCCATTGAAATCTTCTCCTTTTCTTTTGAAGCTGCCTCGAAGGCAGCTCCACAATTTTATTGATATTTATTTTTCTTACTGGTTTTTAATTCTATCCCAGTTTGGAACTTCTGTATCAAACGGAATCTCTAATGTTCCGTCAACAATCTGTTTTTCAAGTTCTTTCGCTTCTTCGATTGTTGTTTTCATAAGTTCGCCGTACTCTTCACTTCCTTCAGCAAACCTTGTGAAAGAATCCCAATCCATGAAGTATCCGCCATTTGCAAGATCCATGATACCATGTTCTCCACCTGTGAACTCTCCGTTCACAAGCATCTCAACTGCCTGATAGCAGACTTCACCAAAACCAATTCCTTCGATTCCCATAAATCCATCATATACATCATAGTAATCGGAAATTTCACCTGCACACAAGATACCTGCGTCTTTACATGCTTCTACAACACCTGCATTAGATGCACCTGAATCTGTCTGAATAACATCGCAGCCTTTTGTAATCATAGCACTTGCGATTTCTTTTGCTTTTGCAGGATCTTCGTAACTTCCTACATATGAGAATTCTACTGTAGCATCTGGGTTAGCTGCCAGTACTCCACGCATAAAACCGTTACCCTCAGCATTAGGAGTCGGCTCTTCTCCTCCAACAATGAAACCAACATGATTTGATTTTGTCATTTTACCTGCAATGTATCCACCAAGATAGAAAGCGCCTTCTCCATGGAACTCTGTATCCCAGATATTATCAAATTTTTCTTCTCCGCCGTTCACGAACTGGAAAATAGCTGCATATTTAGTATCCGGATATTCCTGAGAAACTAGTTTGGTAGCATCTGTCATGTAAGGGAATGTCGTAACAATCAAATCGTATCCGGCTTTTGACATTGCACGTACATCTTCTTCAAACTTAGAAGTTTCTGCTGATTCCAGTTTTTTGATTTCTACACCGAAATCTTCTGCTGCTTTATCCGCACCCTTTGCCAGATCATCCATAGATGCCTTGTCACCGAATTTCTGGTTTACAACCAGTGCAACTTTCAACTTTTCTTCGCCGTTACCGCCATCAGATGTCTCTTCTTTTTTGCTGCCGCAGCCAGCTGCCATTCCAACAACCATAACTGCTGTAAGTAATACTGCCAATACTCTTTTCTTCATACTTCTTTTCCTTCCTTTTCTTTTGATTTTTTCTATGAAGAAAGTGCCCGGGCTATTTTTTCTGCCGCCTCCTGCACTTTATTCATGACATGAGTTACGTCCATTGTCAGGAGCTCTTTGTTTCTGACAACCTGTCTGCCGTCCACGAAAACATCTGTTACATCCTGCCCTGTCGCATTAAATACAATTGCAGATGTCACGGTTTCCTTTTCTCCCATAAGCATTGGCTGCATATGAGGTACTCTCGTCTCAATCAGTATGAAATCAGCCTTTTTACCGGCTTCAATCGTGCCATAATCTTTCTCCAGATTAAAACACCTTGCACCATTTATTGTTGCCATATCAAGGATATCCGTTTTTTGGAGACTTCGGATTCCACTTGTCAGTGTATGCAGCAGAGACATTCCTTTCATCTCTCGGAAAATATCGTTGGAATTGTTCCACATCGCTCCGTCTGTTCCCAGACAAACCGTCACGCCCTGTCGAACCATTTCCGGTATCGGTGCGGCACCATCCTGAATCTTCATCTCACAAAGCGGTGTATTGACTACTTTTGTGTCTGTCTCTGCCAACTGTGCAACTTCCTCATCTGTCGCATAAACTACATGTGAGCCAATCATATTCGCTCCAAGCAGATGGTTCTGATACAGATAATCAATTGCGCTTGTCTGATATTTTTCTTTAACGATTTCCTGTCTCCATGTATTTTCTGCAAGATGACAAGTGATCAGCATGTCTTTATCCGCCGCAATCTTCTGTATCCGCTTCAAACGTTCTGTCTCATAATCTTCTTCTGAAATACTTCCAAGGATCGGAAGTTTTCCGTTCTCTTTACACGAATTTACATATTCACTCAGAAAGTCATCTGAGACAAATACATCCGGCTTAGAAAAATCCACTCGGATATCTTCGGCAAGAGCCCCCCTGATTCCGGTCTCCTTCATCGCCTGTATAGATTTTTCTCCCAGCCCCCAGTACATATTCTCCATAATGAACGTTGTACCGGACAGAAGTGCTTCACAATACGTAAGCTGTCTGGAATAATATCTGTCTTCATCACTGATCAGTGTATAAAACCAATTCGTATCTGCAAATGCCTGATTTTGTTCCAAAAGTGTCAGATCATCCCCGAGACCTCTTGCCAGCGTCATATCACCATGACAATGACCGTTCACAAGTCCCGGCATAAGAATTTTACCGGTGGCATCAATCCATTCTTCGCAATCTTCTTTCTTGATCTGTCCCTCAACCACCTCAGCAATACAATCTTCCTTCACGCCTACCGAACCGATAAACGGTTTGTACCTGTTGTGTGCAGAAACGATGATTGCTCCGGAAATTCCAATATCGTATTTCATATTATCTCCTATTGCGCCATTTTATAAATCGCTTCTACATCATCTGCGTTCAGAACTTTTAAGCCTCCTATATTACCAAAGCGGCATGCATCTTCTGCCATCTTTCTGAACTTCTCGTCATTCTCAACACCAATTTCTTTCAGAGTTGTCGGTGCTCCCATAGACAGGAAAAACTCACGCATTCTCCTGATGCCTTCCAGCGCCGTCTTTTCCTGATCATAGAAATCGACTTCTACGTCAAATACTCTGTTTGCAAACTGAACAAATCTCGGAAGATTCTCTTTGTACACATACTCAGCCCAGCATGGGAACAACACAGAAAGTGTGGAACCATGTACCGCATTGTACTGTGCACTTAACTGCGCGCCGATTGTATGTGTTGCCCAATCCTGATTTCTTCCTGTTGCAAGAAGTCCATTATGTGCAACAATGGATGTCCACATAAACTCCGCTCTTGCATTGTAGTCATTCAGATTGTTCATCAGCGTCCGTGCATTTACCAGAATCGATTTCATTACACCTTCACACATATAATCTGTCAGGTTTGTATCCACTGAACTGGAAAAATAACGCTCCAGTACATGCGAGAACATATCTACAATACCGAATACCGTCTGACGTTTTGGAATTGTCAATGTCAGTTCCGGGTTCATCAGTGTAAATGTCGGTCTCAGGAAATCTGCCATTACATCTGCACTTTCTCCTGTCTCAGCATTTTTCAGAACACTTCCGTTGCTTCCTTCACTTCCCGTTGCAGGAAGAGTCATAACAACGCCGATCGGAATAGCTTCTGCCGGAACAGCTTTCTTGGAATAAAAATCCCATACATCGCCTTCGTATTTTACACCTAATGCAACAGCTTTTGCTGTATCTATTACACTTCCGCCTCCCGCAGCCAGAACACATCCGATATTGTGTTCTTTACAAATCTCAATTCCTTTTCTTACAAGACTTACTCGCGGGTTCGGCTCAACCCCCGGAAGTTCAAAACACTCAACACCGGCCGCCGCCAATGCTTCTGTAATTCTCCCGTGGAGTCCTGATTCGTAAGTGAATCCGTCTCCATAGTGTACAAACAAAACATTATCTGAAATCTTCTTTACTTCTTCTCCGCAGCGTTTATCTGCATCTTTTTCTAAAATAAATTTAGTTGGTGACATAAATTCAAAGCTGTCCATATTTCCCCTTACCTTTCTACTTCTTTTAAGAAAGAAGTTCCTGTTGGGAACTCATATCCGAAGTACTCCGCAACTGTTGCTGCAATATCGGAAAACGTTTCTCTCACTCCCAAATCCACACCTTGTTTCAGTTTTTTTCCATAAACCACAACAGGAATATGCTCTCTTGTATGATCTGTTCCCGGTGTTGTCGGGTCACATCCATGATCCGCTGTAATTAACAGAATATCTTCATCCTCCAGCAATTCCAACATTTCCGGAACGAAGGAATCAAAGTATTCCAGCGCCTCTGCATATCCTTTTGGATTGTTTCTGTGTCCGTATAACATATCAAAATCTACCAGATTTACAAACAGAAAGCCATCGAACCCTTCCTTTAAATAGTCAATTGTTGCCTCGATTCCTTCTTTGTTATTCTTCGTATGATTAATCTTCGTCAGACCTCTTCGATTAAAAATGTCCTCAATCTTTCCAACTCCGATTACATCTTTGCCCTTCTCACTCAACATATCCAATACCGTATACCCCGGCGGATCGATCGAGAAATCCTTTCGATTCTCTGTACGATAGTAATTTCCGGTTTCTCCTGTAAACGGACGACAGATAATTCTGCTTACTGTGTCATCTCCACTCATCAGCTCTCTGGCAATCTGACAGATTTCATACTGCCGCTCCAGCGGAATAACACTCTCGTGCATTGCAATCTGCATCAGACTGTCTGCTGACAGATATACGATTGGATATCCGGTCTGTACATGTTCATCTCCCAACACTTTGATTATCTCTGTCCCGGATGCAGGATAATTTCCGATTACCTTTGTTCCGATTCGTTTTTCCAGCTCATCAATGATTCTGGGCGGGAAAGATTCTCCGAACACCTTAAAAGGAGTTTTCACTACAAGTCCTGCGATTTCAAAATGTCCGTTTGTCGTATCTTTTGCCTTCGCCCGTTCTCTCGCTTTTCCGTAACATCCCTTCGGCTGTTCTACACCTTTCAATCCAGTTCCCCGGATATTGAACAAACCAAGTTCTTTCATATTCGGAATATTCAGTCCTTGGCGATATTCATCTACATGTCTCAAGGTATTCGTCCCTTTATCGCCAAAATCTGCCGCGTCAGGCAGCTCTCCGACTCCTACACTGTCCAGAACGATGACTGTAAATTTTCCCATGCTTTCCTCCTTCTTCCGGCATCTGACTTTTTTCGTTACTAATTCTTACTCTTCATTCAAAAGCCCCGGTCCGTTCCCTTCTTCCCAGGCAAATACTTCCCATATATTTCCTTCAAAATCATTGAAATATGCTGCTCTCGAGCCAAATTCATACGTAGTTGGTTCTTTAACACAGTGTACACCATTTCTAATCAACTCTTCCGAAATATCATCTACATCCTGAAGCGTCGGAACTTTCACGGCAATCATAAAATGATGGCCTTCTCCATCAATATATTTACGATCGAAACATTCGCACACACCATCCTTCTGCCAAAGTGTAACCCCTGTTCCGTGAAATTCAAATTCTGCATAGTTTGCATGTTCTTCGTCCGGCTGCAGGCGCTTCACTTTAAAACCAAATTTTTCTGTATAAAACTTAAGTGCTCCCTGAAAATCCTTTACATACAAACAAATATCATTTATAGTTGTCAGCATTTCTAATTTACTCATGTTCTCTTTCCACCTCCGATACGGTATCTATTGACATCTTGTTTCTCTCACCTTTTGCAGCACTCATATCGCTTTCGAAACCAGATTGTCATATAACCACTCGCCAGTCCGAACGCACAATATAACAACACAATAAACGAAGCTTCTGCAATCCGAATTCCTTCTACGTAATTCAGAACTCCAAAGAATGCTCCAGCCCCCACAAAAAATGTAGCGACATTAGCAATGCACCATGGTGCATATTCAAAATACATCATAACCGGCACAACGATTAATGCAACTACCGGCACTGCCAGAATATCTAATCCTGCCAACACACCGGAACCTCCAACCATGAGAATCGAAAACAGAACCCCCATAATATAGCCGCAAAACGCGGTGACGGCACCTTTTAATGTACTGCCAAGCAGAAAATAAAGCGCCCACCCCTGGAATGCAATAAAGACAAATCCGCTGTGCCCGCCGGGCACAAGACTTTTCCCAATCAGCTGGTCAACCAGCTGCAGCAGAAAAGACTGTGCACCGACGTATAGAGCAAATAGGAAAAATTGCTTTTTATCCATTATCTCACCTGTTATTATTTCTCACCGTTAGCAGCATTCATAAAGCGTCTCTGATATGTAACAATCTGCGGTGCAGATGTATTCTGCGCAAGATAGCTTGGTTCTGTAGTAATAACAATACGGTCTGTCATATCCTGGAATTCCGGCTCTGCCATCAGTTTATCCAGTTCAGGATACATTCTGGAACCTTCAATACTGCAGATGATCAATCTTGTATCCGGAAGGTTCGCGTTTCTGAGCATTCTCAGGTTATGACGTACGCCATCCATTCCATCAAAGCCTTCCTTCTCGTTGATCTTTCTGTATTCAATCGTCTCTCTTGCCATCTTTTCTACAAGTCTGAGATCCGCATTCTGATCATCCTTGGAGAGGAAATCCCACTGAATCATAAAGTTTCTCAGATCCTGAAGGAAACGATCATCATATGTTTTCTGATAAGCAGTCAGAAGTCCGTTGATATATGTCGTTACTCCAAAACGCTGACGCACAAAACTGTTAATAAAATACGGTTTTGCCTGGAGTGCCATACCTGTCTGCCATGGTTCAAACATTAATGTGTAATTAACACGGAATCCATGTTCTTTTAATTTAAGGGCAAGGTTATGTCCATGGAGGTAATCTGCTGTTGCAGCCTGATTCCAGCGTGTGGAAAGACGTTTGTCACCAACCAGAAGATCTCCTACATTGTTTGCATTTACCGGACCTGTATGCGGAACTTTGATAACCATACGGTAATCAGAAAACATTTCTCTGAAATGTTCTGCCTCTTCCAGAATCTGGCTGAAATCTGCAAATGGATCATTCAGCTCAACACTGATATCACAGCCCGGTCCTAAGATGTTGCCGATTTCTCCCATAACTTCGTCACGGGTCTTATATTTCTTTCCTACATTTGCTTCCGGGTTGTTAATGAAAAGGTCATATATAATACCCGGGTTACAGGTCAGGTTACCAATCAGATTTTTAATCGGCTCCAATTCATATGGATTGGCCGTATCTGCTGAGTAAATAAATTTTGTCGGGCGTTTCGCTCCGTTCTTATCATATGATATATTTCTCACCAAATCTATTTCCAAATACTGGTTTTCCTTCATGTTATATTCGATCTTGAATCCCGCCGGAGTCTCTCCCTCTTTTACAGAGAAACGGTCGATAACGTCACGGAATCTCTCACTTACACCGATATATTTTACAAATTTTACCAAAAATGCATACTCATCAAAACTGATCTGCTGATGAAGTGCTCTTCTTACATAACTTTCATCCTTTGACACAATCTGGATGTCTCCCCCTACAAGAGAGCCTAAATTATAATTAATCGTCTGCATAATCTCACCTATCACTCTTTTCTTCTATTTATTTTCTTCCATTTCCGCAAGGAACTCTTTGTACTGCTCTACCAGTTTTCCTGCGCTTCTTGTACCACTTAAGCTTACTCCAAGATGTTCAAACATATGAAGTTCTGCTGCCAGTGTAAATGTTCTCGGAACACCGGATACTTTAATCTTTGTATTTCCGGAAAGATTATCTCTCATAATCTTTACCTGATGATCTGTCGGGAATGCCTGAGATCCTGTTGCGGTCTTTACATATGTAACGCCCAGTTCACAGCTCATTCTTGTCAGCAGTGCAATCTCTTCATCTGTCAGGAAACCAACTTCAAAAATCAGCTTAGTCTCACATTTATCACCACAAATTCTTACGAACTCACTGATTTCATGACGTACCAAATCGTAATTTCCATCCTTCATAGCACCAATGTTAATTACCATATCACATGCAGTACATCCGATATCCACCATTTCCTGAAGCTCAAACAATTTTGATTTTGTTGACATCGCACCATACGGGAATCCGATTACTGCACTCGGTCCCACATCAGAACCTTTCAGTTCATTTACCACCAATTCTCCCCAGCATGAGTTTACGTTTACCGCATTCAGATGATATTTTTTTGCAATATCACATGCCTCGATAATGTCGGCCTTCTGCAGATTCGGCGCAAGGTAAGCCAGATCTAAGTGTTTCGCAAATTCTTCTACTGTTAACATTTTGTACATCCTCCTAATTTTTGATTCCTTATATTGATGCGCATTTTCAATATATTTGTTAATAGTTTCTATGCTGTTAATATAACACTTCATTTTTGTTATGTCAATAACATTTGTTATTATTTTTTCATTTTATTAACATTTTAATGTTAGTTCCAAAGATTATATTGTTCATTTAATGACATTATATCTCATTCTGTGATATTTTCAACAAAAATAAAGGTTTAAAAATAACAAAATGTCATTTTTAAACCCTTTTTCTCATTTTCACACTTTTCAATTCACAATTTTTAACTCAAATCTGGCTCTTCTCCCAGACAAAACACACGATAGTATAATTCCAGCGACTCGAACAGCTCTGCCTTCGTCCGCTGTAATTCTTTGATTTTCAGCACGCTTCCGATTTCATCAAATGCAAAATCATCCTCTTCATGATCCACCTTCAGCTCCAGATTTCCGTCTTCATCATACACAACCATAAACACGCCGCCGATATCCTCTGTATAAAGAACACACATAATCTGCAGCTCCTGACGGATATTCTCCGGAAGTGACTGAAACTCCGGATTCAGATAAAATTTCCGCTCATATGAATTAGCGGCACACAATACTGTTTCATTCATATATTATAACTCCTCCTGCTGCCTACACATAGCCATACACACCACGCACGGACACTTCTCCGGCATACACACTTTTCACACTGCCGTCCGCAATGCGTACCCGAAGCTCACCTGTATCACTGATTCCCAGCGCCAGCGCCCGGTAAGGCTCCTTTTCACCGTGAATCACAACTTCCCGGTTCCTGTTCACAAGGCAGCTGTCATATGCCTCGCGAATACAGGATAAATCTCCCTCACTCACAAACCCGGCATAATCCTGCTCAAACTGTTTCATAATTTCTGCCACGATCGGACTCTGCTTTATTGCATGTCCCGCTTCGATCCGCAAGGATGTCGCCTTATCCTTGATCTCCTCCGGAAATGCTTCCATATTCACGTTAATCCCGACACCGATGACCACATAGTTGATATGGTTGATTTCCGTACTCATTTCCGTCAGGATTCCGACCAGCTTCTTTCCGTTTCGGACAATGTCATTGGGCCACTTGATCTGTGTTTCAAGCCCGGTGCAGATTTTCAGCGCCTTCTGTACGCTGTATGCCATGACCAGTGTCAGCATAGGTGCTTTGTCCGGTGCAAAATCAGGTCTTAACAAGACAGACATGGAGATACTGCTGCCCTTCGGGGACTCCCAGCTTCGTCCCCGTCTGCCTCTTCCGGCGCTCTGCCGGTTCGCAACGATCAGCGTTCCATGGGGCTCGCCTTTCTCTCCCAGATACTTTGCCTGAACATTGGTTGAATCTGTTTCTTCAAATACATACAGATTCTGTCCCGCCCACATAGTCTGACCGGTAAGACATTTCTTCAGTTCTTCCCGTGAAATCACTCAAACGCCCCCAGAGTTGCAACCATCACGGCCTTAATTGTATGCATACGGTTCTCTGCCTCATCAAACACCTTAGACTGCGCAGACTCGAACACTTCATCCGTCACTTCCATATCTTCAATGCCGAAGCGCTCACCCATCTGTTTTCCAATGGTTGTCTTTAAATCATGGAATGCCGGCAGACAATGCAGGAAAATTGCCTTCTCTCCCGCATTTTCCATTACCTTCTTTGTCACCTTGTACGGGCTCAGCTCTTTGATACGCTTCTCCCATACTTCGTCCGGCTCACCCATGGATACCCATACATCTGTATAGATGACGTCCGCATCCTTTGTTCCTGCTTCCACATCCTCTGTCAGAGTAATGGTTGCTCCTGACTCAGCCGCATAGCCCTTGCATGTTTCAACCAGCTCTTCATTCGGGAAATATTCTTTTGTCGTACATGCTACAAAATGCATTCCCAGCTTCGCACAGACGATCATCAGGGAATTGCCCATGTTATATCTTGCATCGCCCATGTAGACCAGCTTCAGGCCTTTCAGGGTTCCGAAATTTTCACGAATGGTCAGCATATCCGCAAGCATCTGTGTCGGGTGGTATTCATTGGTCAGTCCGTTCCATACCGGAACTCCGGCATACTTCGCCAGATCTTCCACGATTGCTTGACCGAACCCACGATACTCGATTCCGTCAAACATTCTTCCAAGCACGCGTGCTGTATCTTCGATACTCTCTTTTTTACCGAACTGGGATCCGGTTGCTCCGATATAAGTAGTTCCCATTCCCATGTCATGTGCGGCAACCTCAAACGCACATCTTGTTCTTGTACTGTCCTTCTCAAAAATCAGGGCAACATTCTTTCCCTTATAATAATCCACCGGCACGCCGCTTTTCTTCTTTGCCTTCAAATCTGCCGCCAGATCGATCAGATATGTAATTTCCTCCGGTGTAAAATCTTTCAGTGTTAAAAAACTTCTTCCTTTTAAATCCATGATATGTCCACAACCTTTCATAATCAGAATTGATACGTTATCCAAGACTCTCCCGCCTGTATACGCTTTAGTATACTAAACTGTTTTATAAAATGCAAGAAAGTTTTATACGATAACAAGGCTCACACTCTCCTCTTTAATAGAAAACCCGGACATGCAGCATACACATGTCCGGATTTCCTATTCTTTATTTCTTATTTTTTCAGAATCATCCCCACAGACTGCTTCCAGCCCTGCACTTTTTTCACGCGGATTTCTTCCTTCATCTTTGGTGTGTATGCCGTTCTCGCAATCCGGTCCATAATCTCCTCTTCGTACATTCCGACTGCAATTCCGGACATGTAAGCCGCTCCGATTCCGGACATCTCTTCTGCACCTGAGACAAGTACTCCGCTGTCCAGCACATCACTCTGGAACTGCATCAGATACCGGTTTCTTGTCGGGCCGCCGTCAACACGCATCTCACCTACGGTAAGCTCTGCATCCTGACTCATGGCATCCACCACATCTCTGATCTGGTAGGCAATGCTCTCCACCGCCGCACGTACAATTTCTTCTTTTCCTGTTGTACGGGTAATTCCGCTTAAGATGCCCTGCGCGTCACTGTCCCAGTAAGGTGCTCCAAGTCCGGTAAATGCCGGCACAAAGTACAGATTGTCTTCCTGCACCGCTGCCTCACACAGACCTTGTGTCTCTCCCGGCGTATCAATCAGTCGAACCTGATCTTTTAACCATGAGATTACGGCACCCGTATAATTAATATTTCCTTCCAGCACATAATTGACTTTTCCGTTCCGTTTCCATGCAAGGGATGTCACCACACCGTGCTTGCTCCGAATCGCCTGTTCTCCTGTATTCATCATAATAGAAGAACCGGTTCCGTAAGTAGTTTTGATCATCCCCGGTTTCTTACAGCCCTGTCCGAAGAGCGCTGCATGGGAGTCCCCGACCACGCCGTGGATCGGCACAGGATGCGGCAGAATCCCCTGAAAATCCGTTTCACCGAAAGAGGCGTCCGAATCACAGACCTCTGCCAGTGACTCACTGTGAATTCCGAAAACATCACACAAAGTCCTATCCCACTCCAGATCAAAAATATTGAACAGCTGTGTACGTGACGCATTGGAGTAATCAGTCTGATAGTTCCTGCCATTCGTCAGCTTATACACAAGCCACGTATCAATTGTTCCCATGCAAAGCTGTCCCGCAGCTTCTTTTTCCTTTGCGCCTTCCGTATTCTCCAGAATCCAGGCAATCTTTGCCGCCGGAAAATAGGGTGACAGCTTCAGCCCTGTTTTCTGAAATACTTCTTCTGCCCTGACGGCAATCTCCGGCCGCTGACAGATTTCCTTCGCCCGGGAGCACTGCCATACAATTGCATCAGCCACAGGCATTCCGGAAGTACGGTCCCACACAAGAGCGGTTTCCCGCTGATTGCTGATACCGACACCGCAGACCTGCTCTTTTGCAATTTCGCTCTTCTCAAGCAGCCTTCTTACTACCTCGACCGTATTGCTGAAAATCTCTTCCGGGTCATGGGATACCCAGCCCTGTTCATTTACGATCTGCCGGTGAGGCATATCTTCTCTTTGAACCAATGTGCCCTGTCCGTCAAACAAAAGCGCCTTCGTCCCCTGGGTACTCTGGTCAATTCCGATCATATACTGCGTTGACATTTATGCTTCCTCCGTTTACTTGTAACAGCTCAGCCTATGCTGAACTGTTACATATCTATTATCTATTTCAATACTTCTTTTGCTTTTGCGGCAATTCCTTCTGCATTTAATCCGTAATAGTCAAATACTTCTTTGGATGTTCCTGTAATTACCGGCGCATCCGGAAGAGACATATTTACAACCTTTTTCGGACACTCTCTGGAAACCACCTGGCTGACCATAGAACCAAGTCCGCCGAACGGTGCATGCTCTTCTACTGTCACAACTGCTTTTGCATTGGAAGCGGCTTTGATAACTGCTGCTTCATCCAGAGGTTTTACACAGTACATATCCACAACAGATGCGTGGATTCCTTCTTTTTCCAACAGTTCTGCAGCATCCTTTGCAGGCTTCACCATTTCACCGCAGGCGATGATTGCCACATCGCTTCCCTCAGTAACGACTGTTGCCTTGTCTAACTCAAACGGTACGTTTCCTTCCTCGTAAACCGGATCCACTGCATTTCTTCCCACACGGATATATGCCGGCTTCTCATCTTTCAGCAATGCTTTGATCAGCTCTGCTGTCTGCAGATGATCACTCGGAATATACACGCGCATGTTCGGAATCGCACTCATAGCTGCGATATCCTGTGCGGAGTGATGGCTCATTCCCAGTGCGCCGTAGCTGACTCCGCCGCTGATTCCGATTAATTTTACATTGGTGTTAGAGTATGCCACGTCAATCTTGCACTGCTCATAACTTCTTGTAGACAGGAAACATGCCGGAGATACTGCGTATGCCTTTTTCCCGCATTTTGCCAGACCGGCTGCGATGCTGACCAGATTCTGTTCTGCAATTCCGGTCTCTACGAACTGCTCCGGATATGTGTCGGCAAACGGTGTAAATGAACCGCTTCCTCTTGAGTCGCTGCACAGAGCAACGATATTTTTATCCGTCTTAGCCGCTTCCATCAGTACTTCACAAATCATCTGTTTATTTGCTGTTTTTCCCATTATCTGCACGCCTCCTCTGCCGCTTTTAAATCTTTCATAATCTCTGCGTATTCTTCTGCCGACGGCACATGATGATGCCATGCAGCTTTATTTTCCATAACAGCGGAACCTTTTCCTTTGACTGTATTTGCAATCAGCACAGTCGGTTTTCCTTTGACCGTCTTTGCCTCCTCAAATGCAGCATGGATCTGTTCGATATCATTTCCGTCCTCTACATCAATGACATGCCATCCGAAGCTTCTGAAGCGTTCATGCAGGTCATCATGTGCCATCACATCTTCTGTATTTCCGGAAATCTGCAGACGGTTTCTGTCTACTACCGCACAGAGGTTATCCAGCTTATAGTGGCTTGCTGCCATTGCGCCTTCCCACACAGAACCTTCTGCCAGTTCGCCGTCTCCCATAACAGTATAGACACGGTAGTCTTTTCCATCCATTTTTCCTGCCTTTGCCATGCCGACACAGACCGGAAGTCCATGGCCGAGAGAACCTGAATTCATCTCAATTCCCGGCAGCTTGTTGTTCGGATGGCCGATAAACTTGGAGCCATACTGACTGAATTCTTTATGTAACTGCTCTTTCGGGAAAAATCCTTTCTCAGCCAGAACTGAGTAGTAAGCTTCCACGGAATGACCTTTACTCATAACAAATAAATCCCGTTCCGGAGACTCTGCATTTTCAGGAGTAATATTCATTTGTCTGAAATACAGTTCTGTCAGAACTTCCATCACGCTCATGTCTCCGCCGATATGTCCGGCCTTTCCCGCACAAATCAAATCAACTGTATCCTGTCTCAGTTTGTATGCCAATGCCTGTAAATTCATAATGTACCCTCTTTCTTTATATAGAAAATGTTCTTACTGTTTTCACTCACCACGCAGATATGCTTTTACGTCTTCCTCGATCGGATCATACAGATCCGGCTTCACTCCGATATATTTACATGCCTCGTACAATACCGGAACAACATCCTTATGAATTCCCA
>OMGQ01000824.1_pt1 | contig 23171 bp, 21 predicted proteins | sample 1646071 | NCBI WGS metagenome assembly OMGQ01 (sample SAMN05578585, study PRJEB25193) | human gut metagenome | biome: Human Microbiome; feature: human-associated habitat; material: feces | host: Homo sapiens | place: USA:Birmingham
CCTCAAACTGCTTCTCGTGCAGGTATTCGTTCCATACCGTTACCTTGATTGCCATTTTCTTTCCTCCCTATTTTGAAAATATGCTTTGATTTTCACGCGGCGCCGCCGCGTGTTTTTCTGTTTTGTGCGGGGCGTGCCGGTCAGCCCTTGACGGCGCCCTCCATCAGCCCCTGTTTCATGAACTGCTTTTGGAAGATGATAAAGATCACGATGACCGGGATGACGACGATCACGGAGGCCGCGAACATCAGGCCGTATTCGGTCGTGTGCTGGCCGCGGAAGAGCTGCAGCGCGACGGAAAGCGTCCGCTTTTCCTCGGTCTTTACAAAAGTCAGGATGTTGAACAGGTCGCCCCAGTAGCCGTTGAACGCGAAGATCGCAGAGGTTGCGATCGCCGGCTTGCTGAGCGGGATGATGCAGTGGATCAAGACGCCGAAGCGCGAGGCGCCGTCGAGGAACATCGACTCCTCCAGCTCACGCGGCACGCTTTCAAAGAAGCCGCGGTAGAAAAACGTGTTGCCGGCCACGCAGGTGCCGCCCCACAGCAGCAGGATGCCCGCGTAATTGTCGATCAAATGCAGGCCGTTAAGCACGGTGTACTGCGAGATCAGGGCGAGCTGCGCCGGCACCATCATCGTGAGCAGAAAGACGTTGAAGAGAAGCTCCCTTCCCGGAAACTTAAACCGCGAGAAGCTGTACGCCATCGAGATGGAGATCGCCACGTTGACGACGAGGCCGCCTGCGGAAAGCAGCAGGGTATTCACAAAATACCGCGAAAAGTTGTTGGCCGTCCATACCTTGACATAATTTTCCGTGTAGAGCGGCGTTTCTGGGAAAATGACCGGCACATCCGGCAGAACGCCGCGGATGTCCATGAAGGATGAGGAAACCATGGAGAGAAACGGCGTGAGGCAGATGACCGCGAGGACGATCAGAACCGCATGCAGCACGGCCTGCGAAATAATTTTTCCTTTTTTCATGTTTCTCCCCCTCTCATTGATCCTGCCCGTAGCGCAGGTAGCGCTTGAGGAACATCGACGTTGTGAACACAAAGACGCCCATCATCAGGCCGCAGGCCGCCGCATAGCCGAATTCAAAGTAATTGAAGGCCCGCGTGTATATGTAGTTCATCATGACGTCGGTCGTGCCGACCGGGTTGCCTTTGGTGAGCAGAAACACCTGAATGAAGATGTTCATCGCGCCGTTGATCAGATTGATCAGAAGATAGAAGGTCGTGCCACGGATGCTCGGCAGCGTGATGTGGAAGAATTTATCGATCGTGGAAGCGCCGTCGATCGTCGCGGCCTCGTACAGGTCGTTCGGAATGCCCTGCAGCGCCGCCGTGTAGATGATCATGACCCAGCCGAAGCCCTTCCAGATGCTGAACACCCAGATCACGAGATTGCCGCTCCACGTTTCCTGAAGCCACGCGATCGGCTCGGAGATGATGTGCAGCTTAAGCAGCACGTAGTTGACGAGGCTGCCGTTATCCGGCTGGAAGATGTAATCGAAAATATTGGCCACGACGACCCAGTCGCAGATCACGGCGATGTAGAACATGATCTTATATGCGTTTTTTCCAAACCGGATGTTGTGGATCATCACCGCGACCAGCAGGCCGAGGATGAGCTGCCCCGGCACGGTGACCAGAACGGCGAGCAGGTTGTTCCGAAACGAGATCCAGAAATAATAGGCGTCCGTTCCCTGCTCGAACATGCCCTCAAAGGCCCGCTTGAAATTATCGAAAAACACAAAGGGCGTCTCTGCGCCGGGCATGATGCTGTAATCCGTAAAGGCGATGTAGATATTCTTGATCTGCGGGTACAGCACAAAGACCACAAACAGCATCAGCCCCACCGAGATAAACGGCAGCACCGCCGCCCACTGACGCAGCCCTCTTCGGAACCGCACCGAAAGCGCGTCCTTTTTCACGTGACATTCCTCCTTATTATCCCGCTTGAAAAATAAAGGCGTGTCCGGAAAGCGCCGGCCACGCCTTTATTTCCGCATTATTTCTCCGCCAGCAGCGCGTCGATTTCCGGCGCGAGCTTATCGAGCGCAGCTCTCGGCTCCACCTCGTGGCGCAGGCAGCTCTGGAAAAGCTTCATGATCTTATCGGACATCTTTTCCCAAGCCGGGTGCGGTGTTCTCGAAACTGCATTTTCGAGCTGCTCGACGTAGACGTCCATGTTCTCGACGGCCATGACCTCCTCAGAATTCGCAAACTCCTTCACGGTCGGGATCAGGCGGCCGCCGCCCAGCGCCTGTGCCTTTTGGGCAAACTCGCCCATCAGGAAGCGCGCGAATACCCACGCGGCCTCCTGATTCTTGCCGCTCGTGAACATGCAGAGGTCCTCGCCGCCGACAACCGTCATCGAACCGGCGTCGCCCGCCGGAAGCAGGCCGGCCTGCACCTTGGCGATGTCCTCCTCCTTGTTGTTCGTGTAGAACCACGGGCCCTGATACGTCAGGAGATATTCGCCGCGGAAAACACCGTTCGAAACGTCCGGCTTACCGGCCATCGTCGCCGGCCCGAGGATGCCCTCGTCATACCACTGTACGATCGTTTCCAGCGCCTTGACGCTCGCCTCGCCGTTCAGGTAGCCGCTCGCCTTCGTGTAGTCCTCGTTCGTGTACGTGCCGCCCAGCGAATAGAACAGCGGCGCGGTCGCCCACGTGTTCGTGTCCTCCGTCGCAAAGAGGTACTGGCCCTCCTTTAGCTGATCCTTGAGCGCGAGCATGTCGTCGTACGTTTTGGGGACCTCCGTCAGGCCGAGCTGATCGAGCATCGTCTTGCTCCACGCGCCGCTGAGGCAGTTCGTGTTCAGCGGCAGGCCGTAATACTTGCCCTCGTAGTAATTGGTGCTCAACGGCCCCTCAAACAGCGTTTCCTTCATTTCGGCAAAACCGGGCAGGTCGTCCACAGGCACCAGCGCGCCGAGCTTCGCGAACTCTGTGACCCAGATGATGTCCATGCGCATCAAATCCGGTGCTGTTCCGCTGGAAACGCCCTGAATCACCTGCTGCTTCAGGCCGTCATACGGCATTCGGACCAGCTTGACGTGGATGTTCGGGAACTGCTTTTCGAACTCGGGGACGATCTGCTCCTTGAGCACGACCTCCTCGGCGTCGCCGTGCGTATGCCAGTAGGTGATCGTCACCTCCTCGCCGTCGTACGTGAGGCCCGTGTCGCCGTCCGCCGCACCCTCGCCGGCCGTGCTCTCCGTTGTTCCCGCCGCGCCGCCGGTGCTTTCCTGCGCCTCTCCGCCCGCGCTGTTTTCGCCGCCGCTGCTGCACGCGGCCACAGAAAGCAGCATCGCCGCAGCCAGCAGGGCCGCCATGATTCTTCGCTTCATTTTCTTACTTTCTTCCCTTTGAATGTAATATGCAAGCTCCGCAGAGCCATTTGCCGCATTTTCTCAACCTCTCTATTTGTTTACTTTTGTTACTCATTTATTACGCTATAATTATACGCATGTTTCTCCGCGCTTGTCAAGAGCAAAATATCAAAAAGCACTGTTTTTTTATTTTCGATTCAGAATTATCGTGGTATTTTCCCCTATCCCTTTATTTTTATTGATATTTCATCCATTTGTCTTTGGTTTTTTCTTCGAAGTTCTGTGCGTATTTCGCACCCTTTATGTTTCTCTATTTTTCGTTACGCTTCGCCCGCATCGCGTAAAATTCTCCTCAAATTTACGAAACTTTCGCACAGGCACGGCCTTCCTTGCGCGCCGCCTGTTTTTTACCGCCCTTTAACACATTGCTTTCACATTTGCGCTTGACACACCGCCGCGCCCTGCGCTACAATTTAGAAAAAGATTGAAGGGATGAAACCACTATGGCCGACATCAAGGCTTTTCACGCCATGCGCTATACTGCCGCGGCCGGCTCTCCCGCAGAGCTGACCTGCCCGCCCTACGACATCATCAGCGACGCGGAGCGCGCCGAATACCTCGCGCGCAACCCGCACAACGTCATCCGGCTCGAGCTGCCGAAGGGCGAGGATCCCTACGGCGACGCCGGGAAAACGCTGCGCGGCTGGCTTTCGAACGGCACGCTGCACTGCGACGACGACGCGGGCATCTACATCTACGAGGAAGAATTTCTCACCGGCGTCGACCACGGCGAGAAACGCTCGCTCAAGGGCATCATCAGTCTTGTCCGCGTGGAGGATTTCAGCGCGGGCGTCGTGCTGCCGCATGAGGAGACGCTCTCCAAAGCCAAGCAGGACCGCTTCAACCTGATGCAGGCGACCAACTGCAATTTCAGCCAGATTTATTCCCTTTATATGGACGACACCGGCGAGACCCAGCGCCGTATCGACCGCCTTTCGAGCGGCACACCTCGGTGTGAATTTTCCGACGGCCTCGTGACGCACCGCCTGTGGATTGTCAACGACGCGCTTGCCATCGAGGCATTCCGCAGCGATTTTGCCGCGCGCAAGCTGTATATCGCGGACGGCCACCACCGCTATGAGACAGCGATCAACTACCGGAACTACTGCCGCGAAAACGCCGTTTGGGCGCCGGGCAGTGAATTTGTTATGATGATGCTCGTCGATATGGCGCACCCCGGCCTCCTTGTGTTCCCCACGCACCGCCTCGTGCGCGGCCTGCCGGATTTTTCGGCAGAGCAGGTGCTTTCCGGCAGCGCGGAATACTTCGACATTGAGCCGCTTCCCGGCCGGGACGCGGTTGAGCCGCGCCTCAAGGCCGACTACGACGCGGGCAAAAAGTCGTTTGTATTCGCCGCAAAGCGGGACGGCGCACTCGCCTACACGCTGCTCACACTCCGGGATCCAGCCGTCATGGCGGATTTCCTGCCGGAAAAGAGCGATGCCTCCCGCGGGCTGGATGTCAGCGTGCTGCACACGCTCGTTCTGGAGCGCGTGCTCGGCATCGACAAGGAAAACATGGCGAACCAGAAAAACCTGACCTACACCCGCTCCGCGGATGAAGCGCTCGAGAGCGTGCAGGCCGGCGAAAGCCAGTGTGCGTTTCTGCTGAACCCGACACGCGTCGAGGAAATCGGCGCCGTCGCCGCCGCAGGCGAAAAGATGCCGCAGAAATCGACATATTTTTACCCGAAGCTCATCACCGGACTTGTGATGAACAGTCTCGAGGCGCCCATCGAGGACTGACCGGCACACGCAAAGCAGCCCCGCCGCGGAAAACACCGCGGCGGGGCCGTTGTTTTATGGAAAGTGTTTGACTATCGGGCAAAAATGTGCTATACTTTTGCAGTCTCCTGCTAGAGAAAACTGCATATTGGGCTGTCGCCAAGCGGTAAGGCAACGGACTTTGACTCCGTCATGCGTTGGTTCGAATCCAGCTACCCCAGTTTTTTTGTAACAAAAATGGAATATGGCGGTATAGCCAAGTGGTAAGGCAGAGGTCTGCAAAACCTTCATCACCGGTTCAAATCCGGTTACCGCCTTCCAAAATATCTTGCCGGCGTGGCGGAATTGGCAGACGCGCTGGACTCAAAATCCAGTTCCTTCACGGGAGTGCCGGTTCGACCCCGGCCGCCGGTATACTAAAGACTGTTAAATCAATGATTTAACAGTCTTTTTTGTTTATTATTTTCTCGAATACATAAAAAAACCATCTCAAAAAAATGAGATGGAAAGTTAAGTGAGAGAGTGATAAGTATAGTGCGAATAAATACAAGGGTTACAGAAGAATGTGGGGGTTCTGCATCGTCGTCATTAAATGTTCCTGCAGTAGGAATATGAATTTCTGTCATATTATATTCAATAACTTGAACTGTGATGATTGCAACAGTTCCAATGATTGCTAACATAGTAGTCATACTTTCACTCCTCTCTTAATTTTAAATAAAAGTACTTAACTGATTAACTAGAGACTAAAAAGATACATCAACATGAACGTTGAGCTTTAGCACTATACAACGTAAAGATCACTCTTAGCTATTTTGAGAAAAGCCTTCTCCTCGACCAGTCTTGTTCTACTCATTGGTGTCTCTCGACATTTCTGAGCAATAGCCTATGTTTGTATAGGAGCCTCACCTAACTTATTACAAAGAAATAATAGTCTTTTAAGTAACTCTTTGTCAAGACATAAGCAGAAGTCAAAACAGTTCTATTTACAAATGAATGCGACGAACCATTTCTTCTGTTATTTGTTCTACAATATCAATGGTTGTTTTTGGCGAACGTTGATTTCTGGGGATATCGATTGAGTAAATTTTGGCAATACGACCAGGATTTGCATCCATTAATACAACCCGATCAGAAAGTTGAACTGCTTGTTGAACATCATGCGTGATCATCACAATTGATTTAGTCGCAATTTGATTGTTTAGCCAAATTTCTAATAAATCGTTAGATAATTGGCTGGCTGTAATGATATCTAAAGCTGAAAAAGGTTCGTCTAAGAGCAATAAGCTAGGTTCGATGGCTAAAGCACGAGCAAAGCCTACACGCTGTTTCATTCCACCAGATAACTCTCTGGGATAAGCTTTTTCAAAACCAGTTAAACCAATCATTTCAATGAGATTACTGACTCTTTTATTTATTTGTTCGCGAGAAATTTCTTTACGGTTTTCTAAGCCAAAGCTGATATTTTTTTCAACTGTCAACCAAGGAAAAAGGGCAAAATGTTGAAAAACCATGCCGATATTGGCATCAGGCTCATTAATGATTTTATCTTCAAAAGTAATTTCACCTCTAGTTGTACGAAGAAGTCCAGCAATACTTCTGAGCAACGTTGATTTTCCTGTTCCTGATTGTCCGATAATACTTAAAAATTCATTCGTTTTAACTGTTAAATCAATATTTTCAAGGACTTTTAAATGTTCTGAATGTCCTTCAATTTCAAATTCTTTATATACTGATTTTATGCTTAATAATTCTTTATTTTCCATCGTCTTATTAGATAGGTAAAGGGAAATCACCTATCGTTCTCCTCTCTAGTTTATCTTAAAAATTTAGTCGAGTTGAGTCGTCCAGCTATTAATAGTGAAATTTTTGTTTTGCTGCTCGATATAAAGGTTGCCAAACAAAGGCGATACATAAACCAACAACGAAACACATCGCTAAGGTTCCTAAGGCAGATTTATCTTTTACGCCATCGTTTGCCGCAATATATTGTCCTAGGCCAGTAACATCTATTGATTTTTTGCCCCATTGAATGCTTTCTGCTGCGATATCAGCGTTCCAAGCAGCACCAGCAGCGTTAATAATTGCTGTAATGAGGTAAGGTAAAATAGAAGGGATCAAAAATTTTGTCCACCATTGCCATTTAGATAATTTAAAAAGTTTGGTTACGTCACGAATATCATCAGGGATGGCTAAGTAGCCAGCAATTACATTAAAGAAAAAATACCATTGGCAACCAACCATGATGAGTGGTAAAATCCACCATTCTAATTTGTTGAAGCCCATACTAATAATCAACACAATGAATGGAGTATAAACATTTGACGGAATGGAGCCTAAAATTTGTCCAATCGGTTGAACGATACTTAAGCGCCGATTATCATTCGCAACCCAAATTGCTAAGGGAGTAAAGATAATGCCAGCAACGACCATGGCCAAGGTAACCCGTAGTGTAGTATAAAGGGTTAATCTAGGAATCATGCTGAAATCTTGATGGGGCAAGAAATGATAGAGCTTAATAGAACAATAAACCCCAATAATGGTTAAGCTGACATACCATAATGTTTTGAAGAAATGGCGTAATTTTGCTAGTAATCGATAGAGATAGTCTAGCTTGAAAAAGTACCAAACTTTTGGTAAATCGTAAATCCAAAAATGACTGAATTTCACAAAAGCTTTTGAAAAGTATTTCGTTAAAGTTGCTTTTTTTAATAAATGATAAATGATGGATTTAGGTGGCGTCGTACTTTCGACATCTGTTTCATATTTAAAATAATAAGTGGCTCGAACTAAAGGTTGAAAAACTAAAAAGTTTAAAATCACCACATTGATTAATAAGGCAAAAACAGCCCATAAACAGGATTTAAAGTCGGCTCGATTTAATGCTACTTGGATATAAGAACCAATTCCTGGTAAATAAAGGTTGGTTTCTTTAGGAAAGGCAACAGAAGCTTGCTCGCTGGCCACCAAGGCAAACCAAGCCGCAGTTTGAGAAATAATAACGTTCCAAAGTAAGCCAGGAATTGAGTAAACAAATTCAAGCCGCCAAAATTTTTCCCAAGCATTGTACTTGAACTGATCGGTCACATTGACTAGATCTGAAGGAATAACTTCCATTATTTGATAAAGAGTCAACATGATGTTCCAAGCTTGACCTGTGAAGATGGCAAAAATAGCAACCGCTTCTGCGCCCATCACATTTCCTGGAAATAAACCAAGTAACCAAGCAGTTGTAAAGGTCAAAAAACCTAGCAATGGAACAGATTCAAGGAAATTAACTAATGGTAAAATGACTCTTCTTGCCGTTTTATATTTTACGGCTAAAATACCAAAAACAAAGGAAAACAGGAAGGACCAAGCCATACCCACAATCATTCGAAACATGGTTCGAATTGAAAAGTAAAAAAGATTTGATGGAGATAAGAAATCATCTGTTTTACTTGGTGTTGCGAGGAATTCTTCTGAGGGAAGGGTGTGGAGAGGGCGATTCATTTTTAGCCAAGAGAAGACGATGATAAAAATGAAAATGCCTAAAATGATGAGCAAGGTAAGATTCCCGATACTTTTAGCAAGTAGGGTATTTTTCTTAGATGATGCAGTGACAGCTTTCAATTTAAAAACCTCCAATTAATCATATTAAAGAGGTCGCCGAATAAAAGAAGAAGATTATAGGGTAATCACAATAATTGAGCTTTGGCTTTCTGAGACGTAAGAAAAAAATTCTAGTTATCTTAGGAAAGCCTTAATTCGACAATCCCTGCTTTACTCGTTACTGTCTCTCGACATTTCCGAGCGATAACCTGTGTTCTTCAGAGTAACCTCACCTAATATGATTCTATTTGATTTACATGCTTATCATACTCGTGACTAAAAATAAAACAATTTCTAGCTGGTTATACCTGAATTACTGTTTGTTGTTATTCTATTCAATGATTCTTAAAAAGATTGCCCACATTCTGTTTTTTTAGGGAGAAATTATCAGATGAGTATGTTATATAACCCGAGGTTAATAGCGTAGGATGTTGTATTTTTAGTTTGTCTCGTTTACTGTTAAAGATGTAAGTAGTAACTATAAGTGAATGGCTAAAAAAATTAAAAGTAATCTAGCACCTAAATTAAACAACAAAGAAATTTGTTCAGAAGAAAGGAAATTATGATGATTATTTGGTTAAACGGTGCGTTTGGAGCCGGAAAAACGACCATTGCACATGAGTTACAACAAAAACTTCCCAACGCAATCATTTATGATCCAGAAATTATTGGTAGTGCATTGATGGAGCTAGTTCCCGAAGAAATGAAAGAAAATGATTTTCAAGAGTATCAGGAATGGCGTTGCTGGAATACTCATTTATTAAAACGAATGTCCAAAGAGTCTGGACGGCCGATTATTGTTCCAATGACCCTTTATAAAAAAGAATATGAAGAAGAGCTGATTGGTTATTTGAGACGAGCAGGCATTAACGTTTGTCATTTTTTGTTAGCGGTCGAGAAAGAAGAAATTTTACAAAGATTATTGAAAAGAAATGATGGAACTTTTGAATGGGGGAAAAATAAGTTGCCCGAAGTACTTGAAGGTTTTCGTCAGATTAAGTTTACCGAGATTTTTAGAAATCATTCAGCTGACACGACAGAAATTGTAGCATCCATTCTTAATAGAATAACCGAATAAAAATAAAATAAGGGACCTAAGCCGAAATGACTTAGGTCCCTTATTTTCTACTTCTTAAGATAATCAACTACCAGCTACCCTGATTTCTTCAAACTTTAAGATCGCACATTTACGACAACCTATTTTTACACTGTCAAAATTTTCTTTCAAGTCTTGCATTTTGTTATTTTTAGCAGTATATTTTAGGTGTACCTAAAATATATTAGAGGTAAACCTTCTAACGGGAAGGGCCTTTTAAAATTATTGCAAAACGAAAGAAGGAATTGAATTGAAAAATTCAGAAGAACATGAACCAAAGCAAAGACATCATTTGATTGAATATGCAAATGGTCCTTCGCTTGAAGAAATTAATGGCACCATCGACGTGCCTAAAAATATGAGTTTTTGGAAAACGTTATTTGCTTACTCAGGTCCAGGAGCATTGGTAGCAGTGGGGTATATGGATCCAGGAAACTGGTCTACTTCAATTACTGGGGGACAAAATTTTCAATATTTATTGATGTCGATTATTTTAATTTCCAGTTTGATTGCAATGTTGCTCCAATATATGGCTGCTAAATTAGGCATTGTTTCACAGATGGATTTAGCACAAGCGATTCGTGCTAGAACTAGTAAGACGTTAGGTATTGTATTATGGATTTTAACAGAGTTAGCAATTATGGCTACAGATATCGCTGAAGTTATCGGGGGCGCAATTGCCTTATATTTATTATTTCATATTCCTTTAGGTCTGGCTGTCTTCATTACGGTATTTGATGTTTTACTTTTGTTGTTATTGACAAAAATTGGTTTTAGAAAAATTGAAGCTATTGTTGTTGCTTTAATTGTTGTTATTTTTGTGATTTTTGCTTATCAAGTGGCATTGTCAAATCCAGTATGGGGAGATGTAATTAAAGGGCTGGTTCCTAGCGCAGAAGCTTTTTCTACATCACATGCGGTGAATGGGCAAACGCCACTGACAGGTGCATTGGGGATTATTGGTGCAACAGTGATGCCTCATAATTTGTATTTGCATTCTTCTGTTGTACAAAGTCGTAAAATTGATCGTAAAGATAAAACTGATATTCAACGCGCTTTACGCTTTTCAACTTGGGATTCTAATATTCAATTAACGATGGCATTTTTTGTTAACTCTTTGTTATTGATTATGGGTGTGGCCGTTTTTAAATCCGGCAGTGTCAAAGATCCTTCATTCTTTGGTTTGTTTGATGCTTTATCAAATCCAGCGGTTATGAGTAATTCTATTTTAGCGCATATTGCAGGTTCTGGAATTTTATCAATTTTATTTGCGGTAGCCTTATTGGCATCAGGACAAAATTCAACAATTACAGGAACCTTAACTGGTCAAATCATTATGGAAGGGTTTATTCATATGCGCGTACCAATTTGGTTACGTCGGATGGTCACACGTTTGTTATCTGTTATTCCTGTCTTAATCTGTGTTTTAATGACCAGCGGAAAAAGTACAGTGGAGGAGCATATTGCGATTAATAATTTAATGAACAATTCACAAGTTTTTCTAGCATTTGCTTTGCCATTTTCGATGTTGCCTTTACTGATGTTTACAGATAGCCGTGTTGAAATGGGTGAACATTTTAAAAACTCGTGGTTAATTAAATTGTTAGGCTGGGTTTCTGTCATTGGCTTAATTTACCTCAATATGAAAGGCTTACCTGATCAAATTGAAGGATTTTTCGGTGATAATCCGACAGCGAGTCAAATTACGTTAGCCGATAATATTGCCTATGTCATCATAGCACTCGTCATCCTCTTGTTAGTTTGGACGGTTGTGGAATTATATAAAGGCGATAAACGATATGCACAGCAGCTTGCAGCTATGGAGCAACAAGTAGAGGAGGTTAAATAATGAAATTTTCAAAAATTATGGTTGGTGTTGAAGAGTCGCCAGATGCGTTAAAAGCATTTCATTATGCTATCCAAAAAGCAAAAGAAGAACAAGCTGAATTGGTTATTGTTTCGATTTTAGAAGAGAAAGAGATTAATGTTTACCAATCGTTAGATAAAAATTATTGGCAAGAACAGTTGGCGAAATTAGAGAAACAAACGGAAAAATATCAACAAGAAGCGTTAGCGAATGGCATCGATAAAGTAAGTGTAATTGTCAATGAAGGGAACCCAGGAGAATTAATTATTAATAAGCTTATTCCTTTGAATAAACCAGATTTGTTAATTATTGGCTCCAAGTCAACTAGCAAATTAAAAAGCTTTTTTGGTAGCCAAGCAGCTTATATGGCTCGATATGCCCCAATTTCTGTAATGATTATTCGCTAACAAAATTGAAACAGTTAAAAAAGCCGCCACGATTTACTATTCGTGGTGGCCTTTTTATAGTAATTTTTGTTTATATAAATAAACAGCCAAACTTAGTTGTAGCGAACTATCAGGAAATTCTAAAGTTAAGTGAAGAATCTCTTCTATTTTTTTTAAGCGGTAAATAATTGTATTACGATGTACATACATATTTGTGGCAGTCAACGAAATATTTTTATTCGACTGAAAGTAGGTATTGATGGTTTCTAGTAGGGAACTTTCATGTTTTTGATCTTCTTTTTCTAATGGTTCAATCAATCGTTGATATATTTTTTGTTTGGCTTGTTTGGTCAGGGTTTCGATCATTAAACGATAAAAAAAGAGGTCGTCATAATTCAAAATAGTTCGTTGTTGTAATTCTTGACTTGCTTGTGCTAAGTGGAATGTTTCTTGTGCTAATTTATAAGAATCACACAGATTGGTGATTTTTTTGACAGTTGGCCCAATCGCTAATTTAAATGATAATTTTGGATTCAGTTTCATTAGTTGCTCTAGTAAATTCTTGGCAAGATGAGTGGTTTGTGCAAGGTAGGTGGCTTCCTCTTGTGCTGGATTTTCTAGTAATAAAATAAAGCCAGTTTGTGTAGGAAAGGCAGTAATTTTTTGTCGATATCCTTCTAAAATATGATTCAATTGATGGCCAATGCTATTCATTTGAATAGTCGGATTAAACAGTTGTTCCAATTGTTCAATGGCTACAAGCAAGAGACTAAATGTGTCTTTTTCATTTAATTGCAGATAATTACTAAATTCTTGCCAAGCTTGAGGATTGGTATTTTTTTCTTGGATAAGGTCTTGAAACAGCGCCCCGATCTTTTGCCTCGTTGTTAAATTTTCCGAAGATTCTAATTGAAGTTGTGGTAAAAGGTAGTGAGCACAGACCTCCACAGATAATAAATCAATCGTCTGTAATTTTTTGGTAGTTTGCCAAATCACTAAGTAAGATAAGCTGAGATTTTTCTTTTTGATGGGTAAAATTCGCAAAGATAACTGATGGTTCGCTAAGGAAAATTCAACAGTCAATGGTTCTTTATAAAATAATAGGAGCTCATTGTTCTGGGCTTTTAAAGCTGTCTCAAACTGTTTTTTGAGAGTCGCGTTGTTTAAAATACTGGTGATTCTTGTTGGCGCATCAGGTAAATCAAAATGATTCATAATCTGAAAACGCTCGTCTAAAAGCATTACAGGCGCTTGAATCGCGGCACTTAATACTTCCAGTAATTGGGTACTTTTTCCGCCAGCTTTGATAATTGTATAAAATTTATTATGCATATGAACAGAATGTTGGCTAATCGTTTCGTCAGGTTGATTGACTCGGCGATTGACCAATGAAATAATTTGAGAAAAGTTGTAATTATAAGGGATTGAGAGAATTGGTAATCCGACGTCATTCGCTAATTGGATCATCTCTTGTGGAACTTCATTGAAATAACGTTGGACTTTAAAGCCTAGAGCAGCGCAGTTCATATTTGCTAGTTCTTGAATAAGACGTTTTTGCAAGCAAGGCTGATCTTTGAAAATATAGCCGGTAGTTAATAAAATTTCTCCTGGCGTTAACCAGTCAAAAGCATCAGGATTTTCTAAAATATTTGCTTGTAGAATTGGCGCATCTAAATTGGTCTCGTGTGTCAATAAGGTTAAACCAGCTAGTTCTTCTGCATGGAGTAGATCATTGACCGTCATCATTAGCAAGGCCTCCTTTTATATGAATTATCTAAAAATTAAGTGTATTTATTGTAAGATGTTACAAAACTATTTTAGGGAAAATAAGGTATCCTTATACTAATAGAAAAAAGTTCCAAGTCATCACGTGATTGGTAGTCACAAGTGACCAAATAAGAACAATCAGCGCTTACAACCTATAGAAACGCATCGTTTAAAGATATAGCAATAGTATACTTAATTTTTAATGCTTTTACTATTGTTTCAGCTACTTTAAATTTCTCAAGTATTTCTATAATCTGTAAGTTTTTTGAGACTCTTATCAGATATGCTTCTTTTTCTATATTTTATCAGAAAATTCTGGTAACTTTGAAGGTTATAGTTTGTAAAATGGAGGGATCGGTATGAAGAAATTAAAAATGTTAGGATGCGTCGGTTTGCTTTTAGCTTTAACGGCTTGTCAGGCGGGAACGGGAAACTCGGCTGATAGTAACAAAGTAGCGGAACAAAAAATTGCAATTAGTTCTGAAGCGGCTATTTCGACAATGGAACCACACACAGCGGGGGATACGACCTCGACTTTAGTCATGAATCAAGTTTATGAAGGACTCTATGTTTTAGGTAAAGAAGATGAATTAGAGTTGGGGGTCGCTGCCGAAGAACCAGCGATTTCTGAAGATGAAACCGTTTATACATTTAAGATTAGAGAAGATGCCAAATGGTCGAATGATGATCCAGTAACAGCAAATGACTTTGTTTATGCATGGCAACAAGTTGCTTCCCCTAAATCAGGGTCGATTCATCAAGCGTTATTTTTTGATGTCATTAAAAATGCTAAGGAAATTGCTTTAGAAGGCGCAGATGTGAATACTCTTGGGGTTAAGGCGCTAGATGATAAAACGTTAGAAATAACTTTAGAGCGGCCCACCCCTTATTTGAAATCATTACTTTCGTTTCCTGTTTTGTTTCCACAAAATGAAAAATATATCAAAGAACAAGGGGATAAATATGCCACTGATGCAGAACATTTGATTTATAATGGTCCTTTTAAATTGAAAGAATGGGATAATGCCTCTTCCGATGACTGGACCTACGAAAAAAATGATACGTATTGGGATGCTGAAAGAGTTAAATTAACAGAAGCGAAAGTTTCAGTAATTAAGAGCCCAACGACAGCGGTGAATTTGTTTGACTCGAATGAATTGGATGTAGTGAATAAGCTAAGTGGTGAATTTATACCTGGTTATGTTGATAATCCAGCCTTTCTTTCAATTCCTCAATTCGTCACATACTTTTTAAAAATGAACAGTGTTCGTGATGGAAAAGAAAATCCGGCTTTAGCGAACAACAATATTCGTAAAGCGTTGGCACAAGCTTTTGATAAAGAAAGTTTTGTAAAAGAAGTCTTGCAAGATCAATCCACGGCTACAGATCAAGTAATTCCGCCAGGGCAAACGATTGCGCCAGATGGAACAGATTTCACAAAACTAGCTGCTAAGAAAAATAGCTACTTAACCTACGATACAGCGAAAGCAAAAGAATTCTGGGAAAAAGGGAAAAAAGAAATTGGGCTGGATAAAATCAAATTAGAATTTTTAACAGATGATACAGACAGCGCCAAAAAAGCTGCTGAGTTTTTCCAATTTCAATTGGAAGAAAATCTAGATGGATTAGAAGTGAATGTTACTCAAGTTCCTTTTACTATTCGTGTTGATCGTGATCAAACGAGAGACTATGATTTAGAATTATCTGGTTGGGGAACCGATTATCGTGATCCATTAACAGTTATGCGCATCTTTACTTCGGATAGTACCTTGGGCGGCGTAACGTTCAAGAGTGATACGTATGATCAATTAATCCAAGAGACTAGAACAACACATGCGGCTGATCAAGAGGCTCGTTTAAATGACTTTGCTCAAGCACAAGATATTTTGGTGAATCAGGAAACGGTTTTAGCACCAATCTACAATCGAAGCATTTCTGTATTAGCTAATCAAAAAATCAAGGATCTGTATTGGCATTCATTTGGACCTACGTACAGTTTAAAATGGGCTTATGTTAACTAATTGAATGAAGGTAGGAAGGGGTTTGTCATGCTTTTAAAAAACTGTAAATTAGAAACAGGATTTTCTACTGTGAATCAGCGAATTGTTGCGACAGAAACAGCTAGCTATGATATTCGAATTGAAAACGAGGTCTGTACTGCGGTCGCACCGCAGTTAAGGCCTTTAGAGAACGAAACAGTTATCGATGTGAATCAGCAACTCGTTTTACCTGCTCTAAGAGAAATGCATATTCATATTGATAAAACGTATTTTGGGGGACCTTGGAAGGCCTGTCGTCCACTAACGAAAGGAATTTTAACACGTATTGAAGAAGAAACTTGGCTGTTACCTGAACAATTACCAACTAGTTTAGAACGTGCTTGCCAAGTTATTGAGCAGTATATTCAACAAGGCCATTATCATATTCGCAGTCATTGTAATGTAGATCCATCTATTGGAACGAAACATATTGAAATCACTAAAGAAGCATTTAGTCGATATGAACAATACATTACTCATGAAATTGTGGCTTTTCCTCAACACGGATTACTCCGCTCACAAGTCGAACCTTTGATGCGCGAAGCCTTACGCATGGGGGCAACTCATGTCGGCGGCGTTGATCCAGCCCTTGTGGATCGTCATGTGGATCATTCAATCGCAAAAATATTTGAATTAGCTACCACATTTAATAAAAAAATTGATGTTCATTTACACGCCCGTGATACTTTGGGACTTTATGAATTTAATAAATTTGTTGATTATACAGAACAAGCAAAGATGTTTGGAGAAGTCACTTTAAGTCATGCTTTAGCCTTAGGGGGCTTAGAAGAAGCAGCAATTAGAGACATTGCGCAAAAATTCATCGAAACAGGTATTGATTTGACTTCGACTGTACCAATTGGAATGCCCACCATGCCGATTCCAACCTTGGTTGAACAAGGTGTTAAGATCTCTGTGGCTCATGACAGTTTGACGGATCATTGGTCGCCTTTTGGCAGTGGCAATACAATAGAAAAATTAAATACAGCCGCTCAAAGATTTAAAATTAGCGATGAGTATCGCTTGAATCGTTTATGGGGCTTAGCGAGTAATTTTGTAACGCCTCTTGATCCTAACGGGCAGCGAGTTTGGCCTAACGTCGGCGATTCTGCAGATTTCCTACTATTTAATGCTGAGAGCACTGCTCACGTGATTGCACGCCAACAGCCAATCCAACAACTGATACTAAAAGGACAACTGGTTGAAGCCGTTCAAAAGGGGGAAAGAGAATGACAGCATCCATTGTTTATTTGAATAATGTTCGTTTAGAAACTGGTTTTGCTAAAGACCACCACGAATTAACGTATACTAAAACCGCACGCTATACTTTAGCGATTCAAGAAGGCAAAATCCAAGCGATTATTCCGCAAAATCAAGTCACTGAAAAGCAACAAGGCACTGATTTAAACGGACAACTGGCTATTCCCGCTTTTCAAGAGAGCCATAATCACTTAGATAAAACCTACCTTTCATTAGGCTGGCGTGCTAGCCAACCTGTTAAGAATTTAAAAGAGCGTTTAGCAGACGAAGCCAGTGAACTTAAATTGTTAGCGCCGTCAACAGAACAACGAGCGACGGCCATGATTGAAAAATTGATTGGTTATGGAGCCTCTTATATTCGGACACATGTCAACATTGATCCTTATGTAGAACTAGAAAACTTCTGGGGCGTCAAAAGAGCCTTAGAAAAATATGCGCATGTGATTGATTATGATATTGTTGTCTTTCCACAGCATGGATTATTAAAAAATCCCCAAACGGTTTTACTCATGAGAGAAGCCCTAAAAAATGGTGGAACAATGGTTGGCGGTTTAGATCCTGCAGGCATTGATTATGCAATTGAAGAATCTTTAGAAACTATTTTCGATCTGGCAGAAGAATTTCAAGTAGGAATCGATATTCACTTGCATGATACGGGGGAAGTGGGTGTTTATACAATTGATAAATTTTTAGACATTTTGGAAGAACGAAAATTTACTCAGCGAACCGCTATCAGTCACGCCTTTGCGCTGCTAGATGTACGACCAGCAGAAAAAGAAAAACTATACCAACGCTTGGCAACGCATCAAACGGCGATTATGTCTACAATTCCCTATGATCCTCGTTATTTATTGCCACCAATTGATGTGTTACGCCAAACTGGTGTATCGGTTCATTTAGGTAGTGATGGCTTTTTTGACTCTTGGAGTTCTAATGTTTCAGGTGATTTATTTGAAAAATTACGTAATTTTTGTGAAATGACAGGAAAGATTACAGAAGAGCAACTTACTCAAGCTTACGTCCATGGCTGCGGCAAAGAAGCACCTTTTTCATTTGAAGAAGAACGTCTTTGGTTTACAGAAGGCGACGAAGCAAACTTTATCTTTACAGAAGCAGCTTCTACAGCAGAAGTGATTGCTAGAAAACCGCAGAAACGCAAGATTATGTTGAAAGGACAATGGGTTTAACTTGCTTTAAAATTAGGTAGAAATAGAATGCTAAAAAGCCAAACAGAGGAAACAGGGTTCAGCTCTGAGAAACGCATAGTGTCAGTCCAGCGGTTACTCGTCACAGTTTAATCCTTATAAAGTGCTTCTGCTCACAACGTGGATCAGCTTTTCAAGTTTGTTTGACTCACTTTAACATAGCACTTTTGCGTATCTTCCTTTATAATAAGACAAAATGAAGGAGATGAACCAAGCATGACTGAACAAACGAGAGAAAACAAAAAAGCAGCCTACGAATTGTGCTTACAACAATTGAGCGGTTTGTTAGAAATAGAAACGGATGCTATTGCAAATTTAGCAAACTCGTCTGCGTTACTTGCGCAAACGTTACCAGACACTGTTTTTGCTGGGTATTATTTATATAAAAATGAAGAATTAGTTTTGGGTCCTTTTCAAGGGAAAGTCTCTTGTACCAGAATTAAAATGGGCAAAGGTGTCTGTGGTGAGTCCGCGGAAAAACAAGCTACATTGATTGTTGATAACGTGAAGACACACGCCAATTATATTTCTTGTGACTCAGCTGCGATGTCTGAAATCGTTGTACCGATGGTAAAAAATCATCAATTGGTCGGTGTTTTAGATATTGATAGTGGTGTAACAAATAGCTATGATGCGGTTGACCAACTGTATTTGGAAAAATTTGTTACCTTGTTACTAGAAAAATCAGATTTTTAAGCAGACTATTTTTGCTTTCTGACAAATCATGAGAAAATAAAGTATAAAATTTGATCATGAAAGAAGGTGAGTCATTTGTTAGAGCTGTATATAAATTTTAAAGGTGAAGCAAAAGAAGCAATTGCGTTCTATGAAGATGTTTTTGATACAAAATGTCAAAATTTAATGACTTTTGGCGAAGCACCTGAGGATCCTGAGCATCCTATAAACGACGAGATAAAGGATTTAGTGATGAACGCAAGTATCATTATTGAAGGAACCTATGTAATGATTTCAGATGTTCCTGATATGTTTGGTTTTGAAGTTACGGAAGGAAATAACCTTTCGCTCGTGGTTAGCACAGATGATGATGAAAAAATTGATCGCTTATTTAAACGATTATCTGAAGGTGGCACTGTTACAATGCCATTATCTGAAACTTTTTGGTCCAAAAAGTATGGTTCCCTAAAAGATCAGTTTGGCATCCATTGGATGTTTAATTATTATGAAGAAGATTAAAATAAAAAATCCCCAATCCGTTATTTTCATTGGATTGGGGATTTTTTATTCATGAAAGAATTGCTTCTTAGCGATTTGATACTGCCGTTGCTTTTCTGTCCAAAATTGCTGATCGTTTTCATCAATTTTGCGAATGACTTTTGCTGGATTACCCCCAACAATCGTGTTGGCAGGAACGTCTTTTGTAACCACAGCACCAGCAGCGACAATAGCATTTTTTCCAATTGTAACGCCAGGTAAAATGGTGGCACTTCCGCCAATCCACACGTTATCTTCAACAATAATTGGCGTACCGAATTCTAATTCTGCAGTTCGAATCGTTGGATCAATTGGATGGCCGGCAGTATAAAAACTAGCACGAGGGCCAACCATGACATTATCACCGAAGATGATTTTGTTTACATCTAAAAAAATGCAATCCATATTTGCATAAAAATTTTCTCCTACCTCAATATGGCGACCGTAATCTACATAGAGGGGTGGGGTGATATATAACTCATTGCCAGTTTTTCCTAATAATTCTTTTTCTAGGGCCACAATTTCTTTCACGTTATCGATAGGAAGTTGATTGATTTTTTGAGCTAACACCTTGCCTTTTGTTGATTTATTTTCGGGTAAAATGGTGGGGGCGTAATATAATTCACCTTTTAACATTTGCATATAATCAAAGTCATTTTGTTTCATGTAAGCGCTCCTTTAGGCTTTTTCTCTATTGTATCAAATCAATACAATAAGTCGAGGAATATGTAAAATAAAAAAGGATAGATAGCAAAATAGCCTTGCTTATCTATCCTTTACCTAAGGTTATCCAATTTTTTTAACTCTCCCGCCAATTTTATCTGCTAATTTTTGTGCTTCTTTTTCAGAGTGGTAAACTAAACAACCTGATTTATCTCGCGTACGTTTACCATCTGCAGTTAAATAGCCATGAAAAAATTTGATTGCATACATAGACATCACCGCCTTTCTAATTGAAAATAGTGTAAATGGAGCGATTAAAAATGTCAAATAATAGAAGTGCTCTTAACCATTCTTATCTTTTTTAGTTCGAAGATAAGCTTGGTTAAGAGCATCTTTTCACTTAATAAATTAGTTTGAAACGGGTCGTTGAGTGAAATTCCTGTTCAGGTGAGAGGATGATTGAACCGAACAACGGAAATCTTTCAGCACCAGGACAGACTTGGGTTTCAAATGTGAGCGCTCCGTGATTGACTAATTTTTTTCCTTGAATATCGGGACCGTTATCAGCAAAATTTGCTGAAAAAATAACAACTGAAGGTTGATCAGTGAACATCTCTAAGGTGATATCTTTAGTAGGACTTTTTAAGATAACATCCGGGTTAATTAAATCATGATTGGTTAAGATGAAAGGGTGATCGAAGCCGTTCATCTTTTGAATTTGTTCATCGGTACTTGAAAAAACCTCAGCTAATTTTTTAGGTTTTTGTAAATCAAAAGCTGTCTGGTCGACGGAAGCTAATTCTCCAAGCGGTAAAACTCTTTCATCAAGCGGGACAAACTTTTGGGCATTTATTTGTAACTCATGCGCATCAATGGGGATTGTAGGATTTCCAGTTAAATTAAAGTAGACATGATTGGTTGGATTGAAAAGTGTTTGTTCATCTGTAGTTGCCTGATACTCAATTTGCCATTCATTTTCTTCAGTCAATGTATACGTGACTGAAACAGTGAGATTTCCAGGAAAACCATTTTCACCAGCAGGACTCTCTAGCCAAAATTTCACAGAAGGATTCGCTTGTGCCTCTTGGATTTCGCTGTGCCATTTTTTACTTTCAAACCCAGGTGTGCCACCGTGAAGTGTTGTTTGAGTAGGAGTATTAATCATCGTTTGATACTTTTTACCCGCTAGTTCAAAGGAGCCATCGGCAATTCGGCCAGCTGTTCGACCAATTGTTGCACCAAAATATAAGTCTTTAGACAAATATTCATCTGCTGAGGGAAAGCCTAGCACGAGTGATCGGGATTCATTTTTTGTAAGAGGAACGTCGAGCGCAACAATTCGCGCACCAAAATCTGTTGCTTTTAAAGTCACACCATTTTTATTCGTCAGTGTGTAAAGAAGCATTCCTTGTCCAAATGATTCAGTTGAAATAGTCAAAATAATCAATCCTTCCTTCAAGTAAATATTTAGTAAATTTAATTTTGTTTTTTAGATTATTTAAATAGTCGAAAAGAAACGCTAAGAAAATAGATCTTTATTTAATTGTATTGTACACGTTTTCAATTGAAATGACAATTAAGAAAATATTAAGTAAACATTTGCAAAAGTTTAGTAAATATTATACAATTTGTTTACTAGTGAAAGGAGCGATTAGTGATGGAAGAACTGTTAATGAATCGATTTGTAGAAATATTTGGTGAGAAAGGGACAGCCTGTTATTTTGCCCCTGGAAGAATTAATTTGATTGGTGAACATACAGATTACAATGGCGGTCATGTTTTCCCGGCGGCTATTACGTTAGGGACATTTGGCGTGGCAAGAAAAAGAGACGACCAAAAAATTCGAATGTTTTCTGATAATTTTAAAGAGGTTGGTCTCATCGAATTTTCATTAGAAGATTTAACCTATTCAGATTCAGATGATTGGGCAAATTATCCTAAAGGCGTTTTAAATTACTTGATTGAAAGCGGACACAATATTGATTCTGGCTTAGATGTGCTCTTCTACGGTACGATTCCTAATGGTGCTGGCTTGTCTTCTTCTGCTTCTATTGAACTTTTAATGGGAACGATCTGTAATGATTTATATGCCTTACACTGTCCAATGCTTGAATTGGTGCAAATCGGTAAAAAAGTGGAGAATGAATTTATTGGCGTTAATTCAGGAATTATGGACCAATTTGCCGTAGGGATGGGAGAAAAAGATCAAGCTATTCTACTAGATACCAATAATATGCACTATGAAATGGTTCCCGCCAAATTAGGTGAGTATACGATTGTCATTATGAATACTAACAAACGCCGTGAATTAGCAGATTCAAAATATAATGAACGTCGTGCAGAATGCGAAGAAGCCGTTCGTTTGCTTCAAAAAGAGTTATCTATTGAATTTTTAGGTGAATTAGACAGCGAGACATTTGAACAATATCAAGCATTGATTGGAGATCCAGCGTTGATTAAACGAGCGCGTCATGCCGTCACAGAAAATGAACGAACTTTATTGGCAAAACAAGCGCTAACTGAAGGGGATTTGGAAGAATTTGGCTTATTATTAAATGCCTCACATCGTTCGCTAAAAGAAGATTACGAAGTAACTGGCATTGAGTTAGATACCTTAGTGGCTTGTGCGCAAGAACAACCAGGCGTTTTGGGCGCACGGATGACTGGTGCAGGGTTTGGCGGTTGTAGTATTGCTTTGGTACCAAAGCAAAATATAGATGCATTTATTGAAGCTGTTGGCCAGAGTTATCAAGATAAAATTGGCTATGCTGCTGATTTTTATCCTGCATCAATTGATGATGGTGCCAGAAAGTTATTTTAGAAAGGAAGGCTTTAAATGTCTATTTTAGTATTAGGTGGCGCAGGCTACATTGGCTCACATGCCGTTGATCAATTAATTTCAAAAGGCTATGCCGTTGTGGTTGTTGATAATTTATTAACGGGGCATCGTTCAGCAGTTCATG
>OMGQ01000833.1_pt1 | contig 23022 bp, 11 predicted proteins | sample 1646071 | NCBI WGS metagenome assembly OMGQ01 (sample SAMN05578585, study PRJEB25193) | human gut metagenome | biome: Human Microbiome; feature: human-associated habitat; material: feces | host: Homo sapiens | place: USA:Birmingham
TATGATGAATGATTTAACCGTGGGTAAGCCTGAAGCTGTATTATGGAAGTTTTGTATGCCTTTGTTTGGAAGTATTGTCTTCCAGCAGCTCTACAATATTGCCGACAGTTTTGTAGCTGGAAAGTTTATAGGTGAAAATGCCCTGGCAGCAGTAGGGAATAGTTATGAGGTTACACTTATATTTATAGCATTTGCCTTCGGCTGTAATATGGGATGTTCTGTGATCGTATCCCAATTTTTTGGAGCAAAAAAATATGAGGAGATGAAAACCGCTGTTCATACAGCAATGATTATCAGTGCAGTGATCTGTGTTCTTCTTATGATTATTGGCCTGATATTTTGTGATTCTTTACTTGGAATCATCAACACACCGAAAGAATTGATGAAGGATTCTAAATTATATTTGGATATTTATATTTTGGGGCTACCGTTTGTCTTCTTTTATAATATTGCAACAGGGATATTTTCTGCTTTGGGAGATTCCAAAACACCGTTCTATTTTCTTGCAGTTTCCTCCACATCAAATATCGCAGTGGACATTCTATTTGTTACGGCTTTTCGCATGGGAGTGGCAGGGGTTGCCTGGGCAACTTTTTTGTGTCAGGGAATCAGCTGCGTACTTGCTGTGATTGTTGTGTTTCGGAGATTAAAAGGAATAGAAACAGGAAAAGTTTCTTTATTTTCATTTGATATCTTAAAGAGAATTATGACAGTTGCAGTTCCAAGTATCTTACAGCAGAGTTTTATTTCTGTGGGGAATATTATCATTCAGGGAACGATTAACGGTTTTGGTCCGAGTGTTATGGCTGGATATTCGGCGGCGGTAAAGCTGAATAATCTTGTAATCACTTCATTTACAACTTTGGGAAATGGTATTTCAAATTATACAGCACAGAATATCGGAGCTGGAAAATTGCCGCGTATAAAGGAAGGGTTCAAGGCGGGCATTAAGATGGTCTGGATGCTTAGTATACCGTTATTTGCACTCTATTTTTTTGCTGGAAAATGGATCTTGTATGCTTTTATTGATGAACCGACGGTATTGGCACTTCAAACAGGTATGAATTTTCTGCGTATTCTGTCACCATTTTATTTTATCATATCGATGAAATTTGTTGCGGATGGTATATTGCGTGGTGCAGGAATGATGGGAAAATTTATGATGGCAACCTTTCTTGACCTGATTTTGAGGGTTGGGCTTGCAATCCTGTTATCACAGACGAGCTTAGGCGAAACAGGGATTTGGTGTGCATGGCCAATTGGCTGGACGGTTGCAGCATTTCTGTCTTTCATGTTCTATAAAACAGGAAAATGGAATACCTCTTGTAAACTGAATGATGAAAAAAATTAAAAAAGTGATTGACAAATGTATTTTATGGGTGTATTATCCAACACGTAAAGGCAAAGGCGTCTTTGAGATAGAGTTCTCAGAGACGCTTTTTACATTTAAAACATAAAATTGCAATTTGATTCAGAAGGCAAGGGCGTCTTTTGTGGTGCAGGTATCAGTACCATGAAAGGCAACCTTGCCTTTTGTTTTTCAAATTCATGACAACGGAAAAATATTCTGTTGTAGAGAGGAGTGACATTATGAAGAATGTATCAGAGTATTTTGGATGTAAAGTTTTTGATGACAGAGTAATGAAAGCGAATTTGTCTGCAAAGGTGTATCAATCCCTGAGAAAAACTATTGACGAAGGCGCAAAGCTTGATATTAGTGTGGCAAATGCTGTGGCAACAGCGATGAAAGACTGGGCGGTTGCAAATGGTGCAACGCACTATACACACTGGTTTCAGCCGCTTACCGGTGTAACCGCAGAGAAACATGACAGTTTCATTTCCCCTTCTCCTGACGGTGGTGTGATCATGGAGTTCTCCGGAAAAGAATTGATTAAAGGTGAACCGGATGCGTCTTCTTTCCCTTCCGGAGGACTTAGAGCCACCTTTGAAGCAAGAGGATATACGGCGTGGGATCCGACTTCTTACGCATTTATCAAAGGCAAAACGTTATGTATTCCAACTGCTTTTTGTTCTTATGGCGGAGAAGCGCTGGATAAAAAAACACCGTTGCTTCGCTCTATGGAAGCCCTGAATAAGCAGGCAATGCGTATTCTTCACTTGTTTGGAAATGACGATGTAAAATGTGTCCGTACTTCTGTAGGACCGGAACAGGAATATTTCCTGGTAGACAGAGAAATGTATGAAAAACGCCGTGACCTGATTTTTACTGGACGGACTTTGTTTGGTGCAAAACCGCCGAAAGGTCAGGAATTGGACGATCACTACTTTGGTGCCATCAAACCTACAGTAGCCGCCTTCATGGAAGATCTGAATGAAGAATTGTGGAAGCTTGGCATACTGGCAAAGACGGAACACAATGAAGTTGCTCCGGCACAGCATGAATTGGCACCTATCTATACAACAACTAATATTGCAACAGACCACAACCAGCTGACAATGGAAATTATGCAGAAAGTTGCGGCAAGACATGGTTTGGTTTGTCTGCTTCATGAAAAACCCTTTGCTGGCGTCAACGGCAGCGGCAAGCATAATAACTGGTCTATTTCCACGGATGAAGGCGTAAACCTGCTTTCTCCCGGTGAAACACCGCATGATAACGCACAGTTCCTGCTGTTCTTGTGTGCGGTCATCAAAGCGGTGGATGATTATCAGGATTTGCTGCGTATTTCCGTTGCAACAGCCGGAAATGACCTGCGGCTGGGTGCCCAGGAAGCACCTCCAGCAATCGTTTCCATTTTCCTTGGCGATGAACTGAATGCAGTTTTGGAATCTCTGGAAAATGATACACCTTACTGCGGTGTGAAAAAGACAAAAATGAAATTGGGTGTTGACGTACTGCCCAAGTTTACAAAAGATAACACAGACCGTAACCGTACATCTCCTTTTGCATTTACAGGCAATAAATTTGAATTCCGTATGGTTGGGTCTGCGGACAGCATTGCCTGCGCAAATATCATGCTGAACAGTGCTGTAGCAGAAAGCCTGCGGGTTTATGCCGATTATCTGGAACAGGCACCTGACTTCCAGTCAGCCCTGCAGGAAATGCTGAAAAATACAATTAAGGAACATAAACGTATCATTTTTAACGGCAACGGCTACGATGATGCATGGATTCAGGAAGCAACGCTGAAAAGAGGTCTGAGCAATTATCCTTCTACACCTGACTGCGTACCTCATATTCTGGATCGGAAAAATGTGGAACTGCTGACAGGGCAGAAGATTTACACAGAACCGGAACTGCGTGCGCGTTATGAAATTGTACTGGAAAACTACTGTAAGTCCATTGTCATCGAAGCAAATACCATGGTGGATATGGCGGAAAAAGAAATTCTGCCGGCAATCACTGCATATGCAATGGAACTTGCTAAAACAGCAGCCGCGAAAAAAGCTTTGAACGAACAGATTACCTGTGCATTTGAATGCGAGAGAGTGAAAACCCTGTCTGCTTTGACAGATGAAATTGCACTGAAAATACAGGAACTGAAAAAATCTCTGATTTCTTTGAAATCAACAGAAACAGTTTGCGAAGAATCTGCTTTTATTCGGGATCAGGTGTTGGTAAAAATGCGGGAACTGCGGGTGCCTTGTGACGAAGCAGAAACCATCACTGCAAGAAAATATTGGCCATTCCCTACATATGGAGAATTGCTGTTTGGCGTGAAATAAAAAACAAAAGAGGAAAGAGAAGCAGAAAGCGAAACCGGTTCTGGTTTCGTTTTCTGTGGATAAAAAAGGAGGTAAGGCTGATGTGCTCAATTATGGGATATTGCGGCAGCAGTGTGGATTTGGCATTATTTCAGAAAGGATTTGACCGTACCATCTCTCGTGGTCCTGATGACAGCCGCATTGTAGATACAGGAAATGGATATTTAGGATTTCACAGATTGGCAATCATGGGATTAACTCCATCCGGTATGCAGCCATTTCAGTATAGGAACAGTTATGTAGTCTGTAATGGAGAAATCTATGGATTTGAGAAACTGAAAGAAGAACTTTCAGAAAAATATACATTTAAGAGCGATTCCGATTGCGAAATTCTGTTGCCTATGTATCAGGAATATGGAACAGATATGTTCTCCATGCTGGATGCAGAATTTGCTTTGATTCTCTATGATGCAGAAGCAAAATCTTTTATTGCTGCCAGAGATCCTATTGGGATTCGTCCTTTATATTATGGTTATGATAAAAACGGTGTCATTGTGTTTGCCAGTGAACCAAAGAATCTGGTGGGCTTGACAGAACGTATCATGCCATTTCCACCGGGGCATTATTATAAGGATGGCAAATTCACTTGCTATTGCGATATTGCGAAAGTAGATAAAGTTTGTCATGACGATTTGGAAACTGTTTGCAAAAACATCCATGATAAGTTGGTTGCAGGAGTGGAAAAAAGACTGGTGGCAGATGCAAAAGTAGGATTTTTGCTTTCCGGCGGTCTGGATTCCTCTTTGGTATGTGCCATTGCTGCAAAGAAATCAAAAGCACCTATTCGTACATTTGCCATCGGCATGAGCGAGGATGCCATTGATTTGAAATATGCAAAACAGGTTGCTGACTATATTGGCAGCGACCATACAGAATTCTATATGACAAAAGAACAGGTTCTGGATTCTCTGGAAACAGTCATTCAGGCATTGGGTACCTTTGATATTACCACCATTCGTGCCAGCATGGGCATGTACCTGATTTGCAAAGCCATCCATGAAAATACAGACATTCGTGTATTGCTGACTGGTGAGATTTCCGATGAACTCTTTGGATATAAATATACAGACTATGCGCCCGATGCGGATGCATTCCAGAAAGAAGCGCAGAAACGTTTGCACGAACTGCATATGTACGATGTTCTGCGGGCAGACCGCTGCATTTCCGTACATTCTCTGGAAGCCCGGGTGCCTTTCGGGGATCTGGATTTCGTAAAGTATGTCATGTCCGTTGACCCGGAAAAGAAAATCAATACTTATGACAAAGGAAAATACCTTCTGCGCCATGCTTTTGAAGGTGATTATCTGCCTCATGAAATTTTGTGGAGAGAAAAAGCAGCATTTTCTGATGCGGTTGGTCACTCTATGGTAGATTATTTGAAAGCTTACGCAGAAGAAAAATATACAGAAGAAGAATTTCAGGAAAAAGCCCGCAAATATACTCATGCGGCGCCATTTACAAAAGAATCCCTGCTGTATCGGGAAATTTTTGAAAAATATTATCCCGGTCAGGGAGAAATGATCGTTGATTTTTGGATGCCAAACCGCGACTGGGAAGGTTGTCAGGTAGATGACCCTTCTGCGCGTGTACTGGCAAACTATGGAGATAGCGGTAAATAAGAATTGGAGGAACAAAAAATGGAAAAGAAAGATCTGCTGTATGAAGGAAAAGCAAAAAAAGTATATCGGACAGATGATCCGGAAGTGTTATACATTGCTTATAAGGATGACGCCACAGCCTTCAATGGCTTGAAAAAAGGTACCATTTCCGGCAAGGGCATCATCAACAATCAGATGAGCAACCGTTTGATGCAGTATCTGGAAAGCAAAGGCATTCCGACACATCTCATTGAAGAATGCAATGAACGGGACACTCTGGTAAAACGTGTGGATATTGTTCCCCTGGAAGTCATTATCCGAAATATTGCAGCAGGTTCTTTCTCCAAGAGATATGGTGTGGAAGAGGGCACTGTATTTGCGGAACCTACCATTGAAATTTCTTATAAAAATGACGCCCTGGGAGATCCCCTTCTGAACGCATATCATGCGGTTGCTATGGGACTTGCCACATGGGATGAAATCGAAACCATCAAATCTTATGCTTTTGCCGTTAATAAACATCTGTCTGCTTTTTGGAAAACCTGCGGCGTGACACTGGTGGATTTCAAACTGGAATTTGGGAAACTTTCCGATGGCAGTATTGTACTGGCAGATGAAATCAGCCCCGATACTTGCCGTTTGTGGGATACAGAAACGAAAGAAAAACTGGATAAAGACCGTTTCCGCAGAGATTTGGGCGGCGTAGAAGACGCTTATGCAGAAGTCATGAAACGGTTGGAAGAACATTTGCAGCAATAAGAAAGAGGAGTGCTTGATTATGTATGATTGTTATGAATCCCCTTTGTCCAGCCGCTATGCTTCTCCGGAAATGCTGAAGCTTTTTTCCATGGAAACTCGTATCCAGACATGGCGAAAATTATGGGTAGCTTTGGCGAAAGCGGAAATGGAATTGGGGTTGCCCATTACAGAAGAACAGGTACAGCAATTGGAAGAACAGGTGGAAAACATCGATTTTGCCTGCGCTGCAGCCAGAGAAAAGGAAGTTCGCCATGATGTTATGGCACATGTTTATACTTACGGAAAAGTAGCACCAAAGGCTGCCGGCATCATTCATCTGGGGGCTACCAGTTGTTACGTTACCGATAACGGTGATTTGATTTTATATCGGGATGCACTCTTGCATCTTCGGAAAGGGCTGTTGGCTGTGATGCAGAATCTGGCAGCTTTCGCAAAACAGTATCGTGCTCTACCAACCCTTGGGTATACCCATTATCAGCCGGCGCAGCTGGTAACAGTGGGAAAACGAGCAACCCTTTGGCTTCAGGATTTCCTGATGGATCTGGAAGAACTTGATTTTGTACTGGAACATATGAAGTTTTTGGGTTGCCGTGGTACCACGGGAACAGAAGCTAGCTTTTTAGATCTCTTCGGCGGAGATACAGAAAAAATTGACGAAATGAATCGACGCATCGGTAAGACCTTCGGTTTTTCTGAATGTTACGATGTATGCGGACAGACTTATCCCAGAAAGCTGGACAGCCGTATTTTGCAGTGTTTGTCTGCAATTGGACAGAGCTGTTACCGCATGGCTAATGATATTCGTTTGCTGCAGCACGACAGACAGATTGAAGAACCTTTTGAAAAGAATCAGATCGGTTCTTCTGCTATGGCATATAAACGCAATCCCATGCGCTGCGAAAGAATTTGTTCCCTGTCCCGTTATTTGATGGCAGATGCAGCAAATGCGCCTATGACTGCTTCTGTACAGTGGTTGGAACGGACATTGGACGATTCCGCAAACCGCCGTATTTCCATGCCGGAAGGTTTCTTGTGTGCCGATGCAGTTTTACGTTTGGCGCAGAATGTTACAGACGGACTGCATGTCAATGAAAAGATTGTTGCCAAAACCGTTCGGGAATACCTTCCTTTTATCGCAACAGAGAACCTCTTGATGGAAGCTGTAAAGCGTGGCGGCGACAGACAGGAACTTCATGAAGTCATTCGCAGATGTTCCATGGAGGCAACTGCCAGAATGAAAGAAGGCGAATCCTGTGACCTGCTGGAAAGACTTGCAGCAGAACCGGCATTCCAATTGAATGGGCAGGACTTGGAAGAACTGCTGAAACCGGCAGATTATATCGGAAGATGTCCCGAACAAGTGGATGCTTTCGTAGAAAAAGTCACACCCTTATTCAAGAATTTGAAACAGGAAAAAACTGAAATCAATGTATGATATTAAGCCAGCTGGTTTTCGTCAGAAAATCGGCTGGTATGTTTGCGCAAAGAAGAAAAAAGGAGCGGAGAGCATGACGAAATATGTTTTTGTAACAGGCGGCGTCGTGTCCGGCTTGGGAAAAGGCATTGTTGCGGCTTCTTTGGGGCGTCTGTTGAAAGCCAGAGGATTGAAAGTGGCACCCCAGAAATTAGACCCTTATATCAATGTAGACCCGGGTACCATGAGTCCTTATCAGCATGGCGAAGTGTATGTCACAGAAGACGGCGCGGAAACGGATTTGGACTTAGGACATTATGAACGCTTTATTGATGAAGATTTGAATCGTTATTCCAATCTGACCACAGGGAAAGTTTATTGGAATGTATTGAATAAAGAAAGAAGTGGGGCATACCTTGGCTCTACCGTACAGGTCATTCCTCATGTTACAAATGAAATCAAGGAATTTGTTTATCAGGTAGGGAAAAAGACCGATGCGGACGTTGTCATTACGGAAATTGGCGGTACCATTGGTGATATCGAATCCCAGCCATTCTTGGAAGCCGCTAGACAGGTTTCTCTGGAAGTGGGCAAGGAAAACAGTTTGTTTATCCATGTAACTTTGGTGCCTTTCCTGCGTGGTTCTGACGAACATAAATCTAAACCTACTCAGCATTCTGTAAAAGAATTGCAGGGAATGGGGATTCATCCAGATATTATTGTACTGCGCTGCGATGAACCACTGGAAGAAGCCATTTTTCAGAAAATTTCCATGTTCTGCAATGTAAGACTTGATTGTGTTATTGAAAACAGAACACTGCCCATATTGTATGAAGCACCACTGATGCTGGAAAAATCTAATTTTTCTGCCGTCGTTTGCAGAGAACTGGGACTGGAAGTGCCTGCTGCCGATTTGACGGAATGGGAGGAAACCGTCAAACGCATCAAAGAAAGACCATATCATGTTCGTATTGGATTGGTAGGGAAATACGTGCAGCTCCATGACGCATATCTTTCCGTAGCAGAAGCCCTGCGCCATGCAGGCTATGCTTGGAACACCCATGTGGACATTCAGTGGATTGATGCAGAAGAAATTACCAAAGAAAATGCGGAAGACAAGCTTTCTGGTCTGGATGGCATCATTGTTCCCGGTGGATTTGGTGACCGTGGTATTTCTGGCATGATCGAAGCGGCTCGTGTAGCACGGGAAAAACAGATTCCATACTTTGGTATTTGTTTGGGCATGCAGATTGCGGTCATTGAATTTGCAAGAAATGTAGCCGGGCTTTCACAGGCAAATTCCGGGGAATTTGCACCAGATTGTCCACAGAAAGTTATTGACTTCATGCCAGGACAAAGTGATGAGATCGCCAAAGGCGGTACACTGCGTCTGGGCGCATATCCCTGCATCATTCAGCCGGATACATTGATGGAAAAATGTTATGGCAAAGGAGAGATACAGGAACGCCATCGCCATCGCTATGAATATCAGAATCAATACCGGGAAACACTGGAAAATGCAGGACTGATTTGCAGCGGCATTTCTCCTGATGGAAATCTGGTGGAAGCGGTAGAATGGAAAGGCCATCCATTTTTCATTGGCGTCCAGTATCATCCCGAATTCAAGAGCCGTCCCAACCGTCCGCATCCGCTGTTTTATGGATTTATCGGCGCAGCTTTTGCGCTTTCCCAGAAAAAAGATTGATTTCGTTTTATGGACATGGAGTATGGGAAGAAAGGAGCACATATGATTAGAACGTATGACAGAAAATTGATTATAGAAGATGGTAGCCAGTATTATGGTTATGGCTTTGGTGCAGATACAGACAAAGTCTTTGAATTGGTGTTCCATACAGGCGTCATTGGGTATCAGGAAATTTTTTCTGACCCGTCTTATACCTATCAGGGTGTTGTGATGACATATCCTTTGATTGGGAACTATGGTATGGCAGCGGATGATTATGAAACATTCCATCCGACCATTGGCGCTATGATTGTGCGGGAATATGAAGACCATCCCTCCAATTTCCGTGCAGAAGCAACATTGTCTGAAATGATGAAAAAGTTTGATGTGCCAGGGATTTCTGGCATTGATACCAGAAAACTGACAAGATCTATTCGAGATTTCGGCAGCAGAAAAGCATTGATTACCAGCGTAAATACACCTTTGGAAAAAGGTCTGGAAATCTTGAAAGAAACCACCATTCCCGGAAATATGGCAGAAATCGTAAGTTGTAAGGAAAGCTGGGAATATGAAACAGAAGAACCGAAATATCATATTGTAGCTGTTGATTTCGGTATCAAACACAGCATCTTGAAAGCATGGAAAAAGAGAGGCTGCCACGTGACTATTGTTCCTTGGAACACATCTGCTGAGGAAATTCGTAAACTCCAGCCGGATGGTGTATTTCTTTCTAATGGTCCTGGTGACCCTGCTGCAGTGCAGCCTGCCATTGAAATGATTCAGCAGCTGCGGGGAAGTGTGCCCATGTTTGGCATTTGTCTGGGACACCAGCTCATTTCCCTGTCTTATGGCGCAAAAACTTATAAAATGAAATTTGGTCACCATGGCGGCAACCACCCTGTAAAGAACATTGCAACTGGAAAAGTGGAAATTACTTCTCAGAACCATTCCTATGCAGTGGATGAAAGCAGTTTGAAAGGTACAGACTTGACCATTACCCATATCAACTTGCTGGACAAAACCGTAGAAGGGGTTGCCTGTGAAAAAGATTCTATCTACAGCGTACAGTATCATCCGGAAAGTGCACCGGGTCCACAGGACAGCGGATATTTGTTTGATCGTTTTATACAGATGATGAAGGAGGGAAAGGCACATGCCGAAAAGAACTGATATTCATAAAATTATGGTCATTGGCTCTGGTCCCATTGTCATTGGACAAGCGGCGGAGTTTGACTATGCGGGCACACAGGCATGTCTTGCCCTGAAAGAAGAAGGTTACGAAGTCGTGCTCTGCAATTCCAATCCGGCTACCATTATGACCGATACCACTATTGCGGATAAAGTATATATGGAACCTTTGACATTGGAATATGTGGCAAAAATTGTACGCCATGAAAGACCGGATGCTATTCTGCCGGGCATTGGCGGACAGACAGGTTTGAACCTTGCTATGCAGTTAGAGAAAAAAGGCATCCTGCAGGAATGTCAGGTGGAACTTTTGGGTACCAGCAGCGACAGTATCCGTCAGGCAGAGGATAGAGAAGAATTCAAAGAACTCTGCGAAAGACTGGGAGAACCTGTATTGCCTTCCGGCATTGCGGATTCCATAGAAACAGGTCTGGAAATTGCTGCATCCATTGGTTACCCTGTTGTATTGCGTCCTGCTTTTACATTGGGCGGTACTGGCGGCGGATTTGCTGACGATGAACAGGGCTTCCGTGAATTGATGAAAAACGCTTTGGCTTTGTCACCTACCCATCAGGTTCTGGTAGAAAAAAGCATCAAAGGCTATAAAGAAATCGAATACGAAGTAATTCGTGATAAAAACGATACCGCTATTACTGTATGTAATATGGAAAACTTAGACCCTGTTGGTATCCATACAGGGGATTCCATTGTTGTATGCCCTTCTCAGACTTTGACAGATAAAGAATACCAGATGCTGAGAAATAGCGCCTTGAAGATTATTCGTGCCCTGAAGATTGAAGGCGGATGTAACGTACAGTTTGCATTAGATCCACATTCTTTCCAGTATTATCTGATTGAAGTCAATCCACGCGTTTCCCGTTCTTCTGCATTGGCTTCCAAAGCCAGCGGTTATCCCATTGCCAGAGTTTCCGCAAAAATTGGTGTAGGCATGACATTGGATGAGATTCCTCTTGCCAATACCCCTGCGGCATTTGAACCAGCATTGGACTATGTGGTTACAAAAATGCCAGGATTTCCGTTCTATAAATTTGCGGATGCCGATAATCGTCTGGGCACGCAGATGAAAGCCACAGGTGAAGTTATGGGTGTAGGCAGAACCATTGAGGAAAGTTTGCTGAAAGCCATCCGCTCTTTGGAAATCGGTGTGAATCATTTGCATATGGCAAAATTTGATGGTCAGAGTCAGGAAGAATTGATGGCATACATTCCTAAGGGAACAGACGATAGAATTTATGCCATTGCAGAATTGCTGCGTCAGGGATGTGCGCCGGAAAAAATTGCGGATGCAACAAAAATTGATATTTTCTTTATCCGCAAATTGCAGAACATCATTTTAGAAGAAAAAGAATTGAAAGAACATGCAAGAGATGAAGCGGTTTTGTATGCTGCGAAGAAAATGGGCTTTTCTGATGCTGCCATTGCAAAACTGTGGCAGATGGAAGAAGAGGAAGTGTTCCAGATGCGTCAGAAAGCAGGCATTGTTCCTCATTATAAAATGATCGACAGCTGTGCGGCGGAATTTGACAGCTATATTCCTTATTTCTATGCAACTTATGAAGATGAAAACGAATCTGTCGTTTCTGATCGGAAAAAGATACTGGTATTGGGCTCTGGTCCTATCCGTATCGGTCAGGGGGTAGAGTTTGACTATTCCACTGTTCATGCTGTAAAAACCATTCAGGAAGCGGGATATGAAGCCATCATCATCAATAATAACCCGGAAACCGTTTCCACAGACTATACGACTTCCGATAAACTGTACTTTGAACCCCTGTGCGTAGAAGACGTTATGAACGTTATCGCATTGGAGAAACCAGAAGGAGTTATTGCTTCTCTGGGCGGACAGACTGCTGTCAATCTGGCAGAACCTCTCCAAAAAAGAGGCGTGCCGATCATTGGTACAGACAGTGTTGCCATTGAACGGGCGGAAAACAGAGAATCCTTTGAAGCGCTGCTGGAAAAACTGGAAATTCCTCAGCCCAAAGGGAAAGCGGTTACAAATATTGAAGATGGCGTTGCCGCTGCGGCAGAAATTGGTTATCCTGTTTTGGTTAGACCAAGCTTTGTACTGGGCGGCAGAGCTATGCAGATTGTGGCAAATGAACCACAGCTGCGCCGCTATCTGGAAACAGCAGTAGAAGTGGATAAAGATAAGCCTGTATTGGTCGACAAATATATTCAGGGCAAAGAAGTGGAAGTGGATGCCATCTGTGACGGTACCCGCGTATTCGTTCCGGGCATTATGGAGCTGGTAGAACGTACGGGGGTACACTCTGGTGACTCCATTAGCGTATATCCGCCTTTTGGTATCTCTGATAAAGTCAAAGGTGTTATTTTGGGATATGCGAAAAAACTGGGCTTGGGCATTGGCATCAGAGGTCTGTTCAATATCCAGTTCATTGTGGATGGCAATGATGATGTATATATCATTGAAGTAAATCCTCGTTCCTCCCGTACAGTACCTTTCCTTTCCAAAGCCACAGGCTATCCTCTGGCAGATATCGCTACGAGAGTTATGTTGGGTATTTCTTTGGAAGAGCAGGGCATTTGCCAGCTGTATCCCGATGAGAAAAAGCGTTGGTATGTAAAAGCACCAGCATTCTCTTTCTCCAAACTGCACGGTATGGATGCTTATCTGTCACCAGAAATGAAATCCACAGGGGAAGCCATTGGTTATGATGCCAAACTCCATCGGGCAATGTACAAAGCAATGGTGGCTTCCGGGATGCATTTGCAGAATTATGGCACTGTGCTGGTTTCTTTGGCAGATGCGGATAAAGAAGAAGGTCTGCCTTTGATCCGCCGTTTCTATCAGATGGGATTCAATCTGGAAGCTACAAAAGGAACAGCAGATTTCTTAAAACAGCATGGTATCCGTACACATGCACTCCACAAACCAAGTGAAGGCAGTGATGAGGTACTGAAGTCTATCCGTTCCGGTTATGTCAGCTATGTAATCAATACCAGATCTATTACTGCAGGCACACAGGATGCAGATGGTATTGCAATCAGAGCCTGTGCCTGCGAGAATAACGTGACAGTGTTAACAGCACTGGATACAGTAAAAGTTTTGTTAGATGTATTGGAAGAAACGACTATGAAAATCTCAACAATTAATGCCTGAAATCGTTTTTTCCAATATTATCATATTTTCCATCAAGCAAAAAAGAAAGATCACAAAAGCAATTTCCCCTTAAGAAAATATTGATTTGCCTTTTTTGATTTCTTAAGGGGAATTGCTGTTTTCGGAAGAAAACATAACAAATAAAATCTTAATAAAGTAAGAAAGCCCAAATTCTTTGTCATAATAAGGATTTTGGCTTTTTTTGTTTTCTTATGAAGATGCCCCCAAAGATCTTCCTTTTTTGTTGCAAAAATCATAAAGATCGTAAGTATAATTTAGATAAAACATTCCCTAATTTTACAGAATGTAGTAAAATCATAATGATAAAGCAAATTGATTTATAAAAGTCGCTGCAAGATGATGCAGAAGACATCTTTGTACCGTGTCTTTGCGGTGATATAATGGATTTGATTTATGAGAAGGGCGGTGTTTTATGGACAAAAAACAACTTCAGTTGACATACAAGGAATTACAAAATACTTTGACTGCACGGGATTTTTTGCAGAACGCCGGACTGCATAAAAAAGATGTGCTGGCTGTTATGGATAAAGGCGTATGGCTGGAAGCAATGGAAAAACTGATGACAGGTGAGGTCTCCTGTCGTAATGTATTGAATCTGTGCAGTCCTGCCATGGAAAATTTTGCGGGAAGCCGACCGAAAGATGGGTGGCTGCCGACTTTGTATGGGCATATGATTCGCAAGATTTATCCCCATCGTGACGATATTCTTGAAACAGATCAATATGACAAGGCAGCGGCATTTTATTTGGAATGTCTGCGGTTCTTTTTGAAGAAAGAAAAAGAACGGCTGCCATTTTCCAGAATCCGGGATTTTGATTTTGCGACGGAAGAAGAACTGGAGGGAAGCCCTTATGAAGAAGAATATCGGCGTTTCTTACAGTGTTTTTCGGATGCCTATTTATATGAATTGATGCGTATTGGCAGGGAAATTATGCCTTTTGATATGCTGGCTCATGTAGCAGGGGTGCATCATATTGCCATGCATATTGCAAGGCAGCTTGCAAAGACAGGCATTCCTGTGGATTTGCCTTTGATTTCCGGCGCCGCAGCTGCTCATGACATCGGGAAATATGGATGCAGGGAAAATGAAGTCAGAAGAATTCCCTATCTGCATTATTATTATACAGACCTTTGGTGCAGAGTCCATGAACTGCCTAACATCGGACATATTGCCGCAAACCATTCCACTTGGGATTTGGAATTGGAAAATCTTACTGTGGAATCCCTGATATTGATTTATGCCGATTTCCGCGTGAAAAACAATGGCTATGATGAAAAAGGCAAAGAAATCATGGGCTTCTACAGCCTGGCATCTTCCTTTGCGGTGATTTTGAATAAGCTGGATAATGTGGACACAGCCAAAGAAAATCGTTATCGCCACGTTTATTCCCGTTTGGAAGACTTTGAAAATTATATGAAAGCCCTTGGCGTCAATGTAGATTTGACCAGCTGTGCATTGAAGCCTGTTCCGCAGAGAAATCCTGCATTGCTGAATATTGATGAAACGGTGGATGCGTTCAAAAATATTGCCATTGACCATAATATTCGCCTGATGCATAAGCTGAGCCGGGAACTGACTTTTGGTGATATTCTGGAAGCAGCCCGCAGTACACGCAATTGGAAGGATACAAGGGCATATCTGAATATCTTTGCGGAATACTTTACATATATGAATCAACGGCAAAAGCAGATGGCAATGAACTTCCTCTATGACTTGATGTTCCATAGAGAAGGGGACATCCGCAGACAGGCAGCAGATCTGCTGGGGAATATGATTGCCCATTATGATGTAGAATATGGGAAAGAACTCCCTCAGAATGTGAATGTGATACTGGATGAAACAGATAGCTTCCAGCTGTGGAAAAGATATTTAGACCGCATCATCCTGCCAGATCATAAGGTTATTGACCGTCATAGACGCTGGCTTGGGTATTGTTTGAAACGTGTTGTCATTTCTTTGCTGGAAAACTGCAAAGAAGAACAGCGCAAGAAATATGTTGTACCAATTCTTGCTTATTATCAAGAATTGGGATGGATCGATGAAACAGCCTTTATCTTGCTGGATACTATGCCTTCCATTCCCATGGTGCTTTTGGATGATGCGGAACGGAATGTATGCTTCCGCTTTATGGAGCATTTTGCTTCTCGGGATGTTCTGGAAATTCAGGCTGCTATTTTGCTGAATCTGTGCGAAATGGCACCTGCTTTTACGGAATCCAAAGAATTCCTTCATACAGTCAATGCAGTTCTGGATGTTGTGCCCGTGAAAGAAGAAAAAGCATTGGCATATCTTGCCTATGAAATCCGCAAAAATTGTGGTTTGCCCCAGAAGAATAAGGCTGCATATCAGGAAATCTTTGAAGATTCCGCAGTGGTATCTGATATTTTCCTGGATAACCTGAAAGCGGCAACACCTTGGAAAATGAAGATTATCAACGTGCGTTTGTTGTATGATCGAATTTGCAGTGGCGTGACTATGCCAAAACTTCATGTGGCAACCCATTTGTCCAATCTGCTGAAGGTCAGCGAACAGGTTTCTGTCCGGCATGCGGCAGGGGAAACACTGGTAAAACTGGCGCCTATGCTTTCCTGGGATCAGCGAAATGAAGTTGCCATTGAATTGACAAAAGGTCTGGAAATTGGCGAATTTGAGTTTTCCAAGTATATTCCTCAATATCTGGGTGAGTTTGTATTGTTCCTGCATCCAAAGGAATTGGATGAATTTATCAAAGATCTGGAACGTCTGCAAAACAGTACCAATGATCGAATTGCCAGTGTAGCACTGGATACTTTCGGGGTAATGCTCCAGCATTACGGACAGTATCAGAGCCGCTTCCCGGAATTGGCGCAGGTTTATGAGGACAGACGCAAGAAAATCATGGGCATGATTCTGAAAGGATTTGCGAACTATCAGGAAAATGTCAAACGAGAAGCGTTTTGGGTCGTTGGTCACGAACTTTTCGCCCAGGATTATTTATCCATGCAGGAAAAGAAAAATATTTTTGGCTTCCTCAGTAAAAAGATGCTCATGCTTGTGGAACAGGATGAAGATTCCGAATTAACGTTCTTCAATCATACTGCTGGTTGGAATTTTGTATACCACTTTATCAGTGCGTATATTTTCCAAGAAAAGAAATTCACTTTCTCAGAACCCCAGAAAATTGCCTTTTTCCCTGGTACATTTGACCCCTTTACATTGGGGCACAAAGAAATTGCCCGGGAAATTAGAGATCTTGGATTTACTGTTTATCTGGCATTGGATGAATTTTCCTGGTCGAAAAAAGCTCAGCCCCACAGAGTGCGCAGACGTATTTTGGATATGTCTGTGGCAAATGAAGAAAATATTTTCCTTTTCCCTTCAGATACACCAGTAAATATTGCCAATCCGGCAGACTTGAAAAAACTGCGAGAAATGTTTCCGGGAAAAGAAGTCTATATGGTGGCAGGCAGCGACGTGGTGCAGAATGCCTCCTCTTATCGTATGGAACCGGAAGAAAATTCCATTATGACATTCCCTCATGTTATTTTCCGCAGAGAAACCAGAGAGGGAAGAGGAAACAAGACATCTTATGATATGATTCAAAACACTGTTGTGGAATTGAAACTGCCTACACACTTTGAGGACATCAGTTCTACAAGAATCCGCGAAAATATCGACCATAACAGGGATATTTCCAATTTGATTGATACCGTTGCCCAGAACTATATCTATGACCGTGGGCTGTATTTAAGAGAGCCACAGTATAAACGACTGCTTCAGACAAAAGCTGTTGAAATCAAGCATGAAACCAATGCGAAAGATATTGCGGAGATCATCCGACAGGGAAATCTGGGTAATGATGAAAGCGAAAAACTGCTTCATACTTTGCAGGAACCCGGTTGTACAGCAACCATCATATTTGACCAGGACGGCAAAGGCAGACCGGATGCCATTATGCTTTACCGTCATATTTCCACAACAGAACTGTTTGGAGAATTCCAGGATATGATGACAGCCAGCTACATCCGTCAGCAGACTTCTGGTAAGATTGTGCTGATTCTGGCTGGTTACATCAGAAGCCGGTCGAAAATTGCGGATTTGGAACAGATTGTGCTGACAGAAACCCTGGCGGAATGTCTGCGGCAGGACTACACTTATACTGTATGTAGCCCCAAATACAGCCAGATCACAAAGAGTATGAAAGATGCTTTGGAACGTCAGGGATTTATTCCTGTTCCTTTGCCAGAAGTGCCAAGAGAAATCTACGTTGTAGATATGAAACAGCCTGTTGTGTTATATCATAATGTGCAGACGGCCATCAAAGAACCTTTCAGTACAAACCCTAGAGTGCTGCGGGTTTTGGATGAAAGCCATAAGCGGTTCCAGCGTTCTTTGACCAAGTTGTATCCCGGAGAACTAGTCCTTTCCTTCAATGCGGGGATTATGTATAATCGTTTGATTGAGCTGATTACTGCGGCAAATGGCATGCCCAAAGAAGCGCTGCCGGTACGTACATTGGGGAAAAATATGTGTGTGCCTTTCGGTAAGATTCTGAAAGGTATTGTTATTCCCAATACGGTAACAAAGGTACTTCATACAGACAAGGTATTCGATTCCCGCATTCATGGTTTCCGTATTGCAGAGTTCCCAGAATATCTGCCCCTGCGTTCTCAGGTCAGAACAATCAAATCTTTCCGCAGACCTGTGATTTTGGTAGATGACCTGCTTCATAAAGGGTATCGTATCCGTGAACTTGACCCGCTTTTTAAAGAAGAAAATGTAGAGATTGATCGTTTGATCGTTGGTATGCTTTCTGGTCGAGGAAAAGACCTGATGGAAATCCAAGGCAGAAAGGTAGAAAGTGCTTACTTCATTCCTTCCATGCGTATCTGGTTCGTGGAAACATCTATGTATCCCTTCATCGGTGGGGATGGTGTAGAAACCAATGCGAATAAAACAGGCAATTTCCTGCATGGCGTCAATCTGATTCTGCCATATGTAATGCCCGGTTTTATCAGAGGGGCATCAAAAGAAAATATCTATGACTTGTCTATGGTCTGCTTGCAAAATACAAAAGAAATTCTGACAGTTTTGGAAGAAGAATATCAGGCTTTGTATGAACGGAATCTGACTTTGGGACGACTGAGTGAAGTCATTATCTGGCCTCGCATTCCAGACAAGGGCAATTGCGTTGCTTATGATTATCATCTGCCGGCATCTGTATATCTGGAAAACGATATGGAACAGATGATCCGACTGGAACACCTTGTAAAATAAGGAGGGTATTATGGAACAGAAACTCATTGGAACGACTACTGTTTTTTTCACAGATCGGGGTCGGGAGAAGAATAAAGGGATTTTAAAATTGACCCATCCGGCAATGCTGGCAGAAGACGAAACACTTCACTGGCTGGACAGTGTTCATCTGGATGAAGTGGCAGCAAATATGGACGCAGACCTGCGGACAGCGGCAGAAAATGCCCTGTCCAAAGGGACTGTACTGCTGGCGAATACTGCTTGGAAAACAGCTGATGAATGGGAAAAATGGCTTCAGAAAGATAATAAGAAGAAAAAACGGGTACATCTGCTGGCATTGGGTGATGTTGGCAGTACTGTGCTGACTGCGTTGAAACTCATGGGCGGCGATTGCATCGAAACATTGGGAATTTATGATGTGAACCAAGATGTCTGTGCTCGTTGGGAAACAGAATTAAATCAGGCTGCTTTTCCTTGGGATTATGACGCTTTGCCGACGGTTGAAATTTTGACCGAAGAACAGCTTTTTGATTGCGATATGTTTGTTTTCTGTGCCTCCAAAGGGATTCCTCCTGTAGGTGCACAGGTACAAGACGTACGCATGGTGCAGTATGAGGCAAACAAAGGTATTATTTCTATTTTTGCGAAAAAAGCTAGAGATGCTAAATTTGATGGCTTGTTTGCGGTTGTTTCTGATCCTGTAGATCCTCTTTGCCGTGCTGCTTTTCTTGCCAGCAATGAAGATGAGACAGGAATTTTCGATGGCAAAGGGCTTCGCCCGGAACAGGTTCAGGGCTATGGTCTTGGTGTTATGAATGCAAGAGCTGCTTACTACGCAAAACAAAATCCCAATTTTGCAGATTTCCTGACAGAAGGCAGAGCATTTGGACCTCATGGACAGGATCTTGTTATTGCAAACAGCATTGCTAACTATGATGATGAACGTTCTAAAGCTTTGACAAAACTTGCCATCGAAGCCAACCTGCGTATGAGGGAACTGGGCTTTAAGCCGTATGTGGCACCTGCCATTTCTTCTGCTGCCATTTCATTGCTGTTGACACTGCGCGGAGAATGGCATTATAGCTCCAATTTCTTAAATGGTGTTTATATGGGCAGCAAAAACAGAACGACATTGGGTGTGGAAATTGAATCTCTGCCCTTGCCAGATGCCTTATTCAAAAGAATCCAAAAAGCTTATGATGGACTGGAGATGATTCGATGAAGCAAATGTTGACCATTGTATATCCGCAATGTGAAGATTCCAGAAGAACCAAACGACTGGAGAAGCTATTGGAAGAAATTTATGGTTTATATGAATGTACAGTGATTCGTCGGCTAGAGGATTTTCATTCCTTGGAGGGGAAAAGACTGCTCTTTGCCATTCCTTTAGGGATTTCTGGTATCAATCTGGAATACTTCCGCTATTTGAAGTATATGCGTCTGCATCCTGATATGCTGAAAGGGTGTGTAGGTTCCATTTTGGTGGATGGAGAAAGTGAATTGTATACCAAGTCTGTGGCAAGGGAATTGATGTTTACAGCCAATGCTTGCGGATGTGCTTTCCCTGGCAGAGGTATGGTGGAAGGTACAGGTTCCTTGCAGAATTTCAATATTCAGGCAATGCAGCAGGATTTGGACAATATGGGTGCGTATCAGGCAGCAGCAAAGCGTCTGGTGGCACAGCTCATGGATTTTACACCAAATCCAAAGAAGGAAACCAATATACTGGTGCTTCACGCCAGCAATCACAAAACTTCTAACACTTCCATGCTTTGGGATATGATCAAAAAAGATCTGCATCATTGCAAAATTACGGAAATTTCCTTGAGAAATGGTACAGTGCACGATTGCTCTGGATGTCCATTTAAAATGTGCATGCATTTCAGTGAAAAATCCAGCTGCTATTATGGTGGGGTGATTGTGGAGCAGGTGTATCCTGCCATTGAGGCATGTGACGCAGTTGTATTGCTCTGTCCAAATTATAATGATGCACTCAGTGCCAATTTGACGGCTTTCATCAACCGTTTGACAGCATTGTTCCGTAAAAATCAATTTTACGAAAAAAGTATTTTTGCACTGGTTGTATCGGGATACAGCGGCGGAAATATCGTAGCGGAACAAGTCATCAGTGCCATGAGTATGAATAAAACATTCCGCCTGCCTCCATATTTTGCCATGCTGGAAACTGCCAATAATCCTGCTAGTATCTTGGAAGTGGAAGATATCCAGAAAAAAGCTTCTGCTTTTGCGGAAAATATGATGAAGGCTTTGGTAAAAGAATCCTGAAAATCCTTTGCCAACTGCTGTTTTATGGGAGGTTGGCTTTAAAGAAAAACTGCATTTCATCGGAATAGATTTGCATGATATGCCGGAATGATTTCAAACGGAAAACCAATGCAGTCGAATCTGAATGCTTTGGCAAAAAAATAAAAAGGAATCACATTGTTGAGAAAGATTTTATTCGTTTTGCGAAAAGACGTGGGAAATATGTGGTTTTTACTTGTCAATAGCTTTTGGCTATGATAATATGAAATCAGGCAGGTCGTCGTTCGCAGCGGCGACTTTTCTTGATAAAGCGTGAACCTTTAGAAACAACAGATATGGAGGAAGACAATGAACCGTGAAATGATTATTATTCTGGATTTTGGCGGTCAGTATAATCAGTTGATTGCCAGACGTGTCAGAGAACATCACGTTTACTGTGAAATCATGCCTTGGAATAAACCTATTGAGGAAATCAAGGCAAAAAATCCCAAAGGGATTATCTTTACAGGTGGTCCCAACAGTGTATATGATGAAAAATCTCCTCATTGCGATCCCGAAATTTTCGAACTGGGCGTACCTGTTCTGGGGATTTGCTATGGCTGCCAGCTGATGGCTTATACACTGGGTGGTAAAGTAGGCAATGCCAACGAAAAGAGCGAATATGGCAAAACAGAAGTTACTTTCGATACTGACAGCAAACTGATGAAAGGTATTGATGAAAAAGAAATCTGCTGGATGAGCCATACAGACTTTGTTACAGAAATGCCTGAAGGCTTCCGTATTATTGGTAAGACAGCAACATGCCCCGCAGCAGCTATTGAATGCCCTGAAAAAGGCTTCTATGGCGTTCAGTTCCACCCTGAAGTAAACCACACACCTAAGGGTGCAAACATGATTCACAATTTCCTGTATGAAGTTTGTGGATGCAGCGGCGACTGGACAATGACAAATTATATCGAAGATCAGATTCAGAAAATCAGAGAACAGGTTGGCGACGGCAAAGCACTGTGTGCACTGTCTGGCGGCGTTGACTCCAGCGTAGTAGCTGCTCTGGTTTCTAAAGCGATCGGCAAACAGCTGACATGTGTATTTGTTGACCACGGTCTGATGCGTAAAAATGAAGGGGACGAAGTAGAAGCAGCATTCGCAAATATGTTTGATTCTCACTTTGTAAGAGCCAATGCAAAGGAACGTTTCCTGAGCAAACTGAAAGGCGTTACAGACCCCGAAACAAAGAGAAAAACCATTGGTGAAGAATTCATTCGTGTGTTTGAAGATGAAGCGAAGAAGATTGGTAAAGTAGATTTTCTGGTACAGGGTACCATTTATCCTGACGTAATCGAAAGCGGTCTGGGTGATTCCGCAGTCATCAAATCTCACCATAACGTAGGCGGTTTGCCTTCCGTTGTAGATTTTGAAGAACTGATCGAACCCCTGCGTCTGCTGTTCAAAGATGAAGTACGTCAGATGGGTCTGGAACTGGGTCTGCCTGAACATCTGGTATGGCGTCAGCCTTTCCCTGGTCCCGGTCTGGGTATCCGTGTAATCGGTGAAGTAACAGAAGATAAACTGGAAATCCTGAGAGAAGCAGATGCAATCTTCCGTGAAGAAATTGCAAAAGCTGGTTTGGATAGAAGCATCAACCAGTACTTTGCTGTGATCACAGACGTTCGTTCCGTAGGCGTTATGGGTGACTTCAGGACATATGACTACACTATTGCTCTGCGCGGTGTAACAACAACCGACTTTATGACAGCTGACTGGGCAAGAATTCCTTATGATGTCTTGGATCGTATCTCTGTCAGAATTGTAAATGAAGTAAAACATGTAAATCGTATTGTGTACGATATCACTTCCAAACCACCTGCAACTATCGAGTGGGAATAATTATTAAAGTCCTGCAAGCCTTGTATTTCAAGGCTTGCAGGACTTTTTTGTACGCCGAACAGGTATGACAAAACCCCCAGTTCAACTGGGGGTAGGTAA
>OMGQ01000846.1_pt1 | contig 22677 bp, 19 predicted proteins | sample 1646071 | NCBI WGS metagenome assembly OMGQ01 (sample SAMN05578585, study PRJEB25193) | human gut metagenome | biome: Human Microbiome; feature: human-associated habitat; material: feces | host: Homo sapiens | place: USA:Birmingham
ATGCCAGCGCCCATTTTAAGAAGCGACGTGTTGGATATGAAAGATTTAAAACCTGGCATGATCCTCAAAGGAACCGTCCGCAATGTCATTGACTTCGGCGTTTTTGTGGATATCGGCGTTCATCAGGACGGACTGGTGCATATTTCAAGGATTACCGATCGCTTCATCAAGCATCCTCTGGATGCAGTGAGTGTTGGGGACATTGTAGATGTAAAGGTTTTAGATGTAGATTTGGCAAAGAAGAGAATCTCCCTGACCATGCGCCTTCATCAGGATGTACAGAAGGATCATAATAAACAGTAAGAAATAAGAATTACAAATGCTGCAGCAGGAAAATATTTATGCTGCAGCATTTTTGACGGTGCTCATTTCTAAAGGCGTAGACAGGAAACTCATTGTGATATTTGCAGCAAACTGTAGTTATGTTAAAATAAGAAGAGCTGGACAACTGGCTGAAACGCCAATATTATAAGTATAGAGAGCCTTTTGAAACGAACCGGACAGCTGTGGGCACAAAAACGGTAATATAGCAATAACAGAAGATGCGGCTATGGCGATATAGGGAAAGCGGGGAGACGGAAAATGAAAAAGGATAAATTATTCAGGCAGTATTTATTATCCTATCTTTGTATATTTCTAATACCCTTACTTATTCTTTTTGTGGTGATATATGGAAGAACGATCAGAACCATAGAACAGGGAACCTTGAAGAACAACAGAGCGGCGTTGCAGCGTGTTCAGGCAAATATTGAGGTTCAGCTGGACCGTCTGGAGAATGCGAAGGATTATCTGGGCGCTGATGCGGTTTCAGCGAGAGGAAATTTGAATGAGGATGCCGTGAAAGCGATGGAGATTCAGGAAATGCTGAGAGCAGAGCTTGCGATGACCCCGTTTGTATATGATGTCATATATTATCAAAAAGCGGATGGCCATGTAATCGGCTCCCGATCTTCCAGTTCGGTAGACAATTATATTAAATACATGTACCATTACCTCGATATAGATGAAAATGAGATAAAATACCGTTTGGAGAAAATGGAGGAGCCATCCTTCTGGCCTGCGCAGGATGTGAAGCCGATATGGGAAAATCAGATACGTCTGTTGACCTGTGTCCTTCCCTACAGGACACCCTATGGGAAAGTGGCAGGTACTCAGCTTGTTTTTTTGTTTCGAGAATCTATCTTTACTTCTCTAATGGAAGAAGCATATATGGACGACGGAGCAGTCTATATTATCAATGAAACGGGTGAAGTATTGACCTTTGTAGGAAGCCAGGAATTGATGCATCTTGCTTGTGTTCCTGATAAACAGGGCATCATCAGTGGAAGAAATTTCTCTTGACGGGATTACTTATGCAGTAAACAGCATCAATTCAGACAAATATGGCTGGATATATGTATCCTTAATTCCAAGAGTGGACATTACGAGACAGACAAGAGCACTATGGTATTATATTCTGCTCGCAGTAGTGATGGCAGGCGTTGTGAGCGGAGGGTTCATTTTTTACTTCATGAAGAAGAATTTTATACCGATCTATAACCTGAAGGAATATGTAAAACAGGTCGTTACAGTGCCTCAGATTGAGAAAAATGATATCGGAACGATCCGACAGGTAATTCAGTTTTTATCGATACAGAATAAGGAACTTCAGGATACGGTGAAACAGCAGGAAGCGCACTATCGGGAGAGTCTTCTCCGAGAGCTTTTTCATGGCTCAAATCAGCAGGAAAGTATGCTGATTAAAGAAGGGGAAAAGGTTGGACTGGTTTTTAACAAGGCTAAATATGTAGCTGCTGTTTTTCAGCTTGATATGCCGGGTGGCAGGGAAGAGGAGATCCGTGCTGTTTTTGAGGACATAGCCCCCAAAACTGTGACAATTTATCTATATTTCGGCCCCGGTAACGGAACGCTGAATATTTTAGCCGGGTTTGATCCTGGGAAAGAGAAATATACGACGGATTTTTTGAAACAGACCATGGAAGTGCTCAGCCATGGCAGAAAGATACGATGCATGGCGGGACAGGGAAGCGTGTGTGTTTCTCTTATGGAGATAGCAAAGTCCTGGAAGGAGGCATTGGAAGCTTTAGAGTATGGCGCGGTTACTGGTTATGGCGTCTACAATACTTATCAGGTTGTCTGCGGCCGGAAGAAGAACTGTTATCTGGATTATTCCAGACTGCATTCCGCCGTCCTTCGCAGGAAAAAGGAAGAAGTGGAAAATGTGCTTGAACAGATGGAAACGACTTTGTTGGATCCGGAGCTGTCGCTGGAATCCATCAGACGCAATTGCCAGGCGATGGTATTTACTCTGGAGAGTTCCTTCCGCGAGTTGTGCCGGGGAAATAAAGAAATGATTTGGAAGAATCCGGAATGCAGTACGGTGCAGGAATTATTCCAATGGGCTAAAACAGTGAGTGCAAATTTTGTGGAACAACTGAAGGATCTGCAGGAACCGGATATGTTGGCAGAGATCATATCTTATATACAGAATAATGCAACAAGCTATGAAATGACTGCTTCTGCAGTTGCCGAACATTTTTCCATGTCAGTGTCCTATCTGAGCCAGTTTTTTAAGAGCAGACAGGGATGTACGGTTTTAGATTATATAACAGGTTTGAAAATAGAGGCGGCAAAGGGAATTTTGATTACGACAGACGTTACTATCAGTGAAATAGCGGATCAAGTGGGATATGGCAATCAGAAGAGCTTTATGCGTCGTTTCAAACAGGTTACGGGAATGACTCCTGGGGAGTACAGAAAATATTACAGGCGTCAGGAAGAATAGCATAATAAACAAAAGGGTTTACAAAATAACCTCTGCGGTAGACAAAAAATAGAAAAAAGGTCTGCTACAGGGGTTTTCTTTTACTTTTTTTATATTATTGGCAATAATTGGCGCTAAAAAAATGGGACTTAATTAAAAAATGGGACTTATAAAGGACTTTGGAAACTCAGAAAAAAGCCTTGGTATGGGGAAAATATAAAAAGAGCACAAAAAATAAGCCAATGAACCTGCTAAAATAATGATAATTGTTAAATGGAGACAGAAATTATATAATTCTTTTTGTCAAGTTGAACGGGAAAAATTGAAAGGAGAGATGCTTTGTTATGAAAAAAGTGGCAAAGAAAATAGCTACATCGCCATCCTCTAAAGGAAGTTTCTTTCAACGATTGAAGTTTTCTTTGAAACATCATTATGAATTGTATATCCTGGCCCTTCCGGCATTCCTTTATGTATTAATTTTCAGTTATCTTCCTATGTATGGGATACAGATTGCTTTTCAGGATTTTTCAATTGCCAAAGGGTTTTCGGGTAGCAAATGGGTTGGACTAAAACATTTTGTGAAGTTTTTTAATTCTTATCAGTTCTGGCCTACTTTATGGAATACCGTTTCCCTGAGCTTTTATGGCTTGGCGGCAGGTTTCATACCACCGATTGTATTGGCGTTGATTCTGCATCACGTAAGGAATAAAAAGTTTGGCAAAGTAGTGCAGATGATTACTTATGCGCCGCATTTTATTTCCGTTGTTGTGCTTGCCAGTATGCTCCGCCTGATGCTCTCTCCTTCCAGCGGCGTTATCAATACGTTGCTCACTATGATGGGAGGTGAAGCGGTTGACTTTATGGGATCAGCCAAGCTGTTTCCTCATATCTATGTGTGGTCTGGTATCTGGCAAGGGATGGGATGGGGAAGTATCATTTATCTGTCGGCGCTATGCGGTATCAGTCCGGAATTATATGAAGCGGCAAAGATTGATGGTGCAAATGAACTACAGAGAATAATTCACGTAGATATTCCCGGAATTGCGCCTACTATTGTAACAATGCTGATTTTAAACTGTGGAAGCCTGATGTCGGTAGGGCTTCAGAAAGTACTTTTGCTTCAGACGCCATTGAACCTGGAAGCTTCAGAGATTATATCTACCTATGTGTATAAATCAGGTATTCTTAGCAGCCGTTACAGCTATTCGGCGGCGGTAGGACTGTTTGAATCGGTAGTGAATGTCATTCTTCTTGTCACGATGAATACCGTGTCTAAGAAAGTATCGGAACACAGTCTATGGTAAGGGAGGCGTAAAAATGAAAAAGACCAGATATAAGAGAACCAGAGGAGATATTATTTTTTCGGCAGTAACGAACCTCATATTATTGTTTTTGTTGGTCGTTATGCTTTACCCATTGTATTTTATTGTAATTGCGTCTTTCTCCTCACCGTCATTAGTCAATTCTGGACAGGTTGTTCTGTTGCCGAAAAAACTTGATTTTGCAGGATATCAGAGAATTTTTGAGTTCGGCCGCGTATGGCACGGATATTTAATGTCCATTTTCTATACGGCATTTGGCACCCTCTTGAACTTATTTTTAACTTTTACCATTGCCTATGTGCTTACCAAAAAAGATTTTATGCCGAGAGGATTTCTTATGAAATTCCTGATGATAACTATGTTCTTTGGCGGCGGTCTGATTCCTTCCTTCATCCTGGTACAGAAGTTGGGCTTATATAATACGCCGCTGACTCTGGTATTGCTGGGAGGCATCAGTGTCTATAATGTAATTGTGGTGAAGTCAACGTTGGAAAGCTCGATTCCCTATGAAATGTATGAGGCAGCTGCAATTGACGGTTGCTGACAGATTGTATTTTTTACCAGATTTGTCATTCCATTATCAAAGGCTATTATTGCAGTTATGACGCTATTTTATGCAGTTGGGCATTGGAATGATTTTATGACGGCATTGATTTATACTAATGACCGCACGCTGGAACCTTTACAGCTGGTTCTGAGAAACATATTGATTGAGGGAGAGCTGCTTGCCAATGAAAATGTTGACCCAGATCTGGTACTTTTGCGCCAGCAGCAGGCTGAGTTAATGAAATATGGACTGATTGTTGTATCCAGCGCACCGCTTTTGGTAGCCTATCCTTTTGTACAGAAATTCTTTACGCAGGGAGTTATGATCGGTTAGGTTAAAGGATAATTTGTTTTAATAACAAATATAAATAAGTAAAATGCGGATAGCAATAAAAGCTGTTACGTATAAAAAAAGGAGGAAACAAAGTATGAAAAAAAGAATGCTTGCAGCAGTTATGGCAGCATTGACGGCAGCCAGCCTGCTTGCGGGATGCGGTCAGACAAACGAGAAGCCCGCAGAACAACAGTCGGAAACAAAGGTGGAAGAGTCAAAGCAGGAAACGATGGCTGTCGTCTCAGAGGACGGCAGAAAGATGTCGGAGTCAGGCGTGTATAAGACTGGACTGCCGATAGTGGACGAAGAACAAACCTTAAAGGTAATGGTAATTCAGAATAACCCTGACGTTGCGCCTGAGGATACTGTTATCCACAAAGAGATTCAGCAAGCGACAGGAGTTAAAATAGAATGGGAATGTATTCCTGCTACATCGTGGCCGGAAAAGAAAGGTCTGCTTTTTGCAACAGGCGAACTTCCCGACATTATTCTGGGAGGAAATTTCACAGATGCGGAACTGCTTAACATGGCTGATGCGGATCAGATTCTACCTCTTAACGACCTGATTGCAGAATATGGCGAGAATTTTAAAGAGGTATGTTCCAAGGACGAGAGTCTGTTAAAAGATATTACTGCGCCTGACGGTAATATCTATGGTCTGCCCAGATATATGTCCGGACAGGACGAAACTCTCCCTAGTGTAGCATCTACTCGTTCCATGCTTTATATTAATAAGAAGTGGCTAGATAAGCTAGGTCTGGATATCCCGACTACCACGGAGGAGTTCAAAGCGGTTCTTCAGGCGTTTAAGGACAATGATGCGAATGGCAACGGACTGGAGGATGAAGTTGGTATCTCGGCGGTAGGTGATTTTGATACATGGTTCGGTGCGTTCGGTATTGTACCATCAGATAGTGTTGCACAGTATAAGAATATCATGGTAAAAGACGGAAAAGTGGAATTTGCTGCGGTTCAGCCGGAATATAAAGAGGCGATCAAGTACTTTAACGAGCTTTGGAAAGCGGGTCTGGTGGATAAAGAAAGCTTTACACAGGATGACGCAATGTGGGGCGCCAAGCTGAAGAATCCCGAAGTACGTACTGTCGGAGCCTTTACGGCATGGCGCGGCACTTCCTATCGGCTTGACAATGAGGATGATGAATATGTGATTATGCCTCCTCTGACAGGGCCTGACGGCGACTGCCTCTATCCTAAATATTACTATGGCGTACAGCAAAGAGGCACATGTGTTATTACATCAGCATGTGAAAATCCGGAGCTGGCAATGCGTTGGGCAGACAATCTGATAGCTCCTTTAAACAGCTATCAGTTCTGGACGAATGTAAAGATTGGCTATAGTATTAAGCTGAATGCGGACGGAACACAGTTTGAATTAATTCAGCCTCAGCCCGAGTTCGGTACGGCGGAATATAATAAACAGATCGGTGGATCCGACTTTGGTATTTGCTGTGTGGCGGCGGACACAATGGCTATGAAGCCTGTGGATCCTGATCCTTTCAACGTTGATAACGAAATTGCACAGGGCAAACCGTTATATACGCCTCACTTCCCGAAGGAGTATTATCCTAATACATTTCTCTCTTTGGAAGAAGCTGAACTGATCAGTGAAATGAAAGCGGATATTGACGAGTATGTAAAACAGATGTACGCTAAATGGATTAGTGAAGGCGGTATTGATGAGGAATGGGATTCCTATTTGAGTAAGCTGAATGCGATGGGACTGGAAGAATACCTTGCCCAGTATCAGGCGGCACTGGATCGTTATAACAGTAATTAAAGAAGCAGAAATCAGGGAAAGGGGGTGTAATGATTACAGCCCCGATTCCTGGTTCATTTTATAATTATTAATTTACGGTAAGGGGACAGATATGGAATATACCTATTGGTTAGAAAAGCCTGCGGGAGAATGGGAAATGACATTCCCCATCGGTAACGGAAGACTGGGCGCTTCCATTGCTGGAAATATAGAGGAGGATCGTGTTTTCATCAATGAGGAAAGCATGTGGTGCGCGGATAAACGTAATCGTAGAAATCCACAGGCTCGTGAGAACGTGGGACCGATTAGAAAGCTGTTGATGGAGGGAAAAACGCAGGAGGCGCAGTTTTTGTGCCAGATGTCGATGACGGGAACTCCCAAATACCTGGGGCCTTATCAGACCGCATGCGATATCAGATTTCATTTCGTACACCGACACGAAGAAGCTATAAATTATCGAAGGGAATTAAATCTTCGGCAGGCGGTGACAAAGGTAAGTTATGAGATTGATGGCACAGTTTTTACAAGAGAATATTTCGTGAGCGCGCGTTATCAGGTAATAGCAATGCGGTTCACAGCAAAGGGAGCGGATAAGATCAAGTTCCAGTGCAATATAAACAGACGTCCTTTTGAGCGGACGAAGTGTGGCTGAAAGGGCAGTGCGGAGACGGTCCCCATTATTACAGCGGTCTTAAGCTGGGGGCGCATGACGGAAGCGCCTGCCAGATAGGCGATTATTTGGCTGTATGGGATGCTACACAAGTTGAGCTTTATTTTGACTGCGAGACGAGCTTTGGAGAGGCGGCAGTAGAGGACGGCGTGGAAAATTCCGTTCATGCCTATATAAAAGACGCCGTTTCTGAGTATGAGCAGATAGGAGAAGCACGGCTTAACCATGCAGTTGACATCTCCTATGCGCAGATGAAGAAAGAGCATATTGAGGAATATTCCTGTTTATTCGGAACAATGAGCCTGGAACTTGAAAAGACGGATTACAGTTATCTTTCCATGGATAAACTGCTGCTTTTAACATCTGAGGAAAGGTGAGACGTTATATTACGCAGATGTTGTTTGCGTTCGGCAGATATCTGTTAATCAGCAGTTCCTATCAGTGCCGTCTTCCAGCTAATCTTCAGGGAATCTGGAACGGCAGTTATACGCCGCCATGGGAAAGCAAATATACGATAAATATTAACCTGCAGATGAACTACTGGATGGTGGATTCCTGTGGATTGTCGGAATGTTTTGATCCTTTTGTTAAATTACTAAATAAAATAGTGGAGAATGGAAAGGTTACGGCGGAACAGATTTATGGATGTAAAGGAAGCGTAGCCCATCACAATACGGACTGTTACGGCAACAGTGACCCTGAGGGACTTCCTGCAAGCGCTTACATGTGGCCCATGGGTGAGGCATGGCTGTCGCTTCATCTATATGATCATTACCGGTATACTCATGACAGAGAGTTTCTTATTATTAAGGTAATGCCCATTCTGGAAGAAAATATCAGATTTTTTTATGATTATCTGTATCGGAGTAATGATGGAAAATGGCTGACAGGTCCGTCGGTTTCTCCTGAAAATACTTATATGACTTCGGATGGTCAGAAAAGCGCCATTACCATGGCTCCTGCCATGGATAATGAAATCCTATGGGAACTATGCACCGATTATCTGGAAGGAATGCAAGAGCTTGACGATGAGGCGAAGACAGCTGACGCGGCGGAAATTGCCTGTAAAGCAGCTGAAATTTTAGATCATCTTCCTCCCATTGTAATATCTGAAGATGGAAGAATCAGAGAATGGTATCAGGAATATGCGGAGACAGAAAAGGGACACCGTCATATTTCGCATTTATTTGCGCTCTATCCTGGGAATCAGATTCATATAAAAGCACCGGAACTTATGGAGGCTGCCCAGAAAACACTGAAAGTTCGCCTTGAAAACGGGGGCGGTCACACAGGCTGGAGCAGAGCATGGCTGATCTGTATGTTTGCCAGACTGCATAACGGGGATAAAGTGGGGGAAAATGTCAGGCTTTTCATGGAAAAGAGCCTGAAAGCAAATCTTTACGACACGCATCCTCCGTTCCAGATAGACGGCAACTTTGGATTCTGTGCCGGAGTTGCGGAGGCGCTTGCGCAGACTTGGGGAGAGGATATTTATCTGCTTCCTGCCATTGCGCGGGAATGGAAAAGCGGTAAAGTGAACGGACTTCGCCTAAAGGGTGGTATGATGCTCGATATGAAGTGGGATGAGGAGGAAGCAAAGGTTTATTATCGAATTACGGCAATAGACGAACAGACTGTGACAATTCACTATAAAGAAAACAGCCGTAAAGTGACGGTAGGTCCCGGAAAATGGTTGGAGGACAGTTTCTAAAAGCAAAAATATACGGATATTAGTGGGAAAAGTGGTATGGCCCTTCTTAAGGCGCAATTACATCAGGTGAGAATGCCCCGTTATTTTAAGCAAAAGTAGCCCTGGTGGAATGTGCTCGATCTGGTATGCTAAAGGAAAAGGTTCCGTATTGTTATTTGGGAGTAGACTACTATTCCGTTATTAAACAAGAGAAATCTTCGATCAATAGAAAGGCTAGGAGGATGTAATTATTCAGCCAAAGTAGATCCGATTTGCCGTTATCTCTTTATCATTGAAAAGAGAATAAGCCCGCCAAAAGGCGAGCTTATTTAGAATACTTATTTTAAGTTGTTACTGAATTACATTTTACGTTTTCAGGACAGCATCTTTTTATAATACGGACAGTTTTAATTCTGCGGCTGGATTCTGTTTTCCGTTTCCAGCAAAAAAGCATCCACGCTTTTATTGAAGGCCTCCCACTTCCTGGAGGCAATAAAATGATCCCCCTCCAGGATGACCAGCTTGCTTCCAGGTATGGATCTTGCTATCAGCTGTGTATGGCTCAGACGGATCATATCCCTTGTTCCGGCAATCACGAGAACCGGCATCTGTAAAGAGAGAAGCTCCTCCGGATCAATATGCGGCTGCGTCACCATCAGCCCCAGCATTTCCTTATTGGGCACCGCCTTTTTAGAAAACAACGCTATCAGGGAAACCATCAGATACCCCATAACAATGGGAAGCTGAACGGAATTTTTCACGCCTTTGGGAAACAAATTGGCCCCGTTTAAAATCAGCCTGCCAACCCGCCGGGGATGCCGCAGCGCGAAGAGCAGGGCGATGTTGGCCCCATCGGAGAAGCCCAGGATATCAGCCTGCTCCAGCCCTTTTTCATCCATAAAGGCTTCCAAATCCAGTGCAAACTGTTCCAGCGTGAAAGGCGCTTCTCCCCTGGGCGACTTCCCATGCCCCCTGGTGTCCAGGGCATAAACATGATATTTTTCAGAAAAGAAAGAAATCTGATGCTCAAAATATTCTGCGCTTTCACCGTTTCCATGAAGGAGCAGAAGCGGCGTCCCCTTCCCCTTTTCCAGATAATGCAGCCTGATGTCCATAAACACCTCCACTTTTATAACAATTAAAATAGCTGAACCGTTTCCCGCCTTCCCTACTTCTGCGGCAGGGCCTTCTGGAAATGCTGGTAATCCTTCATGGTTTTCCAGTTTCCGCCCCAGGTGAAGCCATGTTCCGTAAACAGCTGGTAACACAGATCATTTTTATCTATTTTGGCCGGAAAATCCAGGCTCCTGTCCGCATATATTTCACTGGCGGCCGGAGAGGCCCTTCTTTTGCCGTTGGGATAGGTTACATAGGGGTTATACAGCGGATTTATATCAACGGCCAGCCCGTAGGCATGCCTGGAAAGGCTGGAGGTGCCGTCCACCACCCGGTAATTAAAGCAGGAGGTATTATTTGCCTCCATGGAAAGCGTATCGTCACCGCCGTATTCATCGATCAGCCGTATCCGTTCTATCGGATATGACGCCTGATAAAGCTCATAGAAAATTTCAACCAAATCCTGGGCAATCGCTTGGTTGCATATGATTTCCCCCACCTGCGGCTGTCCCTCAAAGTCCATATACAGCACCTGCAGATATGTAAGCTCCTCATAGGGAACAATACACCCCTCCCCATAAGAAATTCCGGTAATCTTTTCCTTCACCGCATCACTTAAGGATTCATAAAAGAAACCCTCCTGATAAGTCACCCGGTCGGCCTGGGGCACAGCAGACTGCGCTGCAGCTCCTTCCCCTTGATTCCCACTCCCGTTTTCCCCTCCGGACGCTAACGTCCCCGCCGCACATAAGGGCAGCGGAACCGCCATGCAAAAAAGAAGACATAGAAGAAAAGCAACAGCGCCGCCTGATAAAATGTTCTTATTTTTGGTTATCATAAATCAGCAAACCCTCCCTATTGAAACCTGTTATGCCTATTATTATAATCTATGCAGCCGATCCTGGCAAAAAGAATCTGAAAAGCGAAAATCCGCCGCCCGGCATTGCGCTGTTCGTCCCGGCATTCTGTATACTTTTCAGAAAAAGTTTTGTAAAACACTCCATCATGACAACTCCCGGAGGAACCGATATAATGAAAGAACATGATACAAAAGTATAGTGGACCGGAAAACTGCGGATGCCGGTAACAGACCGATTATCCATGCTGCCGCACCAAATGCAGTAAAGCTTCTGTTCACAGTAATTATTTGATCAGCGCAGGCGGCGCCTGTGCCAAGGGAGGGGAAAATGAATCAGGATATTTCATACTTACAGCGCCTGAACCGGCCCGAAGGACCGGTCGATGTGGTTCTGGACACGGACACCTATAATGAAATCGACGACCAGTACGCCCTGGCCTATCTCATCAAATCGGAGGAAAAGCTGCATCTGAAGGCTGTTTATGCAGCGCCCTTCCATAATGAGAAATCCAGCGGACCAGAAGACGGTATGGAAAAAAGCTATCAGGAAATCCACCATATCCTGGACTTGATGGAAAAGCAGGAACTGAAGGAACACGTATACCGCGGCTCAATCCAATACCTTCCGGACGAAGAGACACCCGTTGCATCCGATGCCGCAGCGCATCTGGCCGCGCTGGCGCTTGGCTATACGCCGGAAAAGCCCCTGTACGTCATTGCCATCGGAGCAATTACCAATGTGGCCTCAGCCCTGCTCATGAAGCCGGAAATCAAAGACCGCATAGTTCTCATCTGGCTTGGCGGCAATGCCCATGAATGGCCGGATAATAAGGAATTCAATCTTTTCCAGGATGTGGCTGCGGCGAGAGTGGTATTCGGCTGCGGCGCAGCTTTGGTGCAGCTTCCCTGCATGGGCGTGGTATCCTCTTTCACCACCGGCCCCGGCGAACTGGAGACTTTTCTCCGCGGCAAAAACAAGCTGTGCGATTATCTGACAGACTACACGGAAAAGGAAGGCGCAGCCGGAAGCAAAAACAGCTGCTGGACAAGGGTGATCTGGGATGTCACCGCGGTGGCCTGGCTGCTGGACGGTGATTTCATGCGTGACAGGCTGGTGCCCAGCCCGATTCCGCAGTATGATCATCATTACAGCTTTGACCCCGGAAGGCATTTTATCAGATATGTTTACCATATTAACAGGGACAATCTGTTTGAGGATTTATTCAGAAAGCTTGCACAGTAAATATACAGTCCTGGTGGACGTTTACGGCACATGACAGGATATAAGACAGATGGGAGCAAAACATGAAGATTTTAAATTTCGGTTCACTGAATATTGATAAGGTATATAAAGTGAAGCATTTTGTAAGGCCGGGCGAGACGATTTTTTCAAAAGAATATCAATGCTTTCCCGGTGGCAAGGGGCTGAACCAGTCTATTGCGGCAGCACGTGCCGGGGTTCCGATTTATCATGCCGGGACCATAGGCCCGGACGGCCGCTTCCTGGCGGAGCTGCTTAAGGAAAGCGGCGTGGATACCCGGTATCTGCGTGAGAACGGAAGCATTACAGGACATGCGCTGATTCAGGTTTCCGAAGAAGGGGAAAACTGCATCATCCTTTTTAACGGCAGCAATTATGAGAACGGCAGAGAATTCATCAACCAGGTGCTGGAAGATTTCGGTGAAGGAGATATTCTGGTTTTGCAAAACGAAATCAGCAACCTTCCCTATCTTCTTGAAAAAGGCGCCGCTATGGGAATGCGGATTCTGTTTAACCCTTCGCCGATGAATGAGAGCCTGAAAAAGACGGATCTTTCCGGCGTCACCTGGCTGATGCTGAATGAAACGGAAGGAAATGACATTACAGGTGCCTCCGATCCCGACCGTATCACGGAGATTCTTCTGGAGAAATATCCTCAAATGAAGGTAATCCTTACATTGGGCCGGAAGGGCGCTGTTTACAAAAGCGCGGAGGAATGTGTATATCAGCCCTGTTTTCCAGTGAATGCTGTGGATACTACAGCAGCAGGAGATACCTTCACCGGATATTTTATCGCGGCGATAGTGGAAGGGAAGATCATGCAGGAGGCGCTGCGTCTTGCTGCCTGCGCTTCTTCCATTACCGTATCCCGGGAAGGCGCAGCCGTTTCCATTCCGGAAAGAGCGCTGGTGGACGAACGCCTTCAGGAGCTTGACAAAGGAATTTAAGTGTATATGGAATTTAAAATAAGGCGGATAACGCTGCAGGATTACGGAAACATCCGCATGCTGGACAGCCTGTCAGTCCGCCATGATGAGGAGGATGAAACTGTAGACGAGCCGGATTGGGCTATATTTGCCAAAGAGCTACAGTACAATGGATTTGAGGAAACTGACAAAGTCTTAAGCTTTCAAAAGTATGGTTTCATGCATTAGTATTACATATTAAAAATAGCAAAAAAGGTATGGAAATCAAGGCCAAAATTCAGCTGTTAGTGCTGAAGCGGCGCGTTTTCCATACCTTTTCCCTTTCCATATCAAACATTTACAACGGCAGATCCTTCCGCCCAAAGCACACAACCCCGCTCCCATACAGCGCCGCCCCAATCACCGCCATAATCACACAGCTCCCGGCGGCGCCGTCCTGGCCTGACACAATTTTTTCTCCGGGGAACAGCGTAAATGGTGTAAGATACCGGAAAAACTCCAAATCCCCGCCCATATTACCAAGCATCTGAAACAGGAAAAACAGAATCAGCAGCCCGGCCCCGACGAAGAAATACCACTTTGAATCATTGAAAATACATGCCGGCAGAAAAACGATTCCTCCCAGCATCAGGTGCAGCAGAAGAAGCGCTGCATTCAGCTTCAGATAGACAGGGATATCCAGCTCGCCGGGAAACAGGCTTTCGCAGCTGACAATTCCGATGGCCGTAATCAGGGTAATCAAAAGCGCCGTTTCCAGCAGCAGGGTTAACAGCTGCGTCACTAAAATCCGTGTCCGTGAGTTGGGAGTGGACAGAAGTACAGCCATAGAACCGGTGTCCACATAATGTGCAAGAAGCTTATTCCCAAGAATAATCAGAAAAATAACAGGAAAAACCAGCATGATAAATCCGTACAGATAAATATGTACGAATTCAGTCAGATTCCCTGCAATTCCCGTCATTCCCACTGCGGTCATCATCCCCGGCAGCGCCTGCTGGTAATCATTCAGCATGTGGGCAAGCTCAGGGTCGTACATATAAATAATAACTGTGGTATACATGGTCATCGCAGCCAATATAATCAGCAGAATTTTCCAGGTCTGTGCCAGATTCCTTTTCAAAAGCGGTAATGAAATCATGCCTTTTCACCTCCATAATAATGAAGAAAAATTTCTTCCAACGTCTGTGTGTGGATCTGCAGATCCCTGACAGAACATTCCGACAACAGAGACAGCAGCCTGGGGATATCCCCCTTCACGGCAACGGTAACCTGACAGCCTTCCCTTCGCGTGATTGAAAATCCGGGCAGGACAAGAGCATCCGCCGCCTCTTTGCTGTCCAGCGTGATAATGTAGTCTCTTGTCCTTTTTTTCTTAAGCCCCTCCATATCCTCAATGGCGGCAATTTCTCCCTGCCTGATTATCGCCGTCCTTTCACAGGTGCGTTCCACCTCTTCAAACAGATGGGAGGACATAAAAACAGTGGTTCCCTTCTTTTTTTCTTCCAGAATCAGTTCAATAAAGCGATTCTGCATTAAAGGATCCAGGCCGCTGGTAGGCTCATCCAGAATTACGATTTCGGGATTCCCCATAAAAGCATTTACGATGCCAAGCTTCTGCTTCATGCCCTTTGACATTTTTCTCACACGGCCGGAAGGATCCAGCTCAAGCAGCTCCATCAATTCCCGCATTCGGCTTTTGTCCTTAATCCCTTTCATTTCCGCCAGAAGCCTGAGAAGCCCGTCGCCGGTGCAATCCTCAGGAAAAGCGATCTCCCCGGCCAGGTAGCCCAGTGATTTCTGGATGACGGCGGCCTCATGAAAACAGTCCATGCCCAGAATGCGGCAGGAGCCCTTTTCCGGACGCAGAAAACCAAGCAGATGCCGTATTGTTGTGGTTTTTCCCGCGCCGTTAGGACCGAGAAAGCCGTAAACCTCACCTTTTTTTACCGATAATGAAACATCAAATATTCCCTTGTGACTGCCGTAATCCTTAGTGATATGACTGATATCTATGGCATTCATAAATACTCCTCCCTGTAAGAAAGCCGACGGAACATATCGCTCCATTCCTTAAAATCATGCATAATTTCATCCAGCACAAACGGTTTGCCCTGCCTTCGTTTCTCGTTGATGTAGCCGTCCGCCATCCACAAAAGCATCCGCAGTATCTGTTGCGGGTCGGCATCCTGACGGAATCTTGAGAAATCCACATTTTTAAAATACTGGAAGATAGAATTATCTATATAATCCTGGTTTGTGCTGTTTAACTCATCTGATACCTCTTCCTTTTCCGGATAAAAGCAGCGCATTACAAAATCCATCAGATAGGGATTGCGCGACATGATGGCGGCCTTTTTCTGCGCAGAATAGGCCAGCAGCTCAAAAAAGTCAGTGATCTCCTTAAAATGGGCATCAACGACCTGAGCCGTCACAATTTGCTTTGTATAATCATAAATATAAAGATATAAACTCTTTTTATTATGGAAATAGTAGAAAAGCAGCCCTTTGGATATCCCTGCCTTTGCGGCGATATCATCCGTGGATGCCCGCTTATATTCATGCGTGGCAAACACCTCCAGGGACGCATTGATTATTGCCTGCTGTTTTTCTTCGGGCAAATGGAAAAACTGTTCGTTCATGGAACACCTCCTGACTGCTTCGGTTTAACCGGCCGGGTTAAATATAATTTCAGTCTAGCGGATTGACTGGAATTTGCAACCCCTTAAAAATAAAAAAACATAATGGCTCAGAACGCTTTACTGCTGCAGCGCCTTCCTGTCCGCCCCGGTGCGCGGGCAAATGAGCGTGCGGAGAAACGTATGCGGAGAAATGTATGCGGACAAACGGACAATCCGCGCCTTGACATTTAATAAAATCCTGCTATGATAATAGAGTAACAATTTAATAAAGGTAAAGTTCTTCAGGGTTGGGTGTAATTCCCTACCGGCGGTGACGCTGCAGTTGTTCCACGACAGGTGCAGACAAGTCCGCGACCCGCGTCATGCGGCTGATCCGGTACGAATCCGGAACCGACAGTAAAGTCTGGATGAAAGAAGAAAATCATGCATGGAATACCTGTTTTTACGCCGTTTGGTTTACGGAGGCGGCAGGTGTTTTCCAGGGATTGGATATCTGCCCGGAGAATCATTTCTCCGGGCTTTTTTGATACCTTCCTTTCATGAAGCATCAGAAGAATTTTCCTTGTCTTACGCAATAACTCCGGCTGGCCGGAGAAAGAAAAGGAGAGTATACATAATGAATGATTTAGCAGCGTCCTTCGCGGAAAACCTTATTTTTGTCCTGGAATTTCTGGGGCTTGTGGCAGCCATGGTAATCATCGCCTACGTGGTGGAAAAATGGGAACGAAAGAAAAACGGAAACAGGGAACGTACCCTCACCACCAGAAAAATAGCCATGATAGGCGTATTTTCGGCGATAGCGGTCATCCTGCACATGCTGGATTTCCCAATCCCCTTTGCCCCGGAATTCTATAAGATGGATTTCAGCGAGCTTCCTGCCCTGATCGGCGCATTTGCCTTTGGCCCGGTTGCGGCGGTCATGATTGAGTTCTGCAAAATTATCCTGAAGCTTCTGTTTAAAGGAACCTCCACCGCATTTGTAGGAGATCTGGCCAATTTTATCATTGGCTGCAGCTTCCTGCTTCCTGCCTCTATCATATACCTGTTCCGCAAGAACAAGAAAAATGCCATAATCGGCTGTGTTGTGGGAACACTTGTAATGACAGTTTTCGGAACTGCCTTCAACGCGGTGTACCTGCTCCCCAAATTTGCAGAGCTGTACGGAATGCCGTTAGATTCCATTGTCGGCCTGGGCCACGCCATCAATCCCTCCATCAACAGCGTGACTACGCTTGCATTATTTGCCGTAGCGCCCATGAACCTGATGAAAGGCGGCATCGTTTCCATAGTAACTATGCTGATTTATAAAAAACTCAGCCCCATCCTGCACAGCAAAAAATAATAAAAAAGGCAGGCCATTGCGGCCTGCCGGGTTTTTTTGAGGGAGGGCCGGCATCTTTTCCGGATGCCGGCAAGTTATGAAAAAGAAATCTATCTAAAATTTTCTTATTGGCTTTGTATAGGTATAAGATAACATTTAAGTGTGTAGGAATCGTGATGGAATTTTGAAGAAACTGTGAAGCTTTTGGGACTAAAAAATGAATCCTCAGCTCAGTTTTTCCGAAAAACCTGATTCGCCGGAAAGCCCGTTCACCAGATTTTCCATTTCCTGTTTTGACTGCACATGCCTTGAACGGTCAATCACATCCTGCCTTGCACTTTCGCTCATGGAAGAAAAAGTCCGCATGGCATCCATATTCTGCGCCAGGGCCATTCCCAGCCCCAAAGGTATCCCGTCATCGTTTAAAAGACTCATGTTTTTCTCCTTCGTTTTTTCTTTTATTATGTCATAATACATAAAAATTATACAGAAACTTACGTTATTTAGAAAAAATTAAGAACTGCATAGATTTTTAGAAGGCAACTATAGTATGATAGTCGGAGTAATTCCAAGAAGGACTTATTTATAAGGAATGCCGAACCTCGGGTCCGGCTGCCGGATAAGGCCAAAATGGAATTGGCTGCATCAGCTGGAAGAAAAATACCAGTTGACAAAGAGCTGAATCAGTATTACTGTATTAATTACATAATACAGGTGATATATCATGCGGTTTTCCAGGTGAGGCCGCCTGCATTGCAGGTCATGGGCTTATGGAAAACAAAGGGAGAGAATCTATGAGTGCGCTGGTTGAAGTAAAGGACATGTGTAAGGTATATAACCCGGGTGAAAATGAGGTGCGGGCGCTTGATCATGTCAATGTAACCATTAATGAGAATGAATTTGTAGCAATTATCGGCCATTCCGGTTCCGGAAAGTCTACGCTGATGAACATGCTGGGGTGCCTGGATGTACCTACAAGCGGAACATATCTTCTGCATGACCAGGATGTTTCAAGAATGAGCGACGATGATCTTTCGGATATCAGGAACAGGGAAATCGGCTTTATTTTTCAGGGCTTTAACCTGATCCAGAATCTGACGGCCCTGGAAAATGTGGAGCTGCCCCTGATTTATCGCGGTGTGGGGAAAAGGGAGCGGACAGAGCTTTCCAGGAATGCCCTCACGAGAGTGGGCCTTGAGAAAAGAATGAGCCATAAGCCCTCTGAGATGTCCGGCGGGCAGCAGCAGAGAGTTGCCATCGCAAGAGCGATTGCCCAGGCGCCTCCGGTAATCCTTGCGGATGAGCCTACCGGTAACCTGGATTCCGGATCTACGAAGGAAATTATGGGGATTCTGAAGGATTTACATAAGGAAGGCAGAACGGTAATCATTATTACCCATGATAATGACATTGCAGCTCAGGCAGAACGTATTATCAGGATTAAGGACGGCCAGATTGAAGCGGATTATGTCCAGGATACGGAAATTTATGAAGAATAACTGCTAAAGCAGGCTTTCAGACAGTTATAAGAAGCAGTGTGGGAAGCGGCGCAGGACAAGCCGCAGGCCGGCTCTGTTTTTATGAATAAAGGCAACTACCCGATGGGACTGAATGGAGGATACAAGATGAGTGAGTTAGAAAACAAGGGCGCCGAAAACCTGACGGAGGTCCAGGAGACGGCAAAGGAAAAGAAGAAAAGAGAAAAAGCCGAAGCTAAGGAAAAGAAAGCGCAGCAGAAGAGAGAGGCCATTATGGCCGGCGGCACACAGAAGAAGAAAAAGAAGAAAATAGGCTGGATTATTGCGCTGGTTCTCGTGGTAGTCATTGTGGGTTATTCCGTAGTGACCAGCGTAATTGCCAAGAATACGCCCATGCAGGTGAATACCATTGAAGTGACGATGGGAAGCATTGAAGAGACCATGTCCACCAGCGGTACGGTGAGCAGTGAGCAGAGCAAGACATACTATGCGCCGGTAGGCGCCACTATCTCTGAGATGAAGATCGCCCTGGGCGATGAGGTGGCAGAAGGACAGCAGCTGGTATCCTTCGATACCACCGAACTGGAAAACAGAAAAGCAAAAGCGGCGCTGGATGCTTCCGCAACGGCGAACAGCTACAGAAGCTCCCAGTATCAGAGTAACAAGAATGAATCAGAGTATAATGAAGCAACCATCGGCCTGGACGAACTGAAGATCCTTGCCGAGCAGCAGGAGCAGTACGTACAGGGACTGAAATACCAGCTGGAGGATGAAACCCAGCGTGAAAGAGAAAAGCTTCAGGACTGGCTGGGCAAGCTGAACCAGGAGCTGGAGACCCAGAATAATAAGCTGGCTGAGCAGAGTGATTCAGATGCCAGAAAAGGAATTCAGGAAATCATTCAGAACCTGAATAACAGCATCCGGGAAACAAGCAACCAGCTCAGCGATCTGAGCATGTCCGAGGACCTGAGGGAGACCCAGCGTATTATTGACGCGGAGCAGAAGAAGCTGGAGGATATGAAAGAAGAGATCAGCAAGCGGGAAGGAAAGGAATCCTCCTCTGAAGCAGGAATTGCCGATCCTTATTCCAAGCAGCAGCAGGCAGATACCGTACAGAGCGCACAGATTACCGCAAGTGAAGCGGCGGCAGAGCTGGAGAAGGCTCAGGCGGGTGTTGTTGCAGAATTCCCCGGCATCGTAACCAAGATTGCCACCGTATCCACATCCAAGGATGCAACCAAGGGCGGCGGCCTTCTGGAAGGGGCTACCGTAGCTGAAGGAACCGAGCTTTTTACCATAGAAAGCAACAAACAGGTAAAGGTGGGCATCGAAGTCACCAAATATGACCTGCCCAAAATCGAAATCGGCCAGAAGGTGGATGTTACCATTGCAGGAAAAGAATATGAAGGCGAGGTTTCCAAAATCAATAAAGTGGCCGCTGCCAATTCCCAGGGAACGCCTGTGGTTGGAGCAGAGGTACATATCAAGAACCCGGACGAGGATATTTTCCTGGGCGTGGAGGCCAAGCTTGTTATCCATACCGCATCTGCGGAAAATGTTCTTACAGTACCTGTTGAAATCGTAAATGCGGATAAGCAGGGTGAGTTCTGCTACGTTGTGGAAAACGGCGTGGTAACCATGAGAAGAATCACCACAGGAATTTCCTCTGACAGCATGGTTGAGGTAAAGGAAGGCCTGAAGGAAGGCGATCAGATATTATATGATGTGACAGGTATGGTGACAGAGGGCATGAAGGTTATGGCGGTTCCTATGGGAAGCGGCATGGCGGGTGCGGCAATGACTGACGCAGCGGCTCCCGAGACCGGCGCAGCCGTGGAAACAGCGTCGGAAGCATCCACTGAAAACGCATCAGAAGAAGGCTCCTCCGAAGCGGCAGGCCAGGAGACGGAGACCGCTGGAACACAGACACAGACGGACGGCGCGGCGGATACCGGAAACGAGTAATCCGGGACTGCTCACAGCGGTCTATATAAGGAGGATGCAATAGTGGCACAGGCATGGGAATATATAAAAATTGCCCTGATGAATATCAAAAGCAATAAAGGCCGGTCCATTCTGACGATGCTCGGTATTATTATCGGTATTACATCCGTTATCATGATTATTTCCATTGGTGACGGAGTAAAGGGACAGGTAAACGACGAACTGAATGCCATGGCCGGAGGGCTGATTGGTATTTATGTTAATAATGAACACAGTGAAGATGAGGTTTATTTCTCCGCAGATGATTTTGAAGCAATACAGGAAAAGGTGGCGGGCGTCAAAGGCGTTACGCCGGTGTATACCCTTTACGGGAGCGTAATCGGTAAAAAAGGCGAGTTTACCGCATATGCCTCCGGCGGAACGGAGAGCATGGAGTTCTATCAGAGTGAACCGATAATTGCGGGCCGTTACTTTACCGCCAACGATTACTACTCCGGCAATAAGGTATGCGTGGTGCCGGAGCAGGCGGCCAAGAAGCTGTTCGGCACTACGGATGTTATCGGCCTTACTATTGAAGTGACCCTGTACGGAACCACACAGGATCTGAGAATCGTAGGCATACGTAAGGACAGCGCTTCAGCCATGTTCAGTATGTACGGAGACATGATTAACATTGAGTTGCCGCTCAGCATACTGAGCGCTTCCTATGGATTATATTTCGGTGATTTTACGGACTTTTATGTTATCTGTGACTCGCCGGCGGAATCCATGCAGGTGGCGCAGAGCACGATCAACCTCATGGAAGGAAGGCATAATGTGAGAGGAAAAGGGTTGATCCAGGTGCAGAACATGCAGGATCAGATTTCCCAAATCAACTCCGTTCTGGGCAATATCTCTATCTTTGTAGTTATTGTGGCAGCGATTTCCCTGCTGGTCGGCGGTATCGGCGTAATGAATATCATGCTGGTATCCGTAACGGAACGTACCAGGGAAATCGGTATCCGTAAATCCCTGGGAGCCAGGACCGGATCCATCCTGCTGCAGTTCTTGTCCGAATCCGCCATTATTACCCTCATGGGAGGGATTATCGGCATTATACTGGGAATTACAGGCGCTATACTGATAGGCGGCGTGATTGGCTTTGCTGCAAGAGTTAAAGTAGGCACCGTGCTGATTGCATCCCTGTTCTCGGCAGGCGTAGGTATTTTCTTCGGTATCTATCCTGCAAGAAAGGCTGCAAAGCTCAGCCCGATTGAAGCGTTGCGCCATGAATAATCCTGAAAGCCAGGACGGTTCCCGGTAGAAAATAACTTGCGTTATAGCGGATTATCAGTATAATATAATGTTAAGTAGACAAAAGCACCTACGATGTAGGTGCTTTTTCGGGTCTGAGATATACAACAAAATAAATATCAGGAGTATATACTTAAATGGAAGTGGAATTTGATGTCAAAATAGATTCAGGAGTACTGTATGACTACATGCTTCACCATACCTACACCAGCTTTGCCGGAGTGGTGGGAACCACGGTGGGCGCACTGATGCTGGTGGCATTCGGCATGACCGGCCATATAATCTATCTTATTGCCGGCCTGGTGATACTGCTGTACCAGCCGGGCAGCCTGTTTCTTAAGGCCAAGCAGCAGGCTCTTACCAATCCCGCCTTCAAGCAGCCCCTCCATTACAAAATGACGGAAGAAGGGGTGGAGGTATCCCAGGGAGAAGCAACGGAATTCCAGAAATGGGAGGATATGGTGAAAGCGGTGTCCACAGCCCGCAGTATCGTACTTTATACCACAAGAATCAATGCCAGCATTTTTCCCCGCAGAGATCTGAAGGATAATCTTTCCAAAGCAGTGGAGATGATTTCCACACACATGCCTCCGAAAAAGGTAAACATCCGGATGTGAAGCCGGCCGGCGGTATAGCAGCCCATGCCGGGATAACAGGAGAATTGTAATATGAATCAGCAAACAGAAGTAATTGAAAGCTTCAGCGCAGAGGAAACCTATGCGCTGGGGGAAAAAATA
>OMGQ01000851.1_pt1 | contig 22571 bp, 19 predicted proteins | sample 1646071 | NCBI WGS metagenome assembly OMGQ01 (sample SAMN05578585, study PRJEB25193) | human gut metagenome | biome: Human Microbiome; feature: human-associated habitat; material: feces | host: Homo sapiens | place: USA:Birmingham
TGGAGGAACCGGATAACTATGAGGCGCGTGCGAATTTGATGTGGGCGTCCAGCCTGGCAATTAACGGGCTGATCAGTTACGGGGAAGATGCCGCATGGGCGGTGCATCCAATGGAGCATGAACTGAGTGCATTCTACGATATCACCCATGGAGCCGGACTGGCCCTGCTCACGCCGTATTGGATGCAATATGTTCTTCGCGAGGAGACTCTCCCGCGGTTTGTTGAATATGGCGTAAATGTGTGGGGGCTCGATCCGGATCAGGAGGATATGGCGATTGCCAGGCAGGCTATCACAAAGACGAGGGAGTTCTTCGATTCGATAGGAATGCCGTCGCATCTGAGTGAGCTTGACATCGATGATACACATTTCGATGTGATGGCAATGAAAGCCGCGGCCGGCGGTTTGGCTTATGGCTTTGTGCCGCTTGATAAGCAGGACGTACGCCGTATTTACGAGATGGCCCTTTAATGGGAATAACGGTTTGATTAAAGCAGCAGCTGTCATCAGAGTGAGTTGACAGCTGCTGTTTCTACAGTCCGAAGCAACATGCCATACACCTGTCATGTTCCATTTGATAATATAGTGGAAAAACAAAGGAGGAAGAGGAAATGATTGAATCGAGATGCGGGCTGTTATGCAGTGAATGCGAATATAAGGTTCAGATGAATTGCGGAGGATGCATACATATTAAGAAACCATTTTGGGGTGAGAGCTGCCCGGTTAAGGCCTGTTGTGAATCAAAAGAAAAGGAACACTGCGGCCACTGCGGTGAATTTCCCTGTGATTTACTGAAACAATTTGCATATGACGAGAACCAGGGGGATAATGGAAGAAGGATTGAACAATGTAAGCTCTGGAAGTAAAAATGAACGGAATTTCATATGACATAAGGGAATTTTACCATAATGTTAAGTCTGGTTGACAGATTTCCTGCTGCAAATGGTAGAAATAGTTGACAAAAAATAGTATGATTTTGCTGGCTGAGAAATTTTGCCGACTAATAAAAACGGCCGGAGGTAAATCATATGGAATTCAGAGAGCAATTAATGGAACTGAGAAAACAGAGAGGCTGGTCACAGGAACAGCTTGGGGCAAAGATCGGTGTGACGAGGCAGACCGTATCAAAATGGGAGACGGGTGACACCACACCGGAGCTTGCGAAGCTGATAGAATTAAGCAGTTTATTTGAAATCTCAGTTGACCAGCTGATAGGGATAGAGGAACGCAAGGATACGGCGCCTGTATATATTCATGAGACCGGATGGAATTATGAATATAAGAGTAAAACCACATTCTGGGGACTGCCGCTGGTTCATATTAATGTGGGGAGAGGTCTGCGCCGTGCAAAAGGAGTGATAGCGGTGGGGAACTGTTCGGTCGGAATTATAAGCACAGGCGGTTTATCAGCCGGAATCATTTCAATTGGAGGATTATCGGGAGGAATTGTCTCGATTGGAGGACTTTCAATTGCATTGCTGCTCTCCGTGGGAGGGGTGTCAATCGGAACCATTGCGCTGGGCGGCCTGGCGGTTGGATATTTTGCAGCCGGCGGTCTGGCACTTGGCGTTTACTCACTCGGCGGATGCGCCGCCGCATCCAGGGTAGCGGCCGGAGGAGCGGCCAGAGGTGTGATTGCCATCGGCGATCAGGTCAGGGGGACTGTCGCATTTCCACTGAAGAACGGCGTATCCTCAGTGGAGATAAGGCAGGCAATTCTTGATAAGTTTCCCGGCACCTGGAAATGGCTGGTCAGGCTGTACGGCACCCTCGGCCGCTGAGAGCGCCGTACAGACCGTGTGTTTACTGCCATTTACACCGTCGGTTTGGAATTACGTTCCTGATTCTCCCGGTATCATCATCCGGATTGCCGGGGAAAGTCGCAATTCATCCTCCTGTATACCATGGCTGAGCAGATAATTTTCAGCCCTGTGGAACAGGCGGATGGTCATTTCCCTGACAATCAGGGAGCATTCCCGGAAGCGGTTCTGCCCGATACACTCCGCTATTGCTTTAGTAAATTCCTCGTCAGCCTTTTCAAGCCAGGCCGTTTCTTTATGGGAAGTCCTTAATGGATAGCCCCAGAGAAAAAGCCCGTATATTTTTGAATAGATATGGCGGCACCCTTTTATGGGGCAGTACATTGCGATACAAAGGAGAATGTGCCACAGTGAAAATGCACATCTGCCGGAGCGCAGGTTATCTTCCAGCCTGCAAAGCAGGCTGCTTTTCTCGTCGGGCGTGAGCCGGAGAAAAGTGGCGCAGGCGGCTTCTTCACATGAAAGGATGATTAATTCAAATACCTGGAAGAAAAGGGCAAGATTGCGCCGGACGGCAGGTGTTGAGAAATCGGGAGTTTCGGTACTGGCCGGGCATACGCGGGTTCCGATTCCGTTGACTGATTCCACTGCCCTGAACCGGCTGAGCACATCAATGGTCCTGCGCATGGTACTGACGGAAACCTGATATTCTCTGGCCATTTTCTCATAGGAAGGAAGATATGGCGTCTCACGGTATTTACCCAGATAGATTTCATGCAGGAGCCGCAGCGAAAGACTGTAACAAATCTGAGGGCGGCCATAATAAATTCTCCAGATAAATGGAATTTGCCCGGCGGCCGGTGTTATATTCCGCGTGATGTAACTAATAGACCGTTCCGTGGTGTTTTTCTGGAAAGCAAAGAGCGTGCTGCGGAGCCCGTCCCAGTCCCTGTTCATTGTGCAGTCAATTATTTCCCCAATTCCTTTTTCTACCAGCTTTCTGCTGTAAATATTTTCATCAATATTTCTGTCAAAAAATATCAGTCCCGTATAAAAAGAGATTTCCCAATGCAGATTGATAATCAGAGGATTTTCCAGCTTCTGCAGAATATAGCAGAAGAAATACAGGGCATCATCCGTATCTGCCCGGGTTAAAAAGCTCTTGAGCTGTATTAGATCCTGTTGACTGGTGCGGCGCAGCCCTTCCATGAGAGCTGGAATGAGAATCAGAGCAGATGTTTCAAACAGATCCGGGAAAGCAGCGGTGCGCTTCGAATAAAAGCTTTGAACAGATTCATGAAACGCCTGCTCAGTCTGCTGGAAAATCACTCTGGTAGGCCTGCCGTTGTGCATGTCGATGAAGCCATCTTCACGTAACTGCCGGAAAGCAGCTTTTACAGTCTGTTGTGAGACATTAAATTCCCGGCAGATTGAATCGATGGAGGGGAGCGTTACCCCATACCTGTAATGCCTGAATTGAAAACGCATTACAAAAAAATCGTATATCAGATTTGAGATTTGATGCTTCTTGTTCAAAGGTTTTGAACCTCCATTGTTCTGAACTTATGCAGATGATTACAATACAATCATTATTTTATCATTATCCCGATTAAAAGGCCAGGAGTACATTGAGCTTTTGAAGCTTTTGTGATATGCTCTAAAAGAGACGTACATGAACAAGGTGGCTTCAAAACGGGAGGAATCAACAGATGGAAGAGCCGGATAAAGCGGTAAAAATAGAAAAGAATGATATGCAGGCAGCATCTGCCGGCTATGAATATGAAACGCTGATGCGCCTGATGGGGGTCAGCGTCAGTAAGCATCTGCTGGATCAGCACTTTACCCTTATCTGGGCAAATGAATTTTATTATAAACTGATCGGCTGGCCTAAAAAGGAGTATGAAGAACGTTTCCATAACCGGCCGGATTTGTATTACGCGGATGCTCCGGAAGAGTGGAAGAAGCTTACACAGACGGTCTTAAAGGCAATAGAGGACAGACAGAGCGGCTATCAGATGGTCTCACGGCTCAGGAAGAAAAACGGGGATTATGTCTGGGTGCAGTTTTCAACTCAATTTGCAGATGAATACATAGATGGTTACCAGGTCGCTTATTCTGTGCTGACGAATATTGATAATGTGGTCAGGATACGCAAGGAGCAGTCGGTTACTTATGAAAATCTGCCGGGATTTGTGGCAAAGTACCGGGTGGAAAAAACAGAGGATGATTTTAATTTGATTCTGCTTGATGCAAATGACAGGTATCTCGAACACTTCGGAGAGGTTCGGGACAGGGGAACAGATGAACTGTACCGTAGGAATTTATTGGATAATGCGGAGGTTATAAGTGAACAAAAGGGAAATATACTGTCAGGAGAACCGCTGCATTTTGTTGTGCAGGTCAGAGATCTCAGGGACCAGACATTCTGGCTGCAGGTGAATGCAGGCTGTGTGGACTGGCAGGGCGGAGGCCCTGTTTATTTTGCAATTCTTATTGACATCACAGATGTGACTCAGCTTCGCAGAATGCAGAAAAAACTGACGGAGCAGACGGAGGCGCTAAAGGACGCTCTGGCTGTGGCGGAACGGGCCAATCACGCTAAGACCGATTTTTTATCCAGAATGAGTCATGAAATCCGGACGCCCATGAATGCCATAATAGGGATGACAACAATTGCCGGAGCCTATATTGAAGACCGCCAGAGAGTGGCCGGCTGCCTGGAGAAGATTGGGTATTCTTCCAAGCATCTCATGTCTCTGATCAACGATATACTGGACATGTCAAAAATTGATGCGGGGAAAATGAAAATTGCGCATGAGGCATTTGACTTGAAGACGGTCGCCGAATCCATCACCTCCATTATCTATCCTCAGGCGGTTGAAAAGGGGCTTCTCTTTACCGTACCGCTGATTGAGCTGACCGAGACGGTTATGATTGGGGATGCGATGAGGCTGAACCAAATTCTTCTGAATCTGCTGTCCAATTCACTCAAATTTACGCCGAAGGGCGGCACGATCCGTTTGGAAATAAGGCAGATACAGCGGAAACGCAGCCGGGTGCGCCTGGGCTTTACGGTCTGCGACACCGGCTATGGCATGAGCAGGGAATTTATGAAACGCCTGTTCACTCCGTTTGAACAGGAGAGTGTGGCTGCCGGACAGAAGTTCGGGGGAACCGGTCTTGGAATGGCAATTACCAGGAATCTGGTGATGCTGATGGGCGGAACAATCTCCGTGAAAAGCGAATTGGGGAAGGGGACTGCTTTCTCGGTGGAACTGGACTTTGACATTCCGGAAAGCAGTGATAACACGGAGGAACAAAAGCCGCCTGCCATGGAGTCACTGAAGGTGCTGGTATCGGATGACGATCGCAACAGCTGCATCCATGCATCTCTTCTTCTGAAAAATCTGGGGATACGTTCCGATTGGGTTCTGACCGGAGAGCAATGCGTGGAGAAAGTCAGGATTGCCCATCAGATGGGGGAAGAGTATGATGTCTGCCTGGTGGACCTGAAGATGCCGGATATGGACGGGATTGAAGTGACAAAAAGAATAAGGGAGATTGCAGGTCCGGACACAACAATTATTATTATAACAGCTTACGACTGGGGCACTATAGAGCAGAATGCACGTTTGGCCGGGGCAAATGCGTTTCTGGCAAAGCCGATTTTTGCGTCCACACTGTATAATACCCTGCTTTCGGTGACGGGGATCAGCAGAACGGTGATGCTGCCGGAGGAGGGCCCCCAGTCGGAGCATCCGGAACTGGCGGGCCGCCATGTACTCCTGGCGGAAGATAACGAGCTGAACAGGGAGATTGCGGTGGAGCTGCTGAAAATGACCGGCATTACCGTGGATTATGCGGAAAACGGGAAGATAGCCCTGGAAAAGTTCTTACTATCCGGTGACAGCTATGATTTGATATTGATGGATATGCAGATGCCCGAGATGGACGGATACCAGACGGCGGAGGCGATCCGTAAATCGGGACATCCCAGGGCAGCCGACATCCCCATCATTGCCATGACGGCTGATGCGTTCCATGAGGATGTGGTACGGGCCTATGCGGCAGGAATGAACGGACACCTGGCAAAGCCGATCAATCCGGCCCTGCTTTATCAGACGCTGGCCGGGAAGATAGAAACTGCCCGCTGACGCAAAAGAAATATTAATCAGAGCTTGATATTGACACGCAAAGAATCTTGTTGTATAATTATAAACAGATAATAAAGGGGATTTAAGTGATTGATTTGATTAAAAAGAATGAAAAAATCGTTTAAATCTGACTATTATAAGCAAGGAGGTGAACAGTATGCCAATGTATAGACTTAATATCCATTATAAGGAAGAAGATTTACAGATGATTGCCAGAGCTCATATTACAATAGCAGCGGTAAAGCATACTGCCAACGATTGTTTAGAAAGTAGAATGGGAGATGGGCCACATGGAACATCAGCCAGCTGATGGCTGGCAGGAACAGAGGTAATAAAGAGATACGGTAACTGATGTAATAAAAGAATTTGAGTGTAGTACGGAAAGATAGAAAAAATAATTAGGAAAAGAGAGAAAGCAGAAAAGAAAGCAGTATAGAGTATTAAGAATAAACGATAAGTAATAAGTATTGAGTAATATGTAATAAGTAACAATTGAATAAGAATCATTAAGCTGTACTGTAACTATTAATCAAACTATAGGAATAAATTAGAGCAATATATTGATATAGCAATATAGTGTTACGGTAAACTAAACGTATTAGTATAGTAATAAAATAATAGTATAGTATAACATTAGTAAATATAAACGGAAGAACTGTCGTACTGACAGTCAGAAAACAAAAGAAATTATAATCGTTTAGACTCCAACCACTGTCAATTGGTTGGAGTCTTTTTTGGCTCTTTGTATTCGGGAATAAAATGCAAAGGATGGAAAATTTCTGTCCTGTATGGTAGAATGAAGCAAGCTTAAATAAAATTATAGGATTTGCGGAAAGCTGCAAGTTCTGCAGTATGTCGCAAAATTTGGCGTTTATAACGGCGGCAGAGCAGGCAAAGGACGAATAAAAGAGGAAAAGAAAGCAGAAAAGAAAGAGGCAGATGCAGTATGGCTATGGAAGAGACACCGGTATGGAAATTACTTATAAGACTGTCTGCACCGGTTATGCTGGCATTGTTAATTCAATCCATCTATAACATAGTAGACAGCTATTTTGTTGCCAGATATTCAGCGGAGGGGCTGGCAGCCCTTTCTATTATTTTTCCGATTCAGCTGCTAATGACCGCTTTGGCGACGGGAACAGGGGCCGGAATTAATATTCTGGACGGGGCCGGAGACACCAAATCGCAGAAGGATATTATTTCGACTGGTTTTTTTCTTGGAATTATGGGAGCACTGATTTTTGCAGCAGCAGGAACACCGGGTATCCGGATTTATTATCAGATTTCATCAGAACAGGAATTGGTCAGGGAATATGGCATACAATATGCCCAGATTATTTTTGCACTGTCTCTGGGGATGTTTGTGGAGGCAGCAGGCACAAAAATGCTGCAGGCGAAAAGTGATATGGTTCTGCCCATGTGTGCTCAGGTTGCAGGAGCTGTCCTCAATATTGTATTGGATCCCTTTCTGATTTTCGGCTATTGCGGTTTCCCGGAGCTGGGAGTAAGGGGAGCGGCCGTTGCGACTGTGCTTGGACAATGGCTGGCGATGGCAATCGTGATGATTGGATTTATCAGACGATACTCCCCGTCATTTGGCAGGGTGACTCTGCATAACTGTGTCAGAATCCTGAAGGCCGGGATGCCGTCGATACTGCTGCAGTCGTTATATACGGTTTACATTGTGGGACTGAACCTGATTCTAAAATTATTTTCAGAAGATGCGGTAACGGTTCTGGGAATTTATTATAAACTGCAGACGTTTTTCTTTATCCCTCTTTTGGGCTTGCAGCAGGTAATTCTGCCCTTAATCAGCTATAACTACGGCGCAGGGAAGATGGAGCGGGCAAGGAGCGTTCTTCGATATTCAATTGTTATGTCGAGCGTTATTATGGTTGTGGCAACTGCCTTATTTATAATAATGCCGAAATCATTGTTGTCAATATTTTCAACTCGGGAAGAGATTCTTACGATAGGGACTACGGCATTCCGTATCATTGCCCTGAGCTTTATTCCTGCATCATTCGGCCTGATATTCAGCGTTTATTTTCAGGGAATCAACAGAGGGAAGGAAAGCATCTGTATCACGCTCCTTCGCCAGGTGGTTCTGCTTGTTCCTCTGGCATGGTTCCTGCATTTTGCGGGCCTTGAATGGGTGTGGCTCACATTTCCGATTACGGAAGTGATCGTTTTAGCAGCATGTCTGGCGCTATACACAAAGCAGCAATCAGGAAACCGACATTGAAACGTGTTATTTGTAAAGGAGAGCTATGGGAACGGAGAATTTAAAAAGGCATATATATGATACGGTAAAGGAATGGCAGATGAAAATTGGAAGTCTGAATGAAAGTATCGGTCTTTATTATCCGGCTGAATCACTTAAAAGTCTGCTGGGTTTAGAGCAGTCTGCCACGCGCAGGCAACTGGATGGAGCGCTTGAGAAATTTTGCAGGGAAGTTTATCCGCAATTGGGAGAAACTGCTTTTTCATGTCAGGGTGAACGTTATTGCATTGAGATACCTGAAAAGGGATGTGCTTACATTGCAGAAGAAATTCCGGAGCCTGAATTTTTGAAAAATTTTCTATCGGCTATATCGGACGGAGAACATTCGCTTGAACGGGTTCGGAGGTGTTTCAGCGATTTTGCTGATAAATATGGAGAAAGCTACAGAGAAGAGGACAGGGAAGCGGAAGGTATGGGATGTGTGTTCTGCTTTGAGAATGATGATTTTGAGCCTTATGTTTATTGTGTGGAATCGGATGAATTTGGTCTGACCTATCATCGGTTTACCAGGGAGGATTATGAGGAGCTTTCCCGGTAGGACTGCCCTGCACATTTTATAGGACAATGGCATATTCTGTTATTAGCAGTATGAACTGCTGAATAATAAGGATGTGATATTATGAATTATGATGATATGAATAATTTAAGATGTGGAAATCCGGATATGTCTTCTTCCTCCGGGCAGGAGGAAAATCAGTCCCTGAGATGTCAGGGAAATAGTACAGGAGACTATTCGGAGAGAAGATGTTGTCCTGGTCCGGGAAGAGTTTGCTGTCAGGGGCCAACAGGCCCACGAGGCTGTCCGGGACCGATGGGGCCACGGGGCTGTCCCGGTGAACCTGGAGCCAGAGGACCTCAGGGGCCTCGGGGAGCAACCGGAGCCAGAGGACCTCAGGGGATTCCCGGAGCCACAGGTCCGCAGGGGCCGCAGGGAATTCAGGGCCTTCGTGGAGCGACGGGAGCTACCGGAGCAACCGGAAGGACACCGACCGTTACGGTAGCAGGAACTATTACGGGAGAACCGGGAACTCCGGCCGCAGTTTATGAAAATGTTACACCGAGCGGAGTAGAGCTTTTGTTTACCATTCCGGCAGGAGCAACCGGCCCGACAGGAGCGACAGGAGCAGCCGGAACGGCAGGAGCAACCGGTCCGACAGGTCCGACGGGAGCAACAGGAGCAGCGGGAGCAACCGGCCCGACAGGAGCGACAGGAGCAACAGGAGCAGCCGGAACGGCAGGAGCAACCGGCCCGACAGGCCCAACAGGAGCAACAGGAGCAGCCGGAACGGCGGGAGCAACCGGCCCGACAGGTCCGACAGGAGCAACGGGAGCAGCCGGAACGGCAGGAGCAACCGGTCCGACAGGAGCGACGGGAGCAGCCGGAACGGCAGGAGCAACCGGCCCGACAGGAGCGACAGGCCCAACAGGAGCGACGGGAGCAGCCGGAACGGCGGGAGCAACCGGCCCGACAGGTCCAACAGGAGCAACGGGAGCAGCCGGAACAGTGGGAGCAACCGGCCCAACCGGAGCAACGGGAGCAACCGGCCCGACAGGAGCAACGGGAGCAGCCGGAACGGCGGGAGCAACCGGCCCGACAGGAGCAACAGGAGCAACCGGAACGGCAGGAGTAACCGGCCCAACAGGAGCAACCGGCCCGACAGGTCCAACGGGAGCGACCGGCCCAACAGGAGCAACAGGAGCAACAGGCCCAACCGGAGCGACCGGAACTTCCGTGACAGCCAACAGTATGAACGCGACCAACTCGACGGGAGACACAATAACAGTTATTCTGGGCGGAACAGCCGTACCGCTGCCGGATTTCCAGGTATTAGACGGATTTACGACAACTGCTCAAAATACAACATTTACCGTACCGGCAACAGGAACCTATATGGTTTCTTACAGAGTATCGACGACGGCAGCGCTGCTGTTATCAACGAGGGTGCTGCGCAACGGAACGCCCCTGGGCGGATCTACCTTCACACCGGCCTTATCGGTCAGCTCTTTTGCAGCAACTACCTTCGCTGCCTTGACGGCAGGCGATACGCTTACACTCCAGCTTTTTGGTCTGGTGGGGGCAGCCGTCCTACAGTCAGGCAACGGTGCCACACTTACCGTAATACGGCTTGTATAAGCGACGTAATGAGTCAGATAAAGCCGGTTCATTCCGGTAAGGATACCCGATAGCATCAAAGCGTGAATGCATAAAATGAGCCCGTTTAAACAAACATAGCGTTTTGTTTAAACGGGCTTTAGCAGTTGTCGGTGAATATGGTCTTATGCCTGTAAACCGTCATGTCTTTTACATTTTTATATAAGGTTAATAATTCATATAATCTTTTTAGTGTTCTTTTCTATTTCTTTCCATTTTCCCGGAGACGCGCTTTCTTTTTTTCTGATAAGCTTGCCTTGGCTTAAGGAGGTTTCATTATGAGTATACAAATGCTGACTCAGATTTTTTTACAATACGGCGCATTATTTATTTTTCTGTTAGTTTTGCTGGAATATATGAATCTTCCGGGACTTCCGGCAGGAATTATCATGCCTCTTGCAGGCATTTGGGCTTCCAAAGGAAAAATCAGCTTTGTGACTGTTATGATAATCACAGTTCTGGCCGGTCTTTTGGGAAGCTGGCTCCTATATCTTCTGGGCAGACTTGGAGGCGGCCTGTTTATACCATGGTATTTGAAATGCTTTCCGGGGCAAAGACCGCGCATAGAAAAATACCTTGAAATGCTCCGTAAAAAGGGGGCTATAAGTGTGTTTATAAGCAAATTGATTCCGGTAGCGCGTACGATCATCTCAATTCCGGCCGGAGCAGTGAAAATGGATTTTCTATTGTATACTATCAGCTCGGCAGGAGGAATACTCATCTGGAATTTCGTATTGGTGGGAGCCGGTTACTGGGCCGGTGACGCGGCTTTGAAATGGTTTGCATTGAATTAAGATTAATACAGATTTGAGCTTAAAGACGGGTGCTTTTCATGATTTTCACAAAAGGGCATATACTATCGTTATATGCAGGCCGGATTATCTGGTTTGCAATTCAGGACAAGCCGTTGCACAGAAAGGAAAATTATGAAATTCGATGCAGTTTATTATGAGCCCGACAGTCTGAACTATGAGCTTGGCAGAGAGCTGAAAGAAAAATATGCCGGTCTGCCATGGTTTCCCATTGCCAGCCATAATTCGATAAAGGAAATGCAGGAAAAACCGAATTCTGAGTTTGGAAAAATGAAGCGGAATTTAATCATCGGTATTCGAAAAACCCATAAATATGTGGAAAACCATAAAGTGTCCGATTATCTTGTGCCTTACACATCATCCGGCTGTACGGCTATGTGCCTGTACTGTTATCTTGTGTGCAATTATAATAAGTGCGCTTATCTGCGTCTGTTTGTCAACAGGGAACAGATGCTGGACCGAATTATCAAGAAGGGAAAGGACAGCAGCCCGTTGGTATTTGAGATTGGCAGTAACAGCGATCTGGTGCTGGAAAATACAATTACTGATAATCTGATGTATACAATTCCCAGATTTGCGGAGGAGGGAACCGGTAAACTTACATTTCCAACAAAATTTGATATGGTGGATCCCCTCCTTCCGCTGGAACACAGAGGAAAGATCATTTTCCGCATGAGTGTCAATCCACAATCCATCATAAAGCGGAAAGAGCTGGGAACTTCCGGACTAAATGAGCGGATCGAGGCGGTCAATAAGATGTGTGAAGCCGGATATCCCTGCGGCCTGTTAATAGCGCCCGTGATATTGACGGAGGGATGGAAGGAATTATATACGGGCCTGCTGGAGGAATTGCAGGAAACTTTGACTGAAAAAATGAAGAAGCAGATGTTTCTGGAAATTATCCTGATGACATATTCCTTTATACACCGGGCTATTAATGCAGATGCGTTCCCGGCAGCGCCGGATTTGTATAATCAGGAGCTTATGACCGGCCGGGGAAGAGGAAGATACTGTTATCGGGAAGATACCAGGGCAGAAGCTGAAACATGTCTGCGGGATGAGGTTAAAAGGATTTTGGGAGATGTTAATATACTCTATATCAGTTAAAAGAGCCTGCCTGGGGCCTCTTTTCGGGAGTTTAGGATATCTGCCGGATGGCGGTAAGATGCGCATATTGCGTATTTTACCGCCCTTTTAGTCTCTCGGGCAAATTATATCTGCGCATGGACAGGTGAATAGAAATATGATAAAATTTGAGTAAGAAGAGATGAATTTGAAGAAATTTTGATTAAATAGAAATGATTATATGAAATAGATAACAAGTGAAATTTATTATCAGAAAATAAAACAAATATAATCACAAAAATGCAGAAGCGGCAATTGAACCGGAAAAATAACAATAGACCGGCAGAAACAGCAAATTAGCGGATAAAGGCCCGGAAATAATTTGCTAATCGCAGTAGAATTAACTGAGACAGAAAGAAAGGACGGTGATAGGGAAGGTCGGTGATAGGGAAGGACGGCACCGGAAAAAGCTGCCGCAAATTAGTGGAAAATAAAAACTGCATAGGAAGAAAATGAAGAAATTCCAGATGAAAGGAATGAAGAAACTGCTGGAGAATAACGGAATATCTTATAACAACAAGACGTTCACTGGAAGGGAGAGGGCTACTTGAATAAAAAGCTGAAAGAAAAGATTCAGGAATCCTTATCGACAGTCCTCCCGATTACGGCAGTCGTATTGCTGCTGAGTATATTTTTGCTGCCTATCGATGTGGGGACGATTGCATTGTTTTTGACCGGGGCCTGTTTTTTAATTGTAGGCATGGGGTTTTTCCAGCTCGGAGCCGAGATATCCATGATGCCTTTGGGAGAAGGGGTTGGCCATCACCTGGTGCGGACAAAAAATCTTTTGATTACAATTGTGGTCTGCTTAATCGTGGGGATGATTATTACTGTAGCAGAGCCGGATCTGCAGGTGCTTTCCAATCAGGTTCCGTCCGTACCAAATGCCGTTCTTGTATGGACCGTGGCATTTGGAGTTGGAATTTTTATGATTATTGCAGTTCTTAGAATTTTACTGAATATCAGTCTTCTGAAAATATTAATAGTCTTATATCCTGTTCTGTTTCTCGTCTCATTTTTGGTGCCGGCCGATTTTACGGCCATTGCCTTTGATTCGGGTGGTGTAACGACAGGGCCTATGACAGTTCCCTTTATTATGGCTCTCGGAATCGGTTTTTCATCTGCCAGATGCGATAAGAACAGCGACAGTGACAGTTTCGGTCTTGTTGCCCTGTGCAGTATCGGGCCGATTCTGATGGTATTGCTTCTGAGTATTTTCTACAATCCCGGGGACGCATCCTATTCCATAGCTGAGATAGTGGAACTTGCCACGATGCAGGATGTGGTCCGCCAGTTTATCATCGCTCTGCCGACATACGTTAAGGAGGTATCGGTGATTATTTTTCCCGTTCTCCTGGTTTTTGCGGTATTTCAGCTGTTTACGAGACAGTACCGGGGCAGACAGATCCTGCGCATGCTGGTGGGACTATTATACACTTTAATCGGAACAATCCTGTTTCTTACAGGCGTCAATACCGGATTTGCGCCGGTCGGTATCCGGCTTGGAGCGGATTTGGCCGGAGGCCCGTTTAAATGGATGCTGGTTCCGGTGGGGATTCTGGTCGGTTTTTACATTGTAAAAGCGGAGCCGGCAGTGCAGGTACTGAACAACCAGGTGGAAGAGATTACAAACGGTACGGTGTCCAGGGATTCAATGAACCGCTGCCTTTCGATTGGCGTGGCCGCAGCGGTGGGGCTGGCCATGATAAGGATTCTGACCGGGGTTAACATCTATTGGATTCTGATTCCCGGATATACCCTGGCTCTTATAATGGCGAGAAAGACAGAACCCATTTTTGTAGGCATTGCCTTTGACTCCGGCGGTGTGGCCAGCGGCCCCATGACATCCACATTTCTTTTGCCGATGGCCATCGGCGCATGTACGGGTGTCGGCGGGAACATTACGACCGATGCCTTCGGCGTAGTGGCGCTTGTGGCGCTGGCGCCGATTATTGCCATCCAGGCGACAGGCCTGCTGTACGTTTATAAATCAAAGCAGCCGGTGGAGACTGAGGTTCCTGAAGACACGGATTATGAGATTATCGAACTGGAGGAGGAGTAAGCATGGAGGGTCAAAGCTGCGGTTATATATTGAGAATGCTGGTGATTATTACGGATATGCCTATGGAAAGAAAAGTATTAAAAATACTGGATGATTTCCGGGTGCCGGTCAGATATCAGTTCAGGGGGAAAGGTACCGCCAATTCGGAATTTCTTGAAATATGCGGTCTGAGCGAAATCAGCAGGGCAATCACAACCGGATTTGTACGGCGCAGTTCAGTCCACGGTATATTCCGGGACCTGGACGAGAAGATGAGAATCAGAGAAAAGGGCAGAGGAATTGCATTTACAGTTCCTATCAACGGCCTCCAGAGTTATCTGCTGAAAAAACTGGAGGAGAACCGGCCGGATATTGCAGAAGAGAACGGGGAAAGGAATGAGGAGGATATGAAGGAAGATATTTCATATGCTATGATACTTACGGCTTGCAGCCAGGGATACAGCGGAGAAGTGATGGAGGCGGCCAGAAGAGCCGGAGCCACCGGAGGCACTATTATGAAGAGCCGCAGGCAGGGGCCGGAAGAACCTTTAAAGTTTCTGGGGGTATCCATCCAGGAGGAGCAGGAGGTTGTGAGCATCATTGTACCCAGGGAGATTAAGAAAAAAGTGATGCGGGAAATCAGCGAAAAGTGCGGATGCCGGACACCGGCCAAAGGAATTATTCTCTCCCTGCCGGTGGATGAAATTATCGGCCTGTCATAAAATTTATAAACGATAACCTGCACGCTCCGTGCACAGGTCACCGCCATCAATGAATGAAAAAGGAGAGTCCCGGCAGACTCTCCTTTTTGGCGTCATCGCCTCCGCACTTATAATGAGCAGTATTTTGCTGTATATCTGTTATTTGTTACCGCTAAATGCCGCCATATAAGGAAGGCTGCGGGCATCGCTTATGCCGAGCTGTCCGGCGATTCTGGCAAGAAGGAGATTGGATTCCGCTTCTGTCAGATGTGACACGGTTTTCTTGGAGCGGGAAGCGGGGGAAGTGGTTACAGATACAGGTTTATTATGTTTCATGATAAGTCTCCTTTCCTACGGCATTGAAATTGTGAGGGATAAACCTTTTGATTCCCTTCCTTGACAAAAAGGGTATTGCAATACTATTATGGGCTTTAAAGGAAATCAAAAGGTTTATATTTGTTGAATGCGGTGAATTTTGTTGTTTTTCATCGTTGACAACACTATATCATGTTTGGATTGACCTGCCTATTACCGAATCTGTCATAACGATATAAGTAATTTGCTATGAGCAAAGGGAATGTTTGAGAAACCCTGATAAGGAGGAGAAAAGATGTATACGAAGAATCCGGAGTATTTTCTTACGGTCGCCAGAGAAGGAAGTATTTCCCGGGCAGCGGAAAAACTGTATTTGTCGCAGCCGTATCTCAGCCAGTGTATCGGCAGGCTGGAGCAGGAGCTTCAGATGAAACTGTTCGACCGCAGCCACACTCCGCTTGTCCTGACGGATGCCGGAAGACTGTATCTGAGTTATCTGGAAGGGGTGGGAAATCTGACGGGGAAGTTTGAATCGCAGATAGAGGAACTGAGAACAGGCAGCAGACAGATTCTCAATGTCGGCATGACGCCGTGGAGGGGCTCCGTCCTGCTTCCCGACATTCTGCCCGCCTATGCCGCGGCCCACCCTGACGTGAGGATTGTTCTGCATGAATACCATTCCAATACGCTGGCCGGACTGGTCAGGGAAGATAAGATTGATTTTGCCCTGATGAATATTCCGAACAAAATTGACGGATTTGTCTATCAGATTGTTTTTTATGAGAGAATGTTCCTGGTTGCCAATAAAATCCATCCGGCGGCAGCGGGGATAGAGACATCTTATGAAAATCCGGCCTATATAAACCTTCAGGAGCTGAAGAAAGAGCGTTTCATCCTGCTTCCCAATGAGCATGTGATGGGGCAGGCGACCGAGAATCTGTTTGCTAGAATGAATATGTTAAATTGTGATATTCTTTATACAACCAGCAGTACGACGGCCGTCAATCTGGTCAGCGAGGGCTTCGGCCTGACGTTTATTCCGGAAGGCGGCATCCGCCAGGTTCCGCATTTGAACCGGCTGGCGTTTTTTACGGTGGATCATCCGCCGTTCTGCGTTCCGCTGTTGATTCTTTATAAAAAGAATGCATTTATCACGCCCCAGGCCCAGGATTTTATTGAAATGACAAAACAGTATTACGCACGTCTCAAACAGAAGGCATCCTATTGAGAAAAGGAATCAGCGCAGGATATTGACTGATTTCACTTTACGGTGTATCATAACGGTGTTATATAACATTGTTACATTTAAGGAGTTTAAGAAGATACAATGGAAAACCAGCAAAGCAGCAGCACGGCCTCGGCTATCCTGGAGGCGGGAAAAAAGGAGTTTTTGACCTTTGGCTATGAGAAAGCGTCGTTGCGGAGAATTGCAGCAGAAGCGTCGGTCACCACAGGAGCCATATACGGTTGTTTTTCAGGTAAAGAAGCCATATTCGAGGCGCTTACAGGGGAGGTGTCGCAGACGCTGGTGGATATGTATACCAATGTCCACCGGGAATTCGCCGTTCTGTCCCCGGAAAAGCAGGTGGAGGAGCTGTCCGGAATCACCAGTCATCATGTGCTGTCGATGATAAATTATATTTATGACCATTTTGACGAATTCAAACTCCTGCTGTGCTGCGGAGCGCCGGGAAGCGCAGAGGCGTTTATTGCCCGTCTGGCCGGGGTGGAGGAACAGTCCTGTTTCGACTTTGTGGAGGCTGTAAAAAGCTTGGGATATCAGGTGCCGGAGCTGGACGACACGCTGGTTCATATCCTGTGCCGATCCTTTTTTCAGCAGCTTCAGGAGTTTATCTCCCATGATCTTCCGAGGGAGAGGGCGTTGTCCTGCGCGCTTCTTTTAGGGCGGTTCCAGCATGCGGGCTGGGCCGGGATACTGAATCTTTGAGTGGTTCCCGGAATGAATTGTTAACACGCTTCAGAGCAGATGGGAGGAAAACAGATGGAATGCAGGATTCGTAAGCGGAGGATGGAAGATGCTTACTCGCTCTAGTGTGTTTTTTTTTAAATACATTGGTTAGTTAAAACTAACCAATCGACGGCGGTGAGAGGGCCGCATGAAATAAAATATAGGAGGATAAGAAAGTGAATGGAAAGTATTGCAGCAGGAAAATAATGACGGAGCTGCCGGGAACAGGTAAAATCACGCTGATGACATTTTCCGGCGGTTACCGCTGGCTGACGGGACTGGGCTGTGTATTGTCGGGAATAAGCGCTGTGCTGGGGCTTTTTCCCTATCTGTGCATGTGGAATGTAATCCGGGAGACGGTTATTGGCTGGCCGGGCGGCTTTAACGGGGACCGCCTTGTACGCCTGGGCTGGCTGGCGGTGGCGTATTCCCTGCTCAGCATGCTGGTCTATTTCGCGGCCCTGATGTGCACCCATATATCGGCGTTCAGAACGGCCAGAAATTTGAAAACGGTTGCGCTGCATCATTTGACACGTCTTCCCGCCGGTTATTTTAAACGGGTGGGAAGCGGTAAAATACGCCGGATTATTGACGACGGAGCCGGGCAGACGGAAACTTATCTGGCCCATCAGCTTCCTGACCTTGTGGGGGCTGTCGTGACGCCGGCGGCCGTTATCGTCCTTCTTCTTGTCTTTGACTGGCGGTTCGGTTTAATCAGTCTGCTCCCCATGGCTGCCGGCCTGTTTTTTCTGAGCAGGATGATGGGGGCGAATATGGCGGTGGCCATGAAGGAGTATCAGAATGCGCTTGAGGATATGAATAATGAAGCGGTTGAGTATGTCAGGGGGATACCGGTTGTGAAGACCTTTCAGCAGAGCGTATTTTCCTTCAGGAGCTTTCATGGCTCTATCCTGCGTTACAAAGACTGGGCCATGAGCTACGCAGGCTCCATGAGGATTCCCATGTGCAGTTATACGGTCAGTATCAACGGCATTTTTGCCGTCCTGATTCCTGCCGGCATTCTTTTAGCGGGAGACATATCCAAGGGAGAATCGTACGTGACGGCTGCTCTGGATCTCATGTTTTATATCCTGTTCACGCCTGTGTGCGTGTCCATGATGGATAAGATTATGCTGACCGGTGAAAATACGATGAAGGCGAATGATGCGGTGAACCGGATTATGAACATTGTCGGGGAAAAGCCCCTGAAAGAGCCGGATGTGCCGAAGAAACCGTCGGAATACAGCGTTGAATTTAAAAATGTAACCTTTTCCTATTACCCGGAACAGGGGGAGCGGGAAGCAGCCGGCAAAGAGGGCGCGGAAAAACCGGAGCCGGCTTTGAAACAGGTATCACTGTTTGTGCCGCAGGGGGCGACGGCAGCGGTGGTGGGAGCATCCGGCAGCGGAAAGACGACACTGGCAAGCCTGATTCCCAGGTTTTTTGACGCGGACGAAGGAAGTATCACCATCGGCGGTATTGATGTGAGGGAAATCGGAACGGAGGAGCTGATGAAGCTGGTGAGTTTTGTGTTCCAGGACAGCCGTTTGTTCAAGGACAGCCTGCTGAACAACATCCGGGCAGCCAGGCCGGATGCTGCGGCGGAGGAGGTCATGAGTGCCATTCGGGCCGCGCAGTGCGGAGATATTATCAAAAAAATGCCCCGGGGGCTTGATACGGTCATTGGAACGAAGGGCGTGTACCTCTCGGGAGGGGAAGTGCAGAGGATAGCCCTGGCCAGAGCCATTTTAAAGGATGCCCCGATTGTGGTTCTGGATGAGGCCACGGCATTTGCCGATCCGGACAATGAGTATCTCATCCAGCAGGCGTTTGAAAAACTGGTGGAAGGCAAAACCGTAATCATGATTGCCCACCGCCTTTCCACGGTATGCCGCGCTGACTGCATCTATGTTATGGAGGGAGGGCGTATCGCGGAGCAGGGAAAACACGGGGAGCTTCTCAGGGCAGACGGGCTGTACGCCGGAATGTGGAAGAATTATCAGTCATCGGTAGAATGGAAGGTAGGTAAGAGAACATGAGCAGATATTTACAGAAAAAATTTGCCCTGGGCAGACAGGGCGGGAAGAACCTGACGAGGGCCATATTTGCGTGCGCCCTTACCAATATCGGGCTGATGTTACCCGTGGGGCTTCTGTTTCTTTTCACGCAACGGCTGTTTGGCCCCCTTGTGGGGCTTGGAACGCCCCAAATGGGGCTGGGAGGATATGTGGGAAACAGTGTCCTGATTCTGGCCGTCATCTTTGGGCTTGAGTATATTCAGTACGTCGCAACGTTTATATCCTCCTATGCAGAGAGCGCGGATATGAGAATCCGGATTGCGGAACGCCTTCGGAAACTTCCGCTGTCCTTTTTTGGAAAGCGTGATCTGGCTGATTTGACGACAACGATCATGTCAGACTGTACATTTGTGGAAACTGCGTTTTCCCACTTTATCCCGGAACTTATTGGAGCCGTCCTGTCAACGGCGCTGATAGGCGCGGGACTGCTGGCGGCCGATTGGCGGATGGGCCTGTCGGTACTGTGGGTGGCTCCGGTATCGTTTTTTCTGGCGGCAGGTACGAGGCCCATGGTAGATCGGATTGAGAGAAGACAAAAAGGGAAAAAAATCGCCGCCTCAGACGGGATTCAGGAGTGTATTGAGAATATACAGGATATCAGGGCCAATAACCGGAGGGAAGCGTACCTTGAGGGACTGGATGAAAAACTGGCGGATGTGGAGAACATCACAATCCGTCTTGAGTTACTGAACGGAATTCTGGTGACGGGGGCGCAGATGTTCTTGAAAATCGGCATGGCGACGACGGTGCTGGCCGGAGCTTCCCTTCTGGCATCCGGTTCCATCGGTTTTATGGTTTTTCTGATGTTCATGCTGGCAGCCACCAGACTGTACATTCCTCTGAGCGTCTGCCTGCAGAATCTGTCCGCAGTATATTCGACTCTCCTTGTGGTAGAACGGATGAAGGCGATAGAGGAGGAAACGGTCCAGGGCGGCAGTAAAGAGGCTGTCTATAATGGATATGATATCGTATTTGATCACGTAGGATTCTCATATAAAGACGGGGAGCAGGTTTTAAGGGACGTGTCGTTCACCGCAAAACAGGGGGAGGTGACGGCTCTCGTAGGCCCGTCAGGCGGCGGTAAATCCACCAGCGCCAGACTGGCCGCCCGGTTCTGGGATATTGACAGGGGAAAAATTACCGTCGGCGGGGTCGACGTGAGGGAGGTCGAACCGGAAACGCTGCTGAAAAGCTTTTCCATCGTATTTCAGGATGTGGTTTTATTTAACAACACGATTATGGAAAACATACGGCTGGGAAGAAAGGAGGCCACGGACCGGGAAGTGATGGAGGCAGCCAGGGCCGCCAGATGCGAAGAATTCATCCTCCGCCTGCCGGACGGATACAGGACCATGGTTGGGGAGAACGGCTCCGCCTTGTCGGGAGGAGAACGGCAGCGTCTTTCCATTGCCAGGGCGCTTCTCAAAGACGCGCCGGTCATTCTGATGGATGAGGCAACTGCATCGCTGGATGTTGAGAATGAGACACTGGTTCAGGAGGCAGTCTCGAATATGGTCAGGAATAAGACGGTACTCATCATTGCCCACAGAATGCGCACAGTGGCAGGCGCCGATCGGATTATCGTACTAAAGGACGGCTGTGTGGCAGAGCAGGGCACGCCGGAGGATTTGATGGAGCGCAGAGGAATTTATCACCACATGGCGGAGCTTCAGAACAGGAGCCTGTCGTGGAGCCTGTAGTACTGCCGCCAGGAAATGTGATGGCAGAAGCAGTCATGAGAACTAAAATGATAATAATTATCAATATTATTTATTGACAAATTGTCATGGTTTTGTTAGAGTGATATTGAGTTAGATAGAACTAACTAAAAGGAAACTAAAATAAAAATTATGATATCAGGACACAATAAGAGACAGAAAATAATATCAAGGAGGAATTACAATGTCATTAATAGGAAAAGAGATCAGTGATTTTACTGTGCAGGCCTTTGCGGACGGGAAGTTCAGGGAAGTGAGCAAAGCGGATGTTGTGGGAAAATGGGCGGTATTTTTCTTTTATCCGGCCGATTTTACCTTTGTTTGCCCGACGGAGCTGGAAGACCTCGGCGCGCTGTACGACAAGTTCCAGGAGGCGAACTGCGAGATCTACGCGGTGTCGTGCGATACGCATTTCGCGCACAAGGCCTGGCACGACGCGTCCGAGAACATCAAAAACCTGCCGTATCCGATGCTGGCCGACCCCACGCACAAGCTGGCCGACATCTTCGACGTGTACATCGAGGAGGAGGGTGTGGCCGAGCGCGGCAGCTTCATCGTGAATCCTGAGGGCAAGATCGTGTGCTACGAGGTGAACGCCGGCAACATCGGCCGTAACGCCGCCGAGTTGCTGCGCCGCGTGCAGGCCAGCCAGTTCGTGGCCGAGCACGGCGACTCCGTGTGCCCCGCGCGCTGGGTGCCGGGCTCCGAGGTGCTCCATCCGGGCATCGACCTGGTGGGCAAGCTGTAAGCCTGCATCGGCCGCGCATCATTGCTCGAGCGGAACCGATCGGCGCCCGATCCCCTGCGGGGTCGGGCGTTTTCGCGCTTACGTTCCTACGCCGAGAACAGCTTGCGGATTTCGGCTGTCAGCTGCTTGCGCGCGAATACCACGAGCCCAAGCAGGAACACGCTGGCGGTGAGCGCGCTCACGAGCGAGGGGACGTCCCACGTAGTGAGCCCCAGCGCCTGCAGCGCCAGCGGGATGAGGCCCAGCCCCACGTCGAACAGCAGGTACTTCGCGTAGCCCGAGACGAACGTGCCGCGGAACACCGCCAGCAGCACGCCGTCGAACACGAGCGCCACCAGGCAGATGCCGGGTATGACGAAGGTGGTGACCACCGGGTTGCGCGAAACGAGGAACCAGATGGCGGCGATGGCCAGCAGCACGAGGAAGTAGCGCGCCACGACGCGCAGGAAGTCGGGCGTGTGCGTGAGGATGTTGCGCACGAACAGGTAGTTCACCACGAGGCCGACGCAGACTGTGACCACGGTGTCGCCCGGAAGCTGGAGCAGATGACCCAAGAACAGCATCACCAGCAAGCACGCCCCCGTGGCGAACGCCAGCACCGCCAGCGCGATGGCGCCCGACTTGCGCACCTCGTTGCGCGGGAACACCGCGGGCGACGCGTCGCCCGAAAGCTCGGCTTGGCACAACGGGCACCGGTCGAGGTCGCCCGAGAACT
>OMGQ01000856.1_pt1 | contig 22450 bp, 19 predicted proteins | sample 1646071 | NCBI WGS metagenome assembly OMGQ01 (sample SAMN05578585, study PRJEB25193) | human gut metagenome | biome: Human Microbiome; feature: human-associated habitat; material: feces | host: Homo sapiens | place: USA:Birmingham
AACCCTTGCCGCCGATGCCTTTAACCTGCAAAGCAAAACCACAGGCACTGCCGATAAGGCACGCATGGCACTGCTTGTTATCGACCCGGCGCAGCTTAATGCTTACAAAAAAGTGCTTGCTAAAGAAATGCAAAGCGCCGTTGCCAGCGAAGAAGGTGTACTGGCACTGCTTGCAACAACAGAAACCGCGCGCCCCAACGTATTCCACCTGCTGGAGCTGTATGCCGACGACACCGCTTACCGCGCCCACATTGACGGGCCGTATTTTCAGGAATATAATAAAGCCGTACAAACAATGGTTACGGATAAAGTACTTATCGTAAACAAGCCGCAGGCAGTAACGCTCAGCGGCAAAAATTTAAAATAAGCTGGTGACCATATGAAAAAATTTATTGCCCTTTGCCTTTTGGCCTTTAACATAGCTGCTTCCGCACTGGCTGCGGAAATACCCTATATCGACCGCGTGCAGCCGGAATACCGTGCAGCTGCAGAAGGTTATCTTATTGAAGCCACATCGCCGCAGGACGTAGAGCGGCGCGTAAAAAACTATGTTCCTGCCCAAAGCAGCATTACCTTTGAAACCGTTAACGCCACAAGCCTTTACGGCGCAGCGGATGTGCCGCTTTATATTTACCGCCCCGCCAAAAGCAGCAACGCCAAACTGCCGGTAGTGTACTACGCCCACGGCGGCGGTTATTTGTTCAGAATTTCGCTTGACGACCGCGAACGCTACCAGAACATTGCCAACGCCTTAAACGCTGCCGTTATTACGCCGCGCTACCGCCTTTCGGTAGAAGCGCCCTTTCCCGCGGCACTTGAGGACGCCTACAGCGGCTTAATGTACGTTAAAAAAAACGCAGACAAACTCGGCCTTGATGCCGGAAGAATTATTTTAATGGGTGACAGCGCCGGGGGCAACCTTGCCGCAAGCCTTGCACTGTACAACCGCGATAACGCCAACATCCCCATTAAGGGGCAGGTTTTAATTTACCCGATGCTTGATTACCGCACGGCAACGGAAAACTCGCCCTACCATGCGCAGCAGACCGGTTATATTTGCTGGCCGCGCAGCAGCAACAAGTATGCTTGGGAGGTTCTGCGCGGCGGGCAAAAGCTCAGCGGCAAAATGCTGGGTTATTATTCGCCCACCTTTGCGGAAGATTTTGCCAACCTGCCGCCTGCGTTTATTTATGTCGGCGGGCTTGACTTATTTGTTAATGAAGACATTGACTACGCCGCAAAACTTACGGAAGCAAATGTCGATACCGAGCTGCACGTAATTCCCGGCTTATACCACGCTTTTGAAATTGCCGCTCCCGAAGCCGAACAGAGCAAAATTTTCTGGCAGCGTGTGTATGCCTTCAGCGCAGAAAAACTGGCGGAATGATTTAAACGTAAATTTAAAAATGACCATACCAAAAGCATCGTTCCCTTTGCAGAGCGATGCTTTTAAATTTTACATACTTCTTTTGCCGCAACGCCATAAACCAATTGTAAATTGCCAGGCACAGTGCTACACTTAAAGCAAAGTTCAGCAACAGCCAAAAAAAGCAGAAATGTACGCAGAACAGAAACGGTGGTGGAAAAAGATGGGACGTTTTTTCAGCGATAAAGTAGAAACAGCGATACGCTATATTTATTACGACCTTGGCGCACAGCGCGGGCAGGAGGGATTCCGCCTATTGCAAGCGGCATGCCGCGAGGGCGATGCCGACGCTTACTGCCTGCTGGCGCGCTGTCTGTACGGGCAGGAATACACCTGGCTGGGGCATGATTTTCCGGTAGACGAGGGCGCCGCGGACGAGCTGATATACCAATCGGTAATGATGGGCAGTGCGCTGGGAACGCTTATCGCCATGCGCTGCGGCGTGATGAATAAAGAGCTGCAAGAAGCCATGCCGCTGGCAAGCTTAAAAACCGCCTACGATATTATTTTAGAAAAGGCGGAAGCAGGCGATGCCTTTTGCCAGATGGTTATCGGCAACGTTTATTACTGGTACGATTTTTTAATGATAGAAGACATCAACCCCGAGGATTTTGACAGCGACGAGGCTTTTGAAAGCTTTATTCACGAAAATATGCTGAAATGCGAATACTGGTACAAAAGTGCGCTTGACGGCGGCGTGGCAACCGCAGGCGCGAACCTTATCCTGATGTACATCGACGGTATTGAAGGCGTACTGCCGCCGCAGCCGGAAAAAGCCAAAGAGCTGGACCGCATTTACGCCGCCAAGGGCTACCCCAACTACCAGTATTTTTACGCTTGCGATTTGTTCGATGAAGATAAACACGAGGAAGCCTTTCCCATGTTCTGCAAGGCAGCGGAGGCCGGTGAACCGCGCGCTTACTTTTTTATGGGCAATTATTACGAAAACGGCGTTGCCGCACCGCACGACGATGCGAAAGCCGCCGAGTATTACCAAAAAGCTATCGACTCCAACATTCCCGTTAAGGCGGGCTGCTACAACCGCCTGGGCGCGATGTATTTTGACGGTCGCGGCGTGGAACAGGATTACGACAAAGCCTTCCGCCTGCTGAAATGGGCGGACGACAGCGGCAAAACCGGCAACTGGGGCGCGTATTACCTGGGTTACTGCTATACCTACGGAGAGGGCACGGAACGAGACTATGTGCTGGCGCGCAAGTATTTAGAAGCGGTGGATTGGGACTGCCAGGATGCGTTTTTTCTGCTGGGCTGGCTGTACTGCAACGGCGAGGGCGGTCCGGAGGACATCGCCAAAGGCGTTAGCTACCTGCAAAAAGCCAAGGACCTTCCGAAAGCGCAGGAGGAATTAAGCCATTACAAAAAGAACTTTTTTGGCAAATGGGTGCGCCGCGATAAAACCGAAACCGTGCTGCGCGGCTTGCTGCGCCTGCAATCCATGTTCGGCAGCGATAAAAAAGAAACGCCGCAGCTGCCCCAGCCAAGCACCACGTTCGACTGGATACTGACTATCCGCAGCCGTTTAAACAGCGAGGACACCCCCAAGCCTGCTTACGGACAGGTTGAAAAAGCGCTGCGCAGCCTTACCACCGAGCCGGAACAGCTCATTATCCTATGGCAGCAAAACCCCAACAACGCCGATGCGTACTGGTTTATGCGCTGCTCCGTTTACGCAAGAAGCAAAGACAACGACATTTATCTTATTGAAGTAGCTTTTCCGCACAACGGCGGAACAGAATTTTGGCAAAAAAACGTTAAGTATTTAACCGATGCTCTGCCGTATTTTGATGCCGCTTACCATCATAAAATAATTGATTTTACCGGCTTTGAAAAGCAGGAAGAATAAAACGCGCCGTTATTTTAAATAAATCTTATAAACATAAATCTCCGCTTAACGCTTTGTTAAACGGAGATTTTTTTATTAAAAACCGCACTTACGGCAGTTTTTTACAACTTCGGAGCATTAATCCCTGCTGCTGTTTTTCTTTTGTATTTCGTAACGCAGGTAATTAAGGCGGTCAAGCTGCTTTTCTCGGAAATGTATTTCGTCAAGCATGGCGTTATGCTTTTTAATAAGTATGCGCATGCGCTCGGTGCCGGTTTCCTGCCCTTTTTCCAAAAGCTTCATGTAATTTTCAATTTCATCACTGGCAAAGCCAATATCATGCAGCGTCATAATAAGGCTCAGGCGTTCCAAATCACTGTCATCGTACTGCCACGAGCCCATTACTTTTTTAACCGCGCCGCACAGCCCCCAGCTTTCATACTCGCGCAGAATTTCCAGCGGTATGTTGTAGCGTTCACTAGCTTCGTAAATAGTCATGTAATCACCTGTTAAAAGCCGAAGGTTTCGGCCACTTTTTTAAGCTGCTCCGGCACGTTAAGCCCCTGCGGGCATTTTGCAAGGCACTGGCCGCAGCCGTTGCAGGCGCTTGCCGGTGCGCCACGCTGAATGGGCGACATGGAAACGGTGTAGTCAAAAAGTGCTTTGTCCATATTTTTGTGCAGCAGGTAATTATTGTAAACGTAGGCAAAAATGTAGCCGATTGCCACGTTATTCGGGCAGGGTATGCACTTGTAGCAGCCGGTGCAGTCCACATGGCCTGGTGCTTCGCGGTAAGCGCGGATGGCATTGCCCAGTGCTTCGCGTTCTGCCGGTGTAAGCATGTTGGGCTTGGCTTTGGCTGCGTATTTAAGGTTTTCTTCCACGTCCTTCATGCTGCCCATGCCGCTGACGGCAACGCTTACTTCCGGAATATCCCACAGGTAATCAAGCGCCCATTCGTTATCCGGCTTATGCACGCCGGTAGAAGCCAGTGCTTTGCGCATTACATCCGGCAGGTTTGCCAAAAAGCCGGTACGTGCAGGCTTCATAACAGCAAGCCCCATGCCGTTGGCCGCTGCATATTTAGGCCCCAGCACGCCCGCTTCGTATTCGTAATCAAGATAGTTATGCTGAATGAGGCAAAAATCCCAGTTAGGGTTGGCTTCCACCACTTCTTTAAACAGCTCCAGCCTGTCGTGGAACGAAAACCCGCTGAAACGGATTTTGCCCTGCGCCTTTAATTTTTCAATCTTTTCAATAAGGCGGAAGGGAATAACCTTTTCTTTCCAGCCGCGGTGCATAATCATATGGATATGGTAAAAATCAATTACATCGGTATTCATCGCCTTGCGCGATTCGTCAAACATCCGCTCAAAATCTTCGGGGCGTTCCATAATCCACCACGGCGCTTTATTGGTAACATACACGCGGTCGCGCAATCCGCCTGCCAGCGCTTTGCCAACTGCAATCTGGCTCTGGCCGCCAAGGTATACATAGCCGGTGTCGATATAGTTTACGCCGCCTTCAATGGCGCGGCGCACCATGCGCACGGTCTGGTCCATGTCAACCGTTTTTCCGTCCGCCAGCATCGGCAGGCGCAGCATGCCAAAACCCAGTGCCGATACGTCAACGCCGGTTCTGCCCATGGGGCGGTACTGCATGTTGGGGTTGTAGTTTAAAATGTTTTTAGGGCTGCCCGGTTCGTTGGCCTCTGCCTTTTTGGGCGCAAGCAGTTTATCCGGCTGCATCATAGCCCCTGCTGCTACTGCCATAGCGGCATTTTTTAAAAAATCCCTGCGCGTCATGCCCATAAGTCATCCCTCCAGTCCAAGTAAGTACGCCGGGTTTTTGCGTACCAAAATATCAATCGTACGCTGCGGCACTCCTGCGCTTTGCAGCTCTTTAATGCAGGTGCGCATGCCGTCAATGGGGTCGGGCATGCCCGGCTGCCCAAGGTCGGTTGTAATAAAGCTGCGTTCCGGCACGAGGCGCACATAGTTTAAAAATTCTTCGCCTGTCTGGCGCGGATATTCCGGCATGGCGCTGCCTGCGCCCCACAGCCTGCCAAGGTAACAGTATTCAATGTAAGCGCCGTAATCAGCGCAGCGTTTAATCTGGTCTGCCGTCATTTGCCAGATAGTTGTGTTGGGGTGAGTGATAACCAGTTTCTTAAAGCCCATTTCATGCGCCTTCTGCGCCATTAAAATGCTTTCTTCCGGAGCGGAATGGCCGGTTGCAAAAATCATGCCGTTTTCGGCGCAGATTTCCATTACCTGCGCAACCTCCGGCAGCAGTTTGCCGTTGCGCCCTGTTACAGGTATGCCCCTGCCCGGCTGGCCGAACTTTGCAAACTGGTAAACGGCTGCCTGCGTCGGCATCCAGATGCAGCGGCACAGTTTGCCCGTTGTAGCCGCCGCCATTTTGGCTGCATATACATTTATTTTGTCGCCGTAAGTAAAATTCATGCAAAAGCTGCCAAATACTTCAAACCCGGGCAGCGCCTGGCGGATTAAATAAGCCCTGTCGTGGCAGCTCCATTCGTTGGTTTTGTACATCACCGCACGGTAACCGGCCGCCTGCGCATTGCGCGCAAAAGTGTATTCGTCCGTACAGCGCTCTTTAATGTCCGGCGCCAGATGCATATGAATATCGCATACTCCGTCAAGCAGCGGGTCGTATTCCGGTACTTTGTCATCTGCTCCGGCAGCCTGCACCCTGCCAAGGCCATGCAGCCCGCCCAGCATTACCGCACCGCCTGCCATGGCCGCGCCCTTTAAAAAATCTCTGCGAGTCATTTCCTGCATATCATTCCCCTCCTTAAACTTTTTATGCAATAAAAAATGCAGGTGCAAATTTCTTACACCTACATTGTAATATGGCCGCTTTAAATAAGCTAATACCTATATTTAATTACCGGAAATGCCCAAAACGTATGAATGCGCCGAGCTGATAAACTCCTCCACCGCCGGTGCCTGCCGCTGGCTCTTTTTCCACGCCAGCACGCAGCCTGTTGCAAGCGGCGGCGCAAGCGGCACAAAACGCAAATCGTCGTAAAAATCGGTGCCCATGTTAAGGCACAGCGCCGCACCAAAGCCGCTGTGTACCATTACTGCCGCATTCATCAGCATTGTATAATTAACGGCAAAATCCATTCTGTCATTTAAACTGCCAAACCAGCTGGCAAGTTCGTTTTTAACCAGGTCGCGCTTAGGCATTAACAGCGGAATGCCCAGTAAATCCTGCGGCATCACCGCCTGTTTTTCTGCCAGCGGCGAATCTTTTCTTATTAAAACGCCCCATTCTTCCTTATGCGGCAGGCGCACAAAGCCGTATTTGGAAATATCCACGGGCTCTGTCAAAAAAGCTATATCCAAAAGCCCGTTTTCAATGCGTTCTTTAATATCATCGGCAATGCCGGAATAAAGCGTATAATGCACCAGCGGATATTTCTGGCGGAAATAATTCATCAAACCCGCCAATACGGAAATACTGCTTGCCTCGGCGCAGCCTATTGCGATTTCGCCCATTAAATTTTCGCTGCTGCGCGATACTTCGCGGGTTGTACGCTCGGCAAGCTCGGTAATTTCCTGCGCGCGGCGCTTTAAAAGCAGGCCTTCGTCGGTAAGCGTTATGCGGTGCTTGCTGCGGCAAAACAGTTTTACGCCCAGCTCGTCCTCCAGCTGCATTAACTGGCGGCTCAGCGTAGGCTGCGTTACATGCAGCAGATTAGCCGCTCTGGTAATGTTTTCTTCGCGGGCCACCGTTAAAAAATATTTTAAAATACGCAGTTCCACTTGCATTCCCCCTCACATACGCATTTATATTTTTATTGTACTTAAAATAAAGGCGTTAAGCAAGGTGAAGCATGGTTAAAGGGCAAAAAAATCCCCGCAGTTATATTCTGCGGAGATTTATAAGTTTTGCTTTTAGTTAAATTTCCGTGCCCAGCTTTTCCGCTTCGGCAAGCTGCGCCGGTTTATTTAAAATATCGCCCGCCGCAAAATTGCCGCCTGCGTAAACAATGCCGCGGTTTTTCCAGCCCAGATGCCCTGCCAGGCCTTCGTAAAAGGCTTTTACAGGAGCAAAATTGTCCGCCGTATCGCCCTCTGCCGCCATCAAAAGCGCGCACTCCTTAATGGGATTTGCATAGCCGGGCATACATTCTGCTACTGCAAACAGGCGGTCAAACGCACATTTAAGCTGGCCGCTTACGCCCCAGTAGTACATCGGCGACGCCAGCACAACCACATCCGCCTCGCGGTAAGCCGGGTAAATTAAAGCCATGTCGTCCTTCTGCACGCAGGGGCTTGCTTCATCTTTGCCTCCCATGCAGCAGCCAAGGCAGCTGTGAATATTCATTTTCTGCAAATCAAAAACCTGCACGGTGTTGCCTGCACTTTCAGCACCTTTAACAAAAGCCTTTACCAGTTCTTTTGTGTTGCCGTTTGCGCGCGGGCTGCCGTTTAAAACAACTATTTTTTTAGCCATTTGCTCCACCTCCGTCTTTCTGCTATAATTATAGCAATATATAAACCAAAGATGAAGTACGCACATTTTCATCAGATACTAACCAAAAGGAGAGTATAATGATTAAGAATTATATCGAAAAGGCAAATTTTGAAGATACCGGCTTCAGCTACACGCTGTCGCTGATTAACGGCAAATACAAAATGGTTATTCTGTACTGCCTGATGGAGTTTGGCGTAGTCCGTTACAGCGAACTTAAACGCTACATCCGCAGCATCTCGCACAAAACACTCAGCCTGTCTCTGAAAGAGCTGGAAAAAGACAGGCTCATCATCCGCACCGAATATCCGCAGATTCCGCCCAAAGTGGAATACAGCCTGTCAGAGCGCGGCAAATCGCTGATGACGATACTCGACCAGCTTTGCACATGGGGCGAGGAAAATAAACCTGCTAAAAAATAAAGCCGCCCGTTGCTTGCGGGCAGCCCTGTTTACTTAATTTTTAATTATGCAAAGATAACCGGTGCACCGGCACAATCTTATCCTGCTATACAAAACCCAAAACTTACATCAGCTTCAGCGTCTGCCAATGCAGGCGCTTTTTATATTTTTACGTATTCCTGCCAGAAGGGGTAGGTACTGAGCGCAATTACCGCCAGCAGCACAACATAATCGGCAAGGCCGAGCTTTTGCTGCGGCATGTTTTTATAGGTGTTGGCACCAAAGCCCTTCAGCTCCATACTCAGCGCCAGCGTTTCGCTTTTGGCTACGGCGCGCATTACCAGCGGGCGTATAACAACAACGTAGGACATCAGCCTTTTAATCGCGTTGCCGCGGTTGGAATAGCCACGGCAGCTTTGCGCGTCCAAGGTAATGGTACTGTCTGCCAGAAAGTTAGGCACAAAGCGCAGCGCCGTTGTAAGCATAAAGGCATATTCGCACGGCAGGTGAAATTTTGTTACCAGTGCCTGGGCAATATCCTGTATGCGCGTTGCTGCCAGCATGCACAAAAAGGCCATGGTCATAACCAGCATGCGCAGGCCGCCGACCAGTGCAATTTCAAGCGGCGAACCGAACAGAAGCTGCAAAAGCACCATCAGCCCGGTAAATACCGCCAGGCCGCCTATTGCCGCCATCGTCATGCGGTCGTGCTTAATGGAAAGAAGCAGCGCCAGTTCCAGCACTAAAATGGTAGCAACAGCCATTACCGGCAAAATAAATACCCATGCCGTTACGGCTACCGTTACTATAATCTGCGTAAATGCCGATATTTTCATGCCTGCCGCTCTCCTTTCATGCTAATGCTGCTGCAAAAATCCTCCGGGCTGGTTGCCGTAATGCCCAGCGCGTTGCCAACTGCCGTTGCCGTAGGGCAGCGCAGCCCCCAGCGTTCTACGTTAATGCTTCCGTCAAACAGCTTTGCGGGCGTACCGTCAAACACCAAATGCCCGTTATGCAGCACAATGGTGCGCTGCGCATAGCGGCGTACGGTGTCCATATCGTGCGAAATAAGCACTACCGTAATGCCGTTTTCTTCATTAAGCGCCTTTAAATAACTCATCATGCGCTCTTTTTCCACAGCGTCCTGCCCGTTGGTTATCTCGTCCAGAATAAGCGTGCGCGGGTTTAAGGCCAGTGCCGCCGCCACACCCAAACGGCGCTTTTGCCCAAAGCTTAAAAGGCGCGGGTAAGCATCTGCCAAATCCGTAAGGCCCGTTGCGGCAAGCGCAGTTTCCACTTGGCGTTTAACCTTGTCCTCGCTCAATTTTTTGGCACGCGGGCCGTATGCAACTTCGTCAAAAACCGTGTCCTCCAAAATCTGCAAATCCGGGTTCTGGAACACATAGCCTATTTTATCTGCCAAATCGGCGGGTTCCATGGCGGCAATGTCTGTGCCGTCCACCAGTACCTGCCCGCTGCGCGGATGAATAAGCGCCATGAACAGGCGGCTCAGCGTTGTTTTGCCGCTGCCGTTGTGCCCCAAAAGCGCCACGAATTCACCGCTTTCAATTTTAATGCCGATATCGTTCAGCACCGGCTGCCCGCGCAGATACGCAAAATTAACCTCTTTTGCCTCCAGCATTACGCCTCACCCCCTGTAAAACCTTTTGCCTTCAGTTCCGCAACGGCTTCTTCTTCCGTGCGCCAATTACCCAGGCTTACGCCGAATTTTTCTTCAAGCCCCAGCTTAATGCGCCACAGCGCCGGCACAAAATGCCGCAGGGTTTCATCCTTATACATAACGCGGGCGGCGTTTTCAAACTTATCGGCCGCCACAAGGCGCCCTTTTTTAAGTACAACCAAATCCGTCATATACGGCAGCAGATAGTCAATGCGGTGTTCTACCACCACAATGGTTGTGCCGTATTCCTTATGTATTTTGTAAAGCAGCTTGTACAGCGAATTGGCTCCGTCCGGGTCCATGGCCGATACAGGCTCGTCCAAAACAATAATTCCCGGATGCACCGCCAAAACCGAAGCCAAAAGCAGCCTCTGGCGCTGCCCGCCGCTGAGTTCGTCCAGCTGATAACTTTCGCGCCCCGGCAGGCCTACATCTTCAAGTGCCCTGCGCGTGCGTTCTTCAACTTCTTCCGGCTTAAAGCCGTGGTTTAACAGGCTGAAAGCAACCTCCTCGCCTGCAGTAAGGGAAACAAGCTGGCTTTCGTAATCCTCCAGCATCAGCCCCAGGCGCATGGCAATATCCGATACTTTTTTGCCTTTGGTGCTTTCGCCCAGCACCATTACTTCGCCGCTGTACGCGCCGCCCATGTAAAACGGCACAATACCCGCCATGGCCTTGCACAGCGTTGTTTTGCCGCTGCCGCTCGGCCCTGCAATAACGGTAAAAGAGCCTTTTTCTATTTTAAAATCAATATCGTGCAGCACAAGGTTATTCTTTTTATAAGCAAAATAAAAATGCTTTAATTCCGCAACCGTTTCCATCAATTATCTTCCTCCTGCACAAAAAACAGCCTGCGCACCGGCCCGTACAGCAAAAAGGTAATGCTGCCGTTAAGCACGCCTATTACCGCCACCACCGGCAGCATGGCATACAGCCATACGCTGAATGGCAGCCCCAAAACTATTTTTAAAATAAAGGTAAACACGCCGCCGCTCACCATTGTTGCCACAAGGCCGGCAATAAACGGGCGCAGGCGCCATTTTTCAAGTTTAACGGCAAGCATGGCCTTAACCAGGAGGCAGCACACCACTGCACCGCAAACCTCGCTGGCAAGATTGCCCAGCGGAAAAGCCGATTTGGAAGAAGGCACAAGCGTCATGCCGGAAATAAAACCAATGCCAAGCGCCTGCGGCAGCGAAGGGTTGGTAAGGTTAATTACAATGGAATACATGGCAATAGTCCAGTTCGGCGTAACGCCGCCAACATTGGGGCTTACGGTATGCAGAATAATGCCTATTGCCAGAAGCATTGCCGTTATCGCCACCCAGCGGTAACCGTCCTGCGTTGGTTTAACCTCCGTTAATGTTACTATCTTTTTTTCTTTTTCTGCTGCTTCCATGCCGCTCACTCCTTAACAGGTAAATAAAAAAGCCTTCCATCCCTGTAGGGACGAAAGGCTGTAAACTTTCGCGGTGCCACCCTGCTTGACTTAAATAAGTCCGCTTAAAAGATACGGGCCGATGCCGATATCCGCTTTTATGGTAACGGGCAAAGCATTCCCGGCGCTGCTACCCCTTGCGGCTCGCAGTGCGCCTCCAAGGCCCATTCCCTTTAATGCCCGCCGCCGGACTTTCACCGCCACCGGCTCGCTTTAGGCTGCCTTTTAAAGGTACTTTTCCTTATCATCAGCTGCAAATTTGTAATTACTAAAAGTTTAACATTGTAAAGAGCGGTTGTCAATACAATCCCAAAGGCTTTTCGCCAAGGTTAATCATAATATTTTTGGTCTGGCTGTAATGCTCCAGCATTACTTTATGCGTTTCGCGGCCAATGCCCGATTCCTTATAACCGCCAAACGGTGCGCCTGCCGGAATAGCGTTGTAGGTGTTAACCCACATTCTGCCCGTCTGCACGGCTTTTGCCACACGGATGGCGCGGTTAATATCCTGCGTCCACACTGCGCCGCCAAGGCCGTAATTGCTGTCGTTGGCCATTTTAACAACTTCGTCTTCATCCTTAAACTTAATAACCACAGCCACAGGCCCGAAAATTTCTTCGCGTGCCACGCGCATATCGTTGGTAACATTGGTAATCAGCGTCGGCGCAAAGAAGTTGCCCTTATCAAGCCCGTTTTCCGTAAGTTTATGCCCGCCGCAGGCAATAGCTGCGCCTTCTGCTTTGGCAATATCAATGTAGCTGGCAATTTTGGCAACCTGTTTGGCGTCAATCTGCGAGCCCATCTGCGTTGCCGGGTCGAGCGGGTTGCCGACTTTTACGGCGTTAAAGCGTTTAACCGCTTCTTCAACAAATTTATCGTAAATTTTTTCGTGTACAAACACGCGCGAGCCTGCGCAGCAAACCTGGCCCTGGTTGAACAAAATGCCCAAAAGCAGGCCTTCCATAGCCAAATCCCAGTTGCAGTCATCAAAATAAATATTGGCCGATTTACCGCCAAGTTCCAAAGTAGCCGGAATTAATTTATCGGCGGCAGCCTGTGCCACGCCACGGCCAACTTCGGTAGAACCGGTGAAGGCAAGTTTGGCAAAACCGGGGTGTTCCAAAACATACTGGCCGGACTTGCTGCCCTTGCCGGTAATTACGTTAAGCACGCCTGCCGGCAGCACGCCTTCAATTAAACGCACGAGCTCCAAAACGCTCAGGCTGGTAGTGCTGGAGGGTTTAAGCACAATGCAGTCACCCGCGGCCAGTGCCGGAGCCAGCTTCCATGCAGCCATGAGGAACGGGAAGTTCCACGGGATAATCTGCCCCACTACGCCGATAGGCTCGTGCAGGACGAGGCTTAAAGTGTTGTTGTCGAGCATGGTGGCAGTGCCTTCTTCCGTGCGGATGGCAGCCGCAAAATAGCGGAAATGGTCTGCGCTCATCGGAATATCAATCATGCTGGTTTCGCGGATGGGTTTGCCGTTGTCCAGCGATTCAACTTCTGCAAGATGCTGTGCGTTGGCGTCGATAATATCGGCAATTTTATTTAAAATAACCGCCCTTTCAACAGGAGTGGTGTTCTTCCAGTTTGCCCACGCAGCGTGAGCAGCTTTTACAGCAGCGTCAACATCTTCGCGAGTTGCTTCGGCGCAAACTGCCAGTTCTTCGCCGGTAGCAGGGCTGTAAGTTTTGAAGGTAGCGCCGTCGGAGGCGGGCTGCCACTTGCCGTTAATGTAAAGTCCGTATTCTTTCTGTAAATTTTTCATTTTTCAATACCTAACCTTCTATCTTATTTTAAGAGATCACTGTTTTTGCGATAAATCTTATGTAATCAATTATAATTATTATTTGTTTTTAAGTCAATATGAAATAACGTTACAATAAATACACTTTAACAGTTGTTTTGTGAAATATTTGAGAAAGGTTAGGAAATATAAAAAATTAAAATTTGCAAATTAAAAACCAATGCTTAAATAACAAGTTTGTTAGTTTTCTTTAAAAATTTGGCCGGTATAGGGTTATCAAGTTTCCAAATAATATTCATTGGATTACTGCCATCATGTCTAACATAATTAACTGTACCCAAAAAAGTATATGTTTCTGCGTTTCCGTACATATCTTTTTTATTTTCACGTACAAAAAGCAAAACCTTACTACCTAACTTTTTATGATTAATATATCTTTGACCCGTAGGCGATTCCGCACTTGTTGTGCTTTGACTTTGCCAATGAAATAACCATTCATTAATAGAATAATCATTATACATTGTTGTTGGCGAATATTGCTTACTTGATTTATTTAACGTATTTAAAAGTACATCTAACTTTTTATCAGCTACAAATTTTACGCCTTCACGAATAGATAAAGGATTGTTAACATCAAGTGCAGCAAAAATTTGGTCTCGCGAATAATTGCAATATACGTTTAAGGGGCAATCAAAATCAAGCATTGGCGCTTTATCAATAAAATCAATTTTGTTATAACTGTATTTTAATACTTCTATTAATTCATCATACAAAACTTTACAGCTTTTTATTTTGCGTAAACCTGCAAGTTCATCACTAAAACCACAGTCTTGGTAATCTTTTTGCCAAATAGTAAATTGCAACATACGTAACATTCGCTCTTCAAGCAGTGATAATTTTTCCGGTTTTAAACTTTCCAAATTTGCAAAGCTATTTAATATAAACTCAATCCAATGGCGAGAATCTATTAATGCAACACGTGCTAATGCTTTGGTAAACTTGTCAGATTCTAATTCTTCGCTAAAATCTTCACGTTTACCGGCCAAAACACATAACCTTGCAAAAGAACAGCCCTTTTTATAAATGGCTTGTAAATTAAGTTCATAATGCTCTACAAAATTTGTTAATGTTAAAGGCTTGCCTGTATCTTCGGTAAAACTTGCAATACGTGCAATTAAGCCGTCTTTGCGGTCAAAGCCTGTACGTATATTTCCCAATACATATTCCTGCGCTTTTTTCTCAAGCTGAATATAGCAGCCTTTCGGCGCAGATATAAAACCGTTTTTAATTTCGTTACTAATATTTCTATCGGTATTGCTTAATAAGGCTTTAAACTTGCTTTCAAAATCATATTTTTTATTTGCTTGTCCAATAAAATCAAGAACCGTTAAACACTCTTTGCCATCTGCCAACCGCAAACCACGCCCAAGTTGCTGCAAAAAGATAGTTAAAGATTCTGTCGGTCGCAAAAATAAAATAGTGTTAACATCAACAATATCTACACCTTCATTATAAAGGTCAACAACAAAAATAAAGCGTAAATCGCCATTAGTTAATTTTAATTTAGCACTATCGCGTTCTTCTTTTGGGCTATCGCCGGTAAGGCAAAGCGAAGGAATATTACATTTATTAAAGTAATCCGCCATAAAGCGAGCATGTTCCTTACTTACACAAAAGCCTAACCCTTTAACTTCGTTAATATCCGTAACATATTTATCAACAGCTTGTACAATTAATGAAGCACGTGTAATTGCTTCTGCATCTTGCCTTGTGTAAATTTTAGAAAGTTCTTCACGATTGTACCCGCCACGTTCCCAACGCAAATTACTTAAATCAATATTATCAGTAACGCCAAAATATTGAAACGGGCATAACAGTTTACGCTCAATAGCTTCCGGTAAGCGAATTTCCGCAGTTATTTTATTGTTAAAATAAGGCATAATGCTCTTGCCATCCATGCGCTCCGGTGTAGCTGTTAACCCTAACAAAAATTTAGGCGTAAAATGCCCTAAAATATTTTTATAGGTTTCTGCCGGTGCATGATGAACTTCGTCGATAATAATATAATCATAAAAGTCCGGTGTAAGGTGCTTTTCTAAACTTTTGGCATTAAAGGTTTGCACTGATACAAAAAGATGCTCAAAACTTTGCGGCGATGTATCGCCAACAAATAAATCGCCAAAATTGGCATCACGCAAAACCATACGAAAAGTTTTAATGCTCTGCTCCAAAATTTCCTTGCGGTGCGCAACAAACAGCAATTTAGGTTTGCTATTTTTGCTACACTTGTGCTTATAATCAAGCGCTGAAATAATGGTTTTACCTGTGCCTGTTGCTGCAACAATTAAATTTTTATAATTATTACGAATAGTTCGTTCTGCTTCTAATTTATCTAAAATCTCTTGCTGATATGGATACGGATTAATATCAACCGCAAAAAAGCTGTTATCTTCTGTATGCGTTTTTTCAAGCTGTAACGCTTTGGCTAAACGTGGTTTTTGCGTATCGTCGTACACTTCAAATTCATTAGAACTCCAGTAACTATCAAAAGTTGCAGCAACCTTTTGCAAAACTTCAGGCTGGTCTTGGCGAGTTATTTTTATGTTCCACTCTAATCCACTTGAAATTGCTACATTAGAAAGATTAGATGAACCAATATACGCCGTTGTAAAGCCTGTTTCACGATAAAAAATATATGCTTTAGCATGTAAACGTGTTCTTTTAGTATCGTAAGAAACTTTAATTTCCGTATTTTTTAGCTTTGCCAATTCGCTAATAGCTTTAATATCTGTTGCACCCATGTAAGAGGTTGTAATAATGCGCAGCTTACCACCATTATTAGTAAATTCCGTTAGTACTTCCATTAAAAGTCGTAAACCGCTCCATTTTATAAACGAAACCAACATATCAATACAGTTACACGAAAAAATTTCTTTTTTCAACTCACTGAACATTTGCGGTTCGTGCACAGCACCGGTAAAAAGTGAACTTTGTGCAATGGAAGTAACCGGCCTAATTGGTTTAACCTTACCATTAATGGCTTGTATAGTATTAGTTTTATCTGTTACAGAAAGCAGTTGCTTATCTTCGGCAATTTCTAAATCATCGGCAATGCCTTCATTTGTATTTTCCTTAATTGCACCAATTATTTTATTAACCAGTTCAATTTGCTTTGCCAGGCCATCATCGCTTTCGCTGATGTTATTTAAACTCCGCTCTACAACTTTTTTAACATATTTAGATAAAATACCGGCAGCTTCTTCACTATCAATTTGTTCTTTTTCTACATTAAGGTTATCTGTAAGTTCCGCCAATGCTTTATTAAGTTTTTTGTTGATCGGTTTTTCGTACAATCCTGTTTTCATAATAAACCTCATAAATGTATTATTAAACTAATCTTATCACAAGGCGTATTTTGTTAGCAATAAATATTAAGCAGAGCAAAGAATAAAAAAGAGCAGCCTCACAGACCGCCCTTTACTGCAAACTATTATTCTAATTTAACGGCAGTGCCGCTGACGCTTACCATCAGCATGCCGTTCTCTTTGCCTAATACTTCGTAGTCTACATCGACACCGACAACGGCATTAGCGCCTAATCTTTCGGCACGCCTGCACATTTCGTCAATAGCCTTTTCGCGCGCTTCCTGCAATTCATTTTCGTAAGTGCTGCTGCGCCCGCCAAAAATATCCGTAATGCCGGAGAACAAATCTTTAACAAAATTTACACCGGATACCACTTCACCAAAAACAATGCCCTTATACTCGGCAATCTGCCTGCCTTCAACAGTTTGTGTAGTCGTAACAATCATGGGGTTGCCTCCTTTAAAAATTATTTGTTAAATTTCTCTTCTATTTCTTTTATTTTGTTTTCAATCATACTTAATTTAATTGGAATAAATATGATTTCCCCAATTGTTGATAATCCTACTAATCCAGTAGCCACTTTTAGCAAAGTATCTAACCTACTATCTAATCCACAATAGTAAATTATAGCACAACATAAAAATCCTTGTAAAATTGGAAATAAAAATAATATATATGTTGCTCTTGTTGTTGCTTTAGCTAATCCATTCATCGTATTATAAAATTTATTTAATTCTTGTATCTGTGTTTTTATATTATTAATCTCATTTTCATTGTTATTGAGTTTAACTATAGTATGTTCTAACATAGAAAATAATTTTTCATCGTTTGAGTCAATGACGCTGTAATTTTCTGTACTACTATTAATTTGAGACTGATTATGCATGTTTAAATTTCTAGTTGTGCTAGAATTAATATTATCCATACGTTATAGAAGCTCCTTAACATTAGCATCTTTAATTTTATTTGCTGCATGTCTAATTATGTTATTTAAATTTGTACAATTTAATTCTTTCGATAACTCAGGAACATTATTTATATCAAATTGAATAAATACACCTTTTTCCTTATACGAAGATATGTTTAATTCTCCTGCTTCAATTTTAATTATATTATTTATAATATGATTTTTTAATTGGATTTGTTTATTCAGTCTAACAGTAACTTCTTTATCTGATGTACTGTAAGCTTTCTTTAAATATTTATTATATATAGTTTGTACATTGTTATCAGATTTTTGAAAAAGGTTAAATATTATACCTATACGTATAATATCAATAGATTTGTTTACAGTTTTACAATACATTTCTATTAAATCTTTGTAATTATTATAAGCTTCTTCTGGCGTTATACTCTCCTCTTTAAATAACTTTGGGTTTATATAATAATCTACTCTGCCTCGTGCAACACTCAAAGCATATTCTTTACTTTTAGATGCTACTTGTGCTATTGGTATATTTGTTGGCATTCCTTCTGGCAAATCCATTATCATGGGCATTTCATCAAAAATTTTATTCATAGATTCATTAATTTGATTAAGTACTAAATCTGGTCGTGAAATATTATCTTTAGAAAACAACGCAATCTGAATATTTAATAACTTCAATTTTATTTTCCTCCTCAAACTATAGTTTATTTTTTTAACACAAACAAATACTCGTGAGCCAATAGCAAAAAATTATATTTTACACTGTTAGTTTTCCAATAGCCTGTTGCGCGACAGTTATGTTGTTCTTTTATTATAGTTTCTTTTAATTTAAACCCGGAATTTTGGAAAATTTCCATTACCTTAAAACTCATTGGTATAACATGCCCTTTTTGACGTGTATCTCCCATAAGTATCGCACAAAATTTATCTTTTTTTAAAACACGGTAGCTTTCATCAGCTACCATTTTCATTTCATCTAAAAAATCCGGCACTTTTAAAAGTGATAAATCACCTTCTATATCTTCGCTATATTTTATAATGTTGGCATAAGGTGGATGAGTACAGATAAGATCAATACTGTCATTTGGAATAAAATCTAAATGTCTTGCATCCCCTTTTCGAATATAAACCTTACCTGTTGCGTCCGGATATTCAAAATTTGTTTTTTCTTTACATCTGTTAAGCGCAAAATCGTTAACGTCAACACCTATAATATTTCTTTTCAACAATTTTGCTTCTACTAGTGTAGTTCCACCACCAGCAAACTGGTCTAATACTAAATCATTTTCCTGCGAATAGCGCAGCAAAATATTACGCGGTATATAAGGCGACCAGTTACCACGCCATTTTGCGTCATGGGTTGCCCAATTACCTCGTTTTGGAAATGACCAATGCGTTGTCATTTCCAGTTCAAAATCTTCAGGCTGCCACGTATTTATTTTTTTGACCATTATTTAAAAACCTCTGTAATTATGCCATTTTCCATATCGTTAATATTGTAGATATGTTTCATAACATCAAAGGTTTCTTCAAGATTGTTTCTGGCACTTTTCCAACCTTTGCCATCAGTAAACCAGACAAAGGTGAAACCATTTATGGTATCTGTTTCTAACGCAAGAGTTTTATAACTACGGGCAGTTTCATTTAACTTGCTGCCGCCGCTGCTGTAAAAGTTCGTTTCAATACCATAAATCATATTGTCGGTTTTTATGACAAAATCAAAACGTTTTTCCATTTTGCCTTGATTAGAAATAGCAGATAAATCTATACCCCATTTTTGAGTAATTTGGCTGATATACATTTCTTTAAAATAGGTTTGGTCTTTAATAAAACCGGCTTTTTTAATAAAACTTTCTACCAAATTTTCCATTAAATGGCCGCCGCGATTTTTGCGTCCATTGGAATCTAGGCCTGTTTCTACACCTGTAACATAATCGACAAGATTACTAATAATATGATTTTTAATTAGTTCAAATAAACCAGTTTTTTTCATAAAAATTTTATACTGTTCTATCGAAAGGTTCGCGTTTGAAAAGTTATATGTAAATGCACCATCTTCATCAACTGCTTCTATTTCTTCAGATCTTACTGCTAAAAGAATAGGAATACATTTCAAAACTTCAGGATATTTTGTTAATAATTTTTCAAAATCAGCTTCTATTGTTTTAGAACCAATTAATGAATTTAACATATTTAATTCAAATTTTATTTCGTCTACATTAGCGTAAACCTTTTTAAAATCCGTATAGTAATTATAATCAGAAATGCTCTTTTTAAAATAAGCTAACCATACGTTGAAATCTCTGTTTTTCATATAATCTTCTCTCCTAAAATTTGATATAAGCAATTCATTTATCTTTCCACGCGCATCACCATTACAATTAATCATACGATTGGCTTCTACTCTTTTTATATGATAGTTTTTATAAAGTTTATCAAAAAAATTATCATTAATTTTAGTATTTTTAGGGTCTGAATTACTTATAAGAATTAAAGCACCTTTTTTTCTAATTTTTTCAGCGAATTCAGTAAGTTCTATTTGTTCTTGATCGCCAAATACATTTTCAGTATACGCAGTAAAATTAGCCGTTTCTGTAATTGGTCGATAAGGAGGGTCAAAATACACAAAAGTATTTTCATCTATAAAATCCGCTGCCTCGCGGTAATCGCCACAAACTATATTTACTTTTTGCAATGCCAATGATACCAATCTTAAATTTTCTTCATCACAAATTAAAGGTTTCGCATATGAACCAATCGGAACATTAAATAAACCTTTTGCATTAACTCTGTAAAGGCCATTAAAACAGGTTCTGTTTAAAAATATCATTAACGCAGCTTTTTCTATATTTTCGCTTTTGTTTCCGTTAATTTTAAGCTCATTAAATCGATCGCGCTGGGAAACATAATAATTTTTACGTTCGTCTTTATTGAAAGAGAAATACTGTTTTTGATATTTACTTAATAAACTTACAAGTTCTTCAAGATTAGTACGAATAACATTATACGTATTGATCAGTTCTTTATTTATGTCGCTGATGTAAATTTCTTTTAAATCATAATAGTTAAGGATATCAAACAAAACCGCACCACTGCCAACAAAAGGCTCAGCGTATTTAGTAATTTTATTGTTACCAAAAGGATAGTATTTTCTTATTTCGTCTAAAAGCTGCCCTTTACCGCCAGCCCATTTTAAAAACGGACGCATATTTCCTCCAAAATAATTTTTCATATCTATATTATATTAAAATCAAATAAATGTAACAATATTATATCAAAAAATAAACGCATGATATAATCACGCGTTTATAAAATATATTCTAAAACAATTATCGTTTAGACTCATAATCCATTCTTACATTACGCATAATATAAGAATTTAATCCATATCCTTGTAATGCCAACCGCTTCATTTCATCAACTTTTAAAACACCAGTACTCATATAAGAGTATCGATATATCGCTCCTCCGTTAAATTGTACGTCAATATAATTATCCCCTAACCCAAAAGCACTGACATTTGAATTTCCACCTAAATTTTATATATTTGCACAAAACCACCAACTCACTCAAACTCAATCGTTGCGGGCGGTTTGGTTGTGTAGTCAAACAGCACGCGGTTGATATGTTTTACTTCGTTTACTATTCTGTTGGCTGCGGTGGTAATTGTTGCAGGGGGCAGCATGGTAACTTCCGCCGTCATAAAGTCGGTGGTGGTTACGGCACGCAGGGCAATGGCGTAATCGTAAGTGCGTTCGTCGCCCATAACGCCTACGCTGCGCATGTTAGTCAGCGCTGCAAAATACTGGCTGGGGCGCTCTGCCAGCGGCAGTTTGTCCACTTCTTCACGGTAAATGTAATCGGCATCCTGCACAATGGCAACTTTTTCTGCCGTTACTTCGCCGATAATACGGATGGCAAGCCCCGGTCCCGGGAACGGCTGGCGGGTTACCAGATATTCCGGAAGGCCAAGTTCTCTGCCGGACTGTCGCACTTCGTCCTTAAACAAATCGCGCAGAGGTTCAACAATTTCTTTAAAGTCTACAAAGTCGGGCAGGCCGCCTACATTGTGGTGGCTCTTAATGGTTGCCGATTCGCCGCCGAGGCCGCTTTCAACAACGTCCGGGTAAATGGTGCCCTGTGCCAGATAATCGACTGCGCCGATTTTTTTTGCTTCTTCTTCAAACACGCGGATAAATTCTTCGCCGATAATTTTGCGTTTGGCTTCCGGCGCGGTTACGCCTGCCAGTTTACTGTAAAAACGCTCGCGTGCGTCTACGCATACAAAGTTAATGTCAAACAGGCCGCCTTCGCCGAATACGGAGCATACTTCTTCACGTTCGTTTTTGCGCAGCAGGCCGTGGTCTACAAATACGCAGGTAAGCTGTTTGCCGACGGCTTTGGCCAGCATTGCCGCGCAGACGCTGCTGTCTACGCCGCCGCTTAATGCGCACAGCACTTTGCCGCTGCCGATGCGTTCTTTCAGCTCTTTAACGGTTTCTTCAACAAAGCTGTCCATTTTCCAGGTTCCGGCACAGCCGCATACATTATATACAAAGTTGCTCAGCATTTTGGTGCCGTTGTCGGTGTGCAGCACTTCGGGGTGGAACTGCACGCAGTACAGCCCGCGGCTTACGTCCTCTGCCGCCGCTACCGGGCAGTTGGGGGTATGCGCGGTAATTTTAAAGCCGGGCGCTGCCGTTTCAATGTAGTCGTTATGGCTCATCCAGCACACGTTTTTGGCCGGTATATCTTTAAAAAGAAGGCTTTCCGTATCAAAGTCAACCAGTGTTTTGCCGTATTCGCGTTCCGGCGCTTTACAAACATGCCCGCCCAGCATGTGCATCATCAGCTGGCTGCCATAGCAGATGCCTAAAACAGGCACGCCCCAGCTGTAAATTTCCGCATCAATAGTGGGCGAATCCTCTAAATAAGCGCTGTTGGGTCCGCCGGTAAAAATAATGCCTTTGGGGTTTTTGGCTTTAATTTTTTCAAGGCTCTGCCTGTAAGACACAATTTCGCAGTAAACGCCGCTTTCCCTTACGCGGCGGGCGATAAGCTGGTTGTACTGGCCGCCGAAATCCAGGACAATCACGGTCTGATGGGACATCA
>OMGQ01000861.1_pt1 | contig 22329 bp, 17 predicted proteins | sample 1646071 | NCBI WGS metagenome assembly OMGQ01 (sample SAMN05578585, study PRJEB25193) | human gut metagenome | biome: Human Microbiome; feature: human-associated habitat; material: feces | host: Homo sapiens | place: USA:Birmingham
CTACTGAAAAGTAGTCGGGGATTTTTCTATCATACCTAAAAATTAAGCGCTTACATAAAGCCAGAGTTGTTAGCTCTGGTTTTCATTTTTAACAAAATTAAAAGAGGAGCCAGATTTCTCCGACTCCTCCAAGTATGCGTCCGCAAACACATACCCCAATTGCTATTCATTTTATCATAATCAAGAAAATAGTAAAAGCTTACTTTTTATATCTTAGTATTTTATCCCAGTTCTCTGGAAATCCCATATTTTTTAACAGCTGTTCTTTAGAAATGTGTGGACACTTTTTCAATGTATCATTTATCAGGCGAAGTAAATCCCTTTTAAATTTCTTAAAATCTTCATTCCCTATTAAATATCTCAATGCAATAACGGCTGCAAACAAATCACTTTTACCACTTACAAACTGTCCTTTTTTCTTGACAATCTTAAGTTTGTCGTGAAGTGGCATATCTGGAATTGTTTCACGGATTCTGAATGAATACAGACGTTCTCCATGTGCGCACACATTACGGCATCTGGCTACAATCGTAATCAACTGATGCAATTGTTTTTCTGTCAATCCACCAAAACGTTTACTGATTTTCGTTCTGATATCTGTAGGTGCATATTGATACATTTTAGATACTTGTCCAAAGGTAATGGCATTCATTGCTACCCAAAGTGGTACGTTTCCATATGTATTTACATGATGTGTTATGTACGCATAGCTGCTTGGAACAGATATTGATTTTGAAAGCGAATTCACAAGTCGCTTTACTTCATGTGCATTTTTCTTTGAAAGATTGTAATTATGTTCGTCTAAATATGCTGATTGATTCTCTCCATATTTTTCGCAAAAATAGTATGAAATCATGGATTTCATATGACGCTCCACATGGAGGATATATTTCAAAAACAATGTTCGGAGTTCTTCATCAAAATAATAGAATGCAACGATTTCTTCAAATGTAACTCCGTAAATATAATTACCTGATGCCGGATGCTTAAAAAGATTTTTGTATCCACCGATCAGAGAATAATAGCTTAGCTTTTCAAGAACTTCTTCAGCATATGCCAGATTTGTTATCGTAAGCTGCTTTTCATTCTGCAATTTATTCAATTGTTGCTCGTATGTAAAGAACGTCTTCGGCATAGCTGCATTTCTCCAATCTTGTCTTTAGTTGCAAAAAGGGAGCCCACGCATGAGCTCCCTGGGCTGTGGGCATCTCGAGATTCCACAGCACAACCACTACAAATAATATACAAAAATGACACAGAAATGTCAACGGTATTTTTTTGTAGGGTATTATATATTATATTCATTTTTTACTGACGTATTCTGATTATCGTTTACGTTGAAACATATGCACCATCATTTTCTGGAACAATTCCTGTTCATACTCATCCAAATCCATTCCTATATTTTGAAACATATTCATGACAAGTTTTGCCATATTCGTTTCATTAAACTTTGGATTCTTTTTTTTCTGAAACAATGCCTGTTTTCGCATATTAGCCAGTTGCTTTTGCAATTCTTCCGAACTAACATCCGAAAATGGTATATCAAATTCTTTTTTGATGTCCTTTAGAATTACGAGAAAAATACTTTTTATTTTCTCTATGTCCGCCTCTGTTCCGGTAATCTTTTGAGCATTGATTTAACGAATCCCATGTTGGGTTTCAATTTTGCAATCCGGATTTTCTTTGATAAGTTCCCTTAAACTTGCTGTACCCATATCTATGACAGCATTTCTGTTTGCGAATCCAGCATTATGTTCTTCCGTAAAATAGGAATTAATCGTATCAAGAAGTTGCGGGAAGTAACGGTGCTCCAACAATCTACTCAAAATATCTCCATTCACGTTCCCTTGTAACAACTGGAGCAGCGCCTTATTGGTCAATCCCAATTCTTCCAGTTCCACATTCCTTCTGATGCGAATATCCGATATGCAAAGCAAATAATCCGTCGAAACATTATAGTATTCTGCAAATTTTATAACCAAATCATGGCTGACTGCTTTTGTTTCTCCACGTTCAATACGACTTAACACGGATGCTTGTATATTCAATTCATCTGCAACTTCTTTCTGCGATTTCCCGGTGCCATTACGGAGATCACTCAGACGTTGATGGATATTATCTGCTGGTAATGATTTCATAGATTCATCCTTTCCAAACTTATACATTGTTGTAATTATGATTCCACAACTCAAAGTTTCATTGCTTTATTATTTCCAATAGTTTGCTTACATACCTGTCTGCATAATTTATTGAAAACTCTCCATGATACATATTAGGCAGAATTTGTATAAAACTACCCTGTAATTTTTCATGAATAAGCTTAGCAGATTTTTTTATTGAGTTATTTTCCTTCTCTCCCACAAAAATCCAGACAATTGCTTCGCAATCCCTAATACCATCTTTTAAAGAATATACAGAGTTTTCCTGCAAAAATGAAATCATATCACTCTTTGTAATTGCACAAGTATCTTTGTAATACTCATCAAACAAATTCGATTTTATTCGCAATGATTTGAATTGTAATTTTGAAAACCACTTATACTTTATCAAGTTATAACAACTGCCAAACGCCGGTTTAATCATAGAATATGTAAATTTTGAAGGTATCACAAGTGCACTTTCCACGATTGCATACTTACATATATTCTTATGTTGAGATAAAATCTCAAGCAAAATCTGCCCTCCAAGTGATAATCCTCCAATCAATAGAACTGAACCACCTAATTTATTATTTATAAATTCCCTTAATCCGTGGAGTTTAATTATTATTTCATGCTGCAATCACTTTGTTTATGCGGTCTGTCGATACGTTTAAAAAGATTAACAATATCACCTATTTGGTGATGTTTTCTGATACAATATTCCATAAGAAAACACCATGGAGGCAGTCATCATGAAAAAGATAAAAATTGAGTTTACCAATGAGCGGATCATCCCAGCCAGCGGCCTTGCAGTTGTCGGTGCCATTCTCGGCAAAAGCGACTTCGTAAAGCGGTGCAACCGTATGGATGTCACCCCAAACCGTTCACAGCACCAGATCAAGAACGGGGATGTCCTGCTCACTTATATCGGACTTCTCACCATGGGGAAACCTGCTTATGAGTCCGTCCATGAGTTTGATGACGACCCGGATTTTTACAAATACGCACTTGGCATTGTCAGAAGCATCCCTTCTGAGGAGACGCTGCGCCAGCGGATGGATGACATTGGCTCATCCATGCGTTCTTATATCCTTGCGGAAAACATCAAGATGCTCAGGGATAATGGCATTGTACCGGGAAAACTTCCGAACGGTTATGTGCCTGTGGATATTGATGTCACGCCCTTTGACAATTCCAAAACCAAAAAGCAGGGTGTTTCCAGAACTTATAAGGGATGTGACGGCTATGCGCCGATTATGGCATATATTGGAACGGAAGGCTATCTGGTCAACTGTGAACTCCGGGAAGGAAAACAGCATTGCCAGAAGCATACCCCTGAGTTTTTACGGGAAACCATCCGTATGTGCAGGGAGATCACGGATGAACCGCTCCTGATCCGCCTTGATTCAGGAAACGATGCCGCAGAGAATATCGGTATCCTGGTGGAAGCAGGCTGTTATTTCATCATAAAACGCAACCTCCGCAGGGAAAGCAAAGAGGACTGGATGCAGATGGCACAGGAATACAGCCAAGATATCGAAACTCCCCGTGAAGGGAAAACCGTCTATATCGGCAGCGACTGGAAACCGGTTTCCTATAAAACAGTGGATGATGCGGAAAAAACCATCACCGTCCGTGCCGGGTACGAGATCATAAACCGTACCATTGATAAATATGGCCAGTTCCTTCTGGAAGGCGACATCGAAGTCAATACCTGGTGGACAAACCTTGGAATGACTGACCGCGAAGTCATAGGACTCTACCATGCCCACGGCGAATGCGAGCAGTTCCATAGCGAGATCAAGACCGATATGGATTTGGAGCGGCTGCCATCCGGCAAATTTGAGACCAATGAGCTGGTACTGGAACTGGCAATCCTGGCCTATAACATTCTGCGGATGATCGGACAGGAAAGCATCGGAAGGAAGGGCACAGAGACAAAACATACAGTCAGGCGCAGAAGGCTGCGTACGGTGATTGGTAATATGATCATGATGGCAAGTCACGTTACAGAGCATGCCCGGCAGTTGTTGTTAGTCCTTGGCCGAAGTAATACATGGCGGTATGCTTTTGCGCAGGTGTATACAGCATTTGCGGATTTCCGGTGATAAATGTCATCCTTCCAGGTAGCCTTTGAGAAACCAAGGGGAAAGTATGCCCTTTTGAAAGGATTTCTAGTGTTCCTAACCGTCATTTGGAACCAAAATCAATCCAGATACATTAAAATACTGTCTTTGAAGAACTATTTATCAAGAATAAGCCAATCCGATTTGGGATTGGCATCATAAAACAACCAGTTTCACGGATTCAGGTAAATTCTATAATTTCCGAAGCATTATTCTCTATCGTTGTAAATGGTTTATCACAGCCTGCATGACCATCTATTATAGGTATAATTACATGATAATCCATTTGCAATCTTTCAGCAGCTTCTTTATAATTCCACCATGACAAACCGCCTCCGTGCAAGAGGACAATTACATCACTATTTTCTTTTCCGTATTCTATATAATTCAACCTCTTTCACCTCGCTTAAAAATCCATATTCAATTTTATGCTTTCCTTATCGGATGTCTTATAACCGTTTTCCATTTTTCCGGAGCAACCTTTCTTGCATCAGACATGTAAATCTCATGGTGCAACCGTTCCTCGCTCATATCGTTTACATAGCCATTCTGTTCCACATAATCATCCATTAATGCAACAGTTGCCGGTTCATCATCAAACGGTCCAAAGTGCATAATCTGAACACACAATCCCTCATCAATCGTAAGATATTCCGCTGCTGAACAATCCAATTTTTTCTTTTTCGTTGCTGTTTCAACTGCCCAATCAAAATTCTCTTTCGTAACAAAATCTGGTAATCGAATAACCGAAATCCAATTGAAAGCATCTTTATTTGCATAATCCACACCATGGACATCGTCTTGCCACCAGAAACCTTCCAGTGGCGGTACAACATATTCAAAAAATCCTTCAATCTTATACTCTGTCTTGTAACTCATTTTTAATGTGTATGCAACAGCATATAACACGCTAATTGCCTTTTGATATGCTCCACCTTCTTCATTCGGATTTCCTTTACCTCTGACAGCAATATAGTTAGCTTTTGGTACATTTACAATTGCTGGTTTGTTCTTCGGCATATAAAATTCTTTGTATTCTTTCTTAAAATCAAACGCCATATTTGCTCTCCCAACTTTCTTTCGTCATAAAATTCGTATGGCCAACCCTGATTTCATTCATCAAAGGTACTGGAACTTCATTGCAAGTATGATGATAAACAAAACCCACTTTCTCCTGAACACGTTTTGATTTGTTATTTCCATCATAGTAGCCGCACCAAATCGTTGTCATACCAAGAGTTTCAAAACCATGACGCAAAAGAGTTTTTACCGCTTCTGGCATATAACCTCTTCCCCAGAATGGCTTCCCAAGCCAATAGCCCAGTTCACATTCATCATCTCTTTCAGTCATATCTGTGTGTCCGTTCAATTTAAGTTCAACTGCGCCAATCGCTCTATCACTCCCTTTTTCGCAGATGGCATAGCACTCAGCACCAGTAAAAACATTCTTTATAACACTTAAACTTTCATTAATATCTTTGTGTGGCGGCCATCCGGCGATCGGACCAACCTCAGGGTCTTTCGCATATTCATACAAACTTTCTGCATCAGATTCTACCCAATGACGCAATATCAATCTATTTGTTTCTAACATCGTATAATCTCCCCTTGTTCTTTTCCTTGATTATAGCTCATCCGTTCATACTCTACAATTGCAAATTTGCAATTTCTCATCCTATACCCATTGCCAAATTGCAATCGCCGTGAATATCCAGGGTACTTTAAAAATTCGTGTTATCCTCGCCTTATCAAAAGAGCAGAAATTGCTCTCGCACCTTGACAATTAGAGAAACCGGAATCAGCGGTAAGCATATAATGGCACTCACTTCTAAGATAGACGATCGGGGAGGCTCGGCACTAAAACGGCGAGTTATGGATAAGTCCATAAGAGGAACGTGAAAGACCGTTCACCAAAGAAACTGGAATCTCGGCTCAATCGATAAAGCTGCAAATGGGACTTGCAACAATAGGAACAGGATTTCATATATTGAATCAAGAATGCCCCGGCATTCTTGGGCGAGATGTGCACTGCGGTAGCAGTATCTACCTCTGCACATCTCTGCCATCCGCCGGAGGCATAATCGAGAGACACCGTCTCTCGAATTATAAGGCAGAGGGGATGTGATAACACTTGAGTAAACCAACCTATTATCTTTGGAAAAACGATTTTTCATCAACAGAAGAATATGAAACAGCAAAAGATAAATATAGGAAACTGGGATTTCGAGTTGTCACATATCTGGATGGACAGAATGATAAGAATATTCACGATGGATTAAAGGCGGTTATTAAGAATCACTATTGCAATATCAGCAGTTGACAAATATTCTTTCAAAATATATTCCATATTTACATTATTCATGTTAATATGTTTCATATATGGAAAGGAAGTGAGTCTATGAACGCTGGATATGTACGTCTATCAAGAGATGATGACAAACGAAACTACGTTTCTATCGAAAATCAGAAATTAATAATTAACCAATTTGCGGCAGAAAGTAACATGGTTATCGACCGCTGGTATGAGGATGATGGCGTGTCTGGATATAAATTTGACCGACCAGGCTTCAATCAGTTAATGGGAGATTTAGACAAGGATGTAGATCGAGTATTTGTCAAAGATTTTTCCCGTCTTGGGCGTCATAATGCCAAAGTGTTACTTCTTCTCGATGATTTTCAGGAACGTGGAAAACAACTGATTGTAATAGATGATAATTATGATTCTATGCAGGCAGATGATGATACGATAGGTATCAAAACATGGTATAATGAGAGATATGTAAAAGATACCAGTAAAAAAATAAAACGTGCTCTTGGAGCTCGTCAAAAAGAGGGAACACTCATGACTCAGCCACCATTTGGATATAAACGAAATGAAAAAGACAAATCCATCATAGAAATCGTACCGAAAGAAGCCGAATACGTAAAAATGGTCTATGACCTATACTTAAAAGGTTCCGGCTATCGTATGATTGCCAACTATCTGACAGAAAACAAAGTTCCGACGCCTTCCATGGTTCGCCACGAACGAGAACTTGAAGAAGGCAAAGTTACCAAACGTCAGATTGCAACAGAATGGTCTGATTCTATGGTAAAAGATATGCTTGGAAATGATTTTTATATTGGTACACTCCGTTTGCGAAAACGTGCACGCTCTACTGTTCACGGAAAAGACAAGCGTGTACCAAAGGATGAACAATATGTTTTTGAAGACAATCATCCTGCAATCATTGATAAAGCCTCTTTTAATCTGATTCAGGACATGAAAGAAAAACGTGTGAAGAATAATTATCGTGGAAGTCGTGGACAATGGATTGGTTCCGAAATACCAAATCCATTTGGAAGTTGTCTGTTCTGCAAAGACTGTGGAAGTCGTTTAACTCCAATTAAGAGAACCACTTCCAGCAGAGAACGTAAGTATTATATCTGTACCACTTACAACACCAAAGGTAAGCGCTATTGCTCCAAAGCTCATCTGATTGAAGAAGATGATTTAATGGAAGACGTTGTAACTTATATTAAACTGTGTCGTAATGCCTTATCAGAAGTCATTGCAACCTATGATATGAAAGATTTTGACTCTGAAAAAAGAACTGTTGAAGAAAAACGTACTGAGATTCAAAACAATATTTTAGAACGCAAAAAACAATTAAAAGTTCTTTTTACACAGAAAGTCAGAGATTTATCCAATGCTCATGACAATGAAGATATCGTAAACGAAACTTACGATGCTCTGCAGCAGGATATTCTTTCACAGATTCATGGATTGGAAATGCAGTTAAAAGAATTAAATGATACCAGTCTGGAAAATGAAGATGTAAAAGAAAAAATGGAAAACGCATTGCAGGTAGTTAATAAAATCATCGAAAAAGGAGTTCTTGATCGTAAAGATATCGAAATCTTAATCGAGCGTATCGAAGTGGATGAAGGAGGACTTCCAGAAATCGAATTAAAATATGGGTTATCTGGATTGATTCAGTATAGTCCTGCACAGGAAATGAATCGTCGTGAAAACGAAATCATTTACCACACCATGCGACTGATTTACGAAGAAGAACGAAGTTACACCTCTGCAAAATATTTATCGAAGGCACTTACTGATTTTGGATATCCTAAATCCAAGAAGAGTGTATTGCCTTATATCGGATTAATGATAGATATGGGAATCGTAGAGCCAAGCGATAACTCATTAAAACCATACACGATTGTGAAAAGCAAGGAAGATTTACAGGAGATTATGAATAACTTCTTCTGTGAAAACCTTGCTGATAACACAACAAACCCAGCATATGACCATGATTTACATGGATATGGTGCCAACAGGTGGTATGCCGGAGATGGTATTTGAGTATATCCTGAAAAAGAATGGTCTGGATCCGACCTCTGACCTGACAATCAATCAAAACATTGACTTTGGTTCTACTGCCGCCGCCTTTGCTGAAGGTCAGGGAGATTATACGATTGAATTTGAACCTGGGGCAACTTCACTGGAAATGGAAGGAAAAGGTTCTGTCGTAGCTTCTCTTGGTAAAGACAGCGGATATGTTCCTTATACTGCTTTTTCAGCAAAACAAAGCTATATAGAAGAACACCCGGACATTATACAAGGCTTTACCAACGCTCTTCAAAAAGGTATGAATTATGTCCAGTCACATACTCCGGAAGAAATCGCCAAAGCTATTGAACCACAATTTCCAGAAACAGACTTGGAAACAATCACAATTATCGTCAACCGCTATTATGAACAAAATACTTGGAAAGCTGACTTAATTTTTGAACAAGAAAGTTTTGAACTCCTTTGCGATATCTTAAATTCTGCAGGAGAATTGACCGATTTCCCACCTTATCAAGAACTTGTGACAACAAAATTTGCCGAAAAAGCAGCAAAATAGACTATGAAAAGGAAAACTTTGGGGATTTCACAATTTATTATATGTTTGTTTACAATCCGTTCAAATTTGTATCACATATTCTACACAACTAAACGATATACTAAAGATGTTCTTAAGAAGAACACTTTTTCATAAACTTTTTCCCCCTTGAGTCACAGCGATGTGACTCTTTTCCTTTTTAAAAATAATTTTATTACAATCATAATTTTTAAAAATATACCAAAATTCAAAAAAAGATATGAAAGTTTTTTACACTCTCATATCTTTTTTGATTCTCTATACAATCTTTACAATCTTTTTCTTTTTTCATTCTTTACGAAAAATTACTCAAAATCATCAAACTCATCCTCAAAGTCATCGTCTTCATCGTAATCATCGTCATATTCATCATCTTGATTTCTGGATGTCGCCGCCAGAATAATCATGATCAATGCCAAAACAGCACCGCCGATTGCGCTATAGAGGAGAATTTTATCGTCGCCACGTTTTAAGAACGCAAACACTCCGCCTCCGAGATAAATCAGAATTGGAATCAAATATGCTGCAATTCCCCGACTATTCTGAAGAATAAGCAACAACAATCCTGCTGCCAACATACATATTGCAAGAATGATATAAGTCATACCACCTGTTGCCCCATCTCCTGATGCAACACTTCCAAGACCGCCTACAAAGCCTTTATATCCAAAATATCCAAATGCCAAAATGGATAAAATACCAAGAATCACACGAATAACTCGATATTTTGCATTTGGTTCTTCATTCATATAATCGGAATCATCTTCCAACTCATCTTCATACACCTCATAGGCTTTTGAAGGTTTCACATTAGAACGCTTTTTCTCCAGTTCCGGACGTTTCTTTTCCTGCTGGATACTTTCTGCCTTTTTCTTAACTGCTTTTTTGCTTACAGCTGTATCCTCTTCTGAAACATCTTTCTTCTTTTTCGGTTTATAATTAGGATCAGTGGAAAGCATATCTTCGTATGCCTGACGCACTGCACGTTCTTTTTTTGCACGTATTCTCTCAGGAGGAATATTTCCATACTTTTGTTCCTTCTGATCAACAGCCTGTTCTGCCGGCACACTACGTTTTACCGCTTCCTTACGTTCTCCCGCCGCTTTTCTGGCTGCTGCACGTTTTGCTGCATCCTCACGTTCTTTTCCCTGTGTTGCTTTTACCGGTGCCGACTTAACTGATGCTGATTTTTCCGCTACCACTTTTGCTGATGCAGCTTTTGCCTGTGCCGCTTTTCTGGCTGCTGCACGCTTTGCTGCTTCTTCACGTTCTTTTCCCTGTACCGGTTTTTTTACTGATTCCTCTTGCTTTTGCTTTGGTGCCGCTTTTTCTTCTTTTTCTTTCTTTTTATTTGCATTATTTGCACGCTGTTTATCCAGATTCCACTGCTTTTTACAATCTCTGCATACTGCATACTGATTTAAAATCGGACTGCCATTTTCATCAGTACCAACTTTCTTCTTCATCAATTCAAGTTCTTTGCCACAAATCGGACATTTCATGATGTATTTCCTCTCTTTCGTATTCCAGAACATACCTTTTATTCTGATAATTCTTATATAGTATATCATTTTATAGGAAGTACGACAATGAAAAAATACAACATCTTGTGAAATTCCTTAGAAAATACAGGATACTTTTATGATTTCTTTTTCGTTTTTTCACTTTTCTCAGGAATTATTGGCGGTTGATATTGATAGACATCATTATAAGACTCCAGCTCTGCCTCTGACATTGGAAGAGACGGTATCAGCCCCGTACATTCTCTTGCATTAGATAAATAATCAAAATCATCAATCTTCTTTTCATTTTCTTTTGAATCTAACATCTTCTTTCCTCTCCTTAATTTCTTTTGTTGCAACAATTGTCTGAAAAACAAATGTTAACCTTAGTATCCTCTCTCTTGATTTTTCTATTCTAAACAGTTCAAATTATGATATAATTGAATGTGTAATTCCATTTTTGTAATTATTGATTTTTATTATTAATGATTTTATTAATGATTTTGCAATTCATATTTTTTGTTTTTTATCTCTGTTTTACTTATAGAAAGGATTTTTCGTTATGATTGATAAAAAATTAATTCCCGTAGGCGGACTAAAAAAAGAACCTTTTTCCGGTGGACATAATGGTATGCGTTACTTTTTCCGATGTGATGAAAGCAAAGAAACATTTACTGTTTTTATCTATCCTGAGCCTTGGTCTTTTGACAAAACATCCGATGATCAAAAACAATCCGCCTCTTTTCCTATGACGGATACAGGTATGGATGATGCGATCAACTGGCTCTGGGAGCAATATCATTCTCAAAAAGAAAAATGGCATGCAGCCCAAAAAGACCGCATGCACATTTAACAAATGATTCTTACAATCTATCTTTGTTCCCTCTCTCCGGGAAGTTTAGATATGTTTTAGAATCTTCATAATTTCTTCCAAATCCTGTCATAACATCGTCACAATTCTTTGCTATGATATAAACCATAGAAAAGAAAATAAACTCTATAGAAGACAATGGCTGTGATTACATGAATTGCAGTCACAGCCATTGGACTTCGCCTAAAGAATCAGAATCCATCGCCTTTCCAGGCGATTTTTTTATTTCTATTCTTCTATCGGATATATCCTTCCTGATAAGCCTTCGTTCGATTAACACTATATAATTCAGCTCTTGTTGCTTGAATATATGGCTGTACAAAAAATATTCCAGCTATATTCATCGTTAATCCACACAGAATAATCCAGCCAATAAAAGAAATATCCAATCCAAATGCATATATTTTTTCTCCTGTCATCATTCGCTTACTGATCAAAAATGCCTCTCTTCTGTCCATTTCCAGATTCTCTGCTAAAATATACGGAATCATCAAATATTCATAATGTTTAATGATACCCGGAACTACAAGCAATAATGACCACAGGGAAATATATAAATTTCTCAGGAACATTGTTATAACTACGTTGCTGTACCCATGTGACTGCAGACCATATCCCAATTCTGCCGCTGTTGGGTTCATTGTCTGATTCTTTATAAAGAAACGGCATCCTCCTACCTCTAATGGATTTCCAAGAAACACTTTCACACCCAAAAACAAAATCCCTAAAACTATCGCCGCAAGCCTGAATCCTAAAAATCCATATAATGGAGAAAAAAAGAAATCTCCTATAGTTCCAAACATCCGATCTACGTATACTATGGATTCTCGATCTTGTATCCATTCATATATAAGATCCGGACCTATCATACCAAAAATCGACATTACAAATGCTACCAATACACTTTGCCAATAATTTTTAAAAAAAGCTCCTTTTGCTCTCAGCTTTAATTCTGCACTTGTCCACATACTATCATCTCCTCGTATAATATTTTCAGATAGTCTCAGTATAACATACTCATTTCAAAAAAACATCCCATGATATTTTATATCACAGGATGCTTTTTGATTTATTATTATTTATTTTTTCTTTTTCTTTTCATATGGTGTATTTTTCAGTGGTAATTTTGTCTGAAATTCTCCTTGCAGCTTATAATAAGCGGCTGCAATAGCAGGAGCCGTTGGAATAGATGTAATCTCTCCAATTCCGATTGCACCATATGCATATTCAATACCCGGCTTTTCTACGATAACCGCTTCCACATCCGGAACCTTGTCTGCCTTAAATAATCCCAATGTACCAAATCGGGACACCGGACGGCCTTCCTGTAATTCATACTGTTCTGTCAACGCATAGCCCAGACTCATGACAACTCCGCCTTCAATCTGTCCTTCCACACTCTTTGGATTGACTGCCTTTCCAACATCATGGGCTGCCACCATTTTCTTAATAGTACCATCTTCATTCAGCACACAGACCTGTGTTGCGTAACCATAAGCAACATGAGAAACCGGATTCGGAACATCACTTCCCATTTTATCTGTTTTTGCAAGATATTCTCCGTAATATTCTGTTCCGTTCAACTCTTCCAAAGTTTTTTGCTCCATTGCCTCTTTTAATTTGAGACAAGCGCGTCTTGCAGCTTCTCCTGTAACCAATGTCTGACGAGAACCGGACGTTGTTCCGGAGTCCGGAGAATTTGCCGTATTCGGCGGGCAGTACACAATCTTATCATACGGAAGTTCTGCTGTCTGAGATACCATCTGTGTCAATACGGTTCCCAATCCCTGTCCGATGCAGGAGGCTCCGGCATGAATCTCTACTTTTCCATCTTTGATAATGAGTCTGCACCGTCCCCAGTCCGGAAGACCAACGCCGACACCTGCATTTTTCATTGCACATGCAAGTCCCACATAAGGTTCTTTCTCACAAATCTCTTTCACTGCTTCCAATGTTTCCGCAACACCGGTAGAAGGATCCGCAATCTGTCCATTCGGCAGAACCTGTCCCGGACGAATTGCATTACGATGACGGATCTCCCATGAGGTAATGCCTACCATTTCTGCCAGAAGGTTCAAGTTCATCTCTGATGCGAAACAAGTCTGTGTCACTCCAAAGCCTCTGAACGCACCTGCAGGCGGATTATTTGTATAAACCGCTGTTCCGTCAATATCAATTGTCTGGAAGTTATACGGTCCCGCTGCATGAGTACAAGCTCTTTGTAAAACAGGTCCACCAAGAGATGCATATGCACCTGTATCAGCTACAACAACTGCCTTCATTGCAGTCAAATATCCATTTTCATCACAGGCTGTCGTTACATCCATCCACATTGGATGACGTTTCGGATGGATTGTAATACTTTCCTGTCTGGAAAGTTTTACTTTTACAATACGTTTCGTCAAATATGCAAGCAGCGCTGCGTGATGCTGTACGCTTACATCTTCTTTTCCGCCAAATCCGCCGCCGACTAATTTGTTTTCCACAACTACTTTCTCCGGCGGAAGTCCAAGCATGATACAACACTCATGCTGTGTATCATAAATTCCCTGATCGGATGAATAAATAAACACACCATCTCCATCAAACGGCATGGCAACTGCACACTCCGGCTCTAAGAATGCATGCTCCGTCCAAGGTGTCTCATAATGTTTTGTCACCTTATATTTGGAATTTGCAATAACTTCATCTGCATTTCCACGAACCAAATGCTCATGAGCCAGAATATTTCCGTCCTCATGTACCTGTACTGCCCCTTCTTTTAAGGCTTCAAACGGATCGAAAACCGGTTCAAGCACCTCATAATCTACCTTAATCAAACTTTTTGCTTTTTCCAGAATTTCCTGGCTCTCTGCTGCCACAAGACAGATTGCATCTCCTACATAATGAGTTACTTTTCCAACCGGAATCATCGTATCCCAATCATGTTTCAAATGTCCTACTTTCACATCTCCCGGAACATCCTCTGCTGTATAGACGCCGACCACTCCATCTAATGCCAGAGCTTCTTCCGCATGGATTGCAAGAACTTTTGCACGTGGATATTCAGAACGTACTGCACTTCCATATATCATGCCGTCCAAATAAACATCATCCGGATATTCCCCTGTTCCACATACTTTTTCTTTTACATCCACTCTCAGGATCGGCTCTCCTACCGGTGTAATTCCTTCATTTTCTGAAACTGAAAGATTCTCCCGAAAGATTTTTGCACTGAGTAAAATTCCTTCAATAATTTTCTTGTATCCTGTACAACGGCAGATATTATTCCGAATTGCAGCGACAACTTCCAGACGTGTTGGATCCAGGTTGACATCAATCAATCCCTTTGCACAAATAACCATTCCCGGAATACAGAATCCACACTGCACAGCCCCTACTTTACCAAACGCATACGTATAAACCTCTTTTTCCCGTTCACTCAATCCTTCTACTGTAAAAATTGATTTTCCTTCCATCTTAGAAATCATAGGAATACATGCCCTTGTTGTTTTTCCGTCCACCAATACGGTACATGTTCCACATGCCCCCTGACTGCACCCATCTTTTACGGATGTCAGATGCAGATCGTCACGCAGAAAACGCATCAGTTTTTTGTCTTCTGCGACTTCGTATGTTTTTCCGTTTACCTGAAGTGTATACATCATCTCACCCTTCCCTTCTCTATTTATTTATCTTCTCAAACATATCCGTAAAATTATTCCGCGGTATCTTGTTTGCGATCTATATCTTTCAGTTCTTCTGTTTCTGTCTCCAGCAGAATACACTGTTCTTTCCGTTTTTCCAGAATGACTTTTCCACCGGTATCTCCTTCCAGTTTCATCAATTCATCAAAAAACTTTTTATCCCATAATACCGGATTTCCAAATCTTCCCTCATGTCCGGAGCACACAATTTTTCCGGGATGAAGCATCGCCGTTCGAATCAATCCCAACATCGTTGACAACTGTAAATTGGGTTGATCACAAACCGAGAAAAGTACTCCTTGAATCTGTGGATTTTCTTGTAAACATGCAGATAATCCCAGCTGTAATGAATGAGATATTCCCAATTCCGGCTGTTTATTCTCCACAGCATGAATTCCTTTTTCTTCTGCTGATCTCTGAATCTTCTCATACCCGGTTACTATATAGGCAGGAAACGCCGATAACGCCTCCAGTTTTTGCAGCATATGTTCATACAGCATTTTCCCCTGTATACGTGCAAGTAATTTATTGCTTCCGTATCGTGTTCCAGTTCCGGCAGCCAATACGATCACCGCATATTTTTGATAAATACGTTCAAACTGTGTTACCGCCTCCAAAGCAGCACCGCCTACAGAACGCGCTTTGTCAGAAATTGTAAAGCAATGCATCCGCTCACAGCGTGCATCAATATCTCCGATTTTTAAATTCTCTTCCACCTGCACTCCGTCTTGAAGCATTCCCCGTACAATTCCGGTCATTTTTGCATAAACAGGTTTTCCACCCGTATAAGCTACAATCTGCCCTTCCTGAACCAGATCTCCAATAGACGCCACAGCCTGCATCTCGCCTTCTGCACTGGCACGATTCAGCCGCTCAATCGTATAACCGCCCACATTTCCCGGAACCCCGGTATTTGGGATCGCACTTCCCTTCCAAATGACATTTCCCAGTGTATGTCCCCGCTTTGTCTCTATGACACAATGACAATCTGTTCCGGCGGTAAATCCCGGACCGGTACCAATCACAAAGGGCGCATCTGTAATCTGTGTTCCGGTATTCTTCTTAGCCAGAATTGCATCAATCACCACATCCGGACAAAAAGAAGTTCGAATTTCCGCTTCCGGATCCACGAAAACTGCAATATCTCCATCCGCTATAATGTGTTTTGCCTCGTCCGATGTCTGAGCACACCTTCCCCGAACGCCTTCCACAATCACATCTTTTTCATATACCGCTCTGGAAAACGCAACCATTCTTCTTACAGTCAATGGCTTTTCAATCTCCGTCATAATAATTTGATGTCCGCATTGATACAATCGGACTGCAATTCCCGTTGCCAGATCTCCGGCTCCTTTGATCAGTATCTTCATGCCCGTACTCCTTCTGATGTCTGACTGGTAACAATGATGTCCAGACACTCTCGTTCTACTATTTTTTTACATATCTGTTCGGCAATTTTTACTCGTTCTATGCCATCCGCTTTATTTAAAATAATCCGATAATGTTGACTTTTTAAAACGTCTTTTCTCCCACCTCTAACATTTGTTGCAAGCACTGCTATATCTTCGATACATAGAATGTCCGATTGTTTTTTTTGCAGAATTTCTGCCACTATCTCCGGTCGAAAACAACTTTCCCGAATCGATTTTCCAACCGCATCCAATCCATATACCGCCAACACATCCGTTGTTTCTTTTCGCAGCACCGGCTCTCTATCCCCGGGTGCTTTACATGGTAAATGTCTGGATCCGTCTGCTTCGATCAGAACCGGGATCTGCAATTCCAACACCTGTTGAAAAAAATCCTCTGATACTGCCTGCATTTTCTTTACATTATCTGTTTTCTTTATTGGTGCAGGAACTCCAAACCACACTTGTCGTTCCTGTTCCATCAACTTCTGAAAACGTTCCATTGATTCGTCCAGCAAAAAGCAGGACCTTTCCTCGATCTCCATATGGGTAGTGGTTGTAACCGCCGCCTCCCATCCGGTATCTGCGTATTCCTGTGCCAAATGCCGAATCGTTGTTGTCTTTCCACCTGCCCCTACAATGGAAATAACCGGAGAAACATCCGCCTCCAGGTGGAGTGCTTCCCGATATGTCCGTTGTTCCACTAATTGCCCATGTTCATAACGTAATATCATCGCTGTCTCTCCGGTTCTCAGTCTTTTATAACAGATATGCGTAATCTTTACATACTGCTTCAATCAGTTTCTGTAAGCCTTCTGCAAGTTTTGTCTCTTCCCCTTTGGTCCAGACAAATTCTTCTCCCAGATATCTTACTTTACATTTTACAGCATCTTTATCCAGTACTGTAAATCCTTGATTCTTACTGTCTGCCAGATCTGCTTCTGTTGCAAACAATGTAAATTTATCCAAATACGGAGCGCTTGTATATGGACAGAAACTCTTACAGTTACCACATTCATTACACATATAATCTACATGGATAATCTGATGTTTTTCCATACCCGGCACACGAATCGCTACGTTCGCACGATTTGGACATACCTCTGTACAGTTTTCACAAACAGAAGAACATCCCAGACATCTTGTAGTCTCGTCTTTTCCTTCCTGTCCGCTGCGCAGAATGCCTCGTCTTCCATATACCTTCTCTTCATCTGCCAACTTATCATAGTCTTTTACGAGTCGGTTTCCGATGATTGCTTCTGCTGCCTTCAGGCCATCCCGGATTCCTTCTACTACTGTAGCCGGTCCGCCAAGTCCGTCACCTACAACATAAACACCTTCTACATTTGTCTCCAGCGTTTCTTCATTTACAAGTGCTTTTCCTCGCTCAGAAACATTGATTCCATTTGCCTGATAGAATGCTGTCGGTACTTTTTCACCTACTGCAACTATTACAGTATCTGCCTCTACTTCTGCCAACTCACCTGTCTCAACTACACCTCTTCTTCCGGATGCATCCAGATCTCCAAGCTGCATTACCTTACATACCAGTTTTCCACCTTCCAGTTTTACCGGTGCAAGTAATTCACGGAATTCTACTCCATCCTCAATTGCCATTTCCAGTTCTTCTGCATCTGCCGGCATATATCTCTTTGTACGACGATATACAAGTGAAACTTTTTCTACACCATTGGTACGTTTTGCTGCTCTGGCTGTATCCATTGCTGTATTTCCACCACCGATGACTACAACATTCTTACCAAGGTCAACATTGCCGTCAAGCGCCTTAAACTGTGCAAGGAATTCCAATGCATTGACTGTCTCTCCTGCCTCCAGTTTCAGACTGCCCGGTACAGATGCTCCTGTTGCCAGCACAACAGTCTCATAGCCCTGTGCTTTCAATTCCTTTACATCCGCAACTTCTGTATTAAATACGGTTTTTACACCCATTTTTTCCAGAATCTTAGCATCTTTCTCGATTGCCTCATCTGCGATACGGAATCCCGGAATGACATTGCGTACTACACCGCCCAATGCCTTTTCTTTTTCGAAGATCGTCACGTCCATGCCGCCTCTTCTCAGGAAATAAGCTGCTGCCATACCAGCCGGGCCACCGCCCACAACTGCTGCTTTTCCTTCTGTTACTGCCGGAGCAGCAACTTTATTCAGCCATGCCTCATAACCGTTCTCAGCTGCAACCAGTTTCATATTGCGGATATGTACCGGTTCATCATAGAAATTACGTGTACATTTATTCATACAGTTATGTGCACAAATTGTTCCTGTAATAAACGGAAGCGGGTTCTTCTCTGTGATCACTTCCATTGCTTCCTCATATTTTCCTGCATTTACAAGCTGGAGATAAGTTGTGATATCCTGATGAATCGGACATCCGTCTTTACAAGGAGCCACAAAACAATCAATCAACGGCACTTCCTGATCCATCTTGCGAGATGGAAGTGGTTTGATTGCCTTTACATGATGTGGATCTGTTACTGCATCTTCTGCCAGTTTCTTCGCCGCATCCACATCAATACCTTCAAATACAACGCCTTCCTGCTCAACCAACTCAGCCATCTGAATGGTTCTTAAATATCCGCCCGGTTTGAGCAGTGTTGTTGCTACTGTTACCGGCCAGATACCTGCGTTTACAATGCCTTCAATATTGTTTGCATCTGCACCGCCGGAGTAGGAAATACGTAATTTTCCATCAAATTCCTCTGCCAGTTTTGCTGCCAATGCGATAGACAACGGATACAGAGACTTACCGGACATATACATTTCTTCACTTGGAAGTTCATTCTGTTTTACGTCTACTGGGAATGTATTGGTAATCTTGACACCAAATTCCAGATTTCTTTCCTCGCAAACTTTCATCAAACGTGTCAGCATCGGGATTGCATCTTCATACTGCAGGTCATCCAAGAAGTGGAAATCACCAAAGGCAACATAATCATAGCCCATCTGATCCATTCTGTTTCTTGCAAATTCATAGCCCAGCAATGTCGGATTACATTTAATAAAGGTATGATATCCTTTTTCTGTGATCAGATGCATAGCGATCTTTTCAATCTCCTGCGGAGGACATCCATGCAGAGTTGAAATTGTAACAGAGTTACAGATTTCTGATTGAATCGCTTCGATATCTTCCTTTGTCACCTTTTCAAATTTATCTACATGATCCAGCAAATACTGTTTGCAGTTTTTAAATACCTCACTGTCTGCGGCATTCTGCATTGTATTTAAGAAATTGTCGATTTTCTCTGACTTAATTCCTTCCAGATCATATCCCACACTGATATTAAACTGGAATCCATCCGGAGATCCCAATCCAAATTCCTTTGAAAATACTTTCAACAGGAACCATGCTTTAATATACTCTTCCATTGCCTGCGGCACATACAATTCTGTAGACCACTCGCAGTTGTAGCACTCGTCATCTGCCTTGATACAAGGTTTATTGACACATGCAGATAATTCCGCTCCGTCCATTACCTGAACTGTTTTCAATTCAAAGAAACGGCTTCCTGTATAATATGCAGCCACAATATTCTGTGTCAGCTGTGTGTTTGGTCCCGCTGCCGGTCCGATCGGAGTTTCCAGATCACGCCCAAAAATTGTTCTGTTGTACTTGCTGTCTGCAACATAAGCACGTTTCTCTCCAAACACTGTTCCATATTTTTTATGTTCTTCTATAATCCAATCTACCAGCTTATCAAAAGCAATTGGAGTCATAATATCGCTCATTTAAATTCCCTCCTGTCTATGCGTTGATTCTGTTTTCAAGCTCAGTTGCTGCCTGACGGCAGTCAGCCATCACTTTCTCTGTATCAATATGAAGAACCTCGCGGTCTTTCATTAATACTTTTCCATTTGCAACCGTTGTCACTACATCCCGTCCGGTCATTCCAAATACAACATGACTGTTAATATTGCCGGCATGGAATGGTGTCAGCGGATCATAATCTACAATAATCACATCTCCGGCTGCTCCCTCTTTCAGCACGCCTACTTCCTGCTTAAAGTAACGATTTGCAATCTTCGCATTTCCTTCAAATAACATCTGCGGAACCTCTCCCCAGGCTGCATTTGCATCACACAGATGATGTTTATGAAGTACATTTGCCACTTTATAAGACTCTGTCATATCGTGCGTATATCCGTCTGTACCTAATCCTGTCAGGATTCCCTTGTGCACAATATGCATGGTCGGAGGACATCCACAGGCATTTCCCATATTAGATTCCGGATTATGTACAACCATTGTGTTTGTATCTTTGATCAAATCCATTTCATGCTCATTGACATAAATGCAGTGACCAAGCAGTGTCTTCTCTCCCAGAATTCCATGATCCATCAATCTGTCTACAATACGTTTTCCATAGTGTTTCAGACAATGATGCAGATCCTCGATGCCTTCTGCAACATGGATATGATATCCTACTTCATCCGGTTTATTCACAGCCGCCAATTCCATTGTTTCATCGGAGATGGTGAACTGTGCGTGCATTCCCATCATTCCTGCGATCATTCCGGTATCATCCTTCAATACATGACGGATAAACTCTGCATTTTCCATAACAGATGCTCTTGCCTTCTCCTTACCGTCTCTATCCGAGATTTCATAACACAGACAGGAGCGGACACCTGCTTCTTTTGCTGCTTTTTCAATTTCAAACAGGGAACCTGTGATTGAACCAAAACTTGCGTGATGGTCAAAAATAGTAGTTACTCCGTTACGGATACAATCTATATAAGTAGCCATTGCACTTAAATAGGTATCCTTCAGAGTCAGATTGCGGTCGATTGTCCACCACATTCCATCCAGAATGTCGAGGAAACCGTTTGGATTGTAACCATTGATAGCCAATCCTCTTGCGAAAGAACTGTAAATGTGCTCGTGTGCATTGATGAATGCCGGCATGATAACCTTTCCTTTCGCATCAATAAATTCTGCATCCGGATAAGCTGCTTTTACTTCTTCTGTATTCCCTACTTTTACAATCGTAGTTCCGTCAATTGCTACAGCTCCGTTCTCCAGATACGGATTCTTCTCGTCACGTGTGACTAATCTGCCATTTCCTAAAATCAGCATACTCTTCGTCTCCTTTTCTTTCAAGTTTTCTCTTCCTAATATAAATAGCAAAATTCCGTCTCCTATTTATATATAGAGGTTACTTCACAAAAGAGCCTTAACTTTCGTTGGCGGCATCTGCCAGCGAAGGCATACAAATTCTACAAGAATCGCAACTGTTCAGTGCCTTTACAGTTACCAAGAATTCATTTCTTGCACGTCGCACTATATTTTGTATTGTCTTTTGTCGAAATACATCCCGTTTTTTCCGCACAAACCGATACAGGAGTACTTCTGTTATATCTAATATACCATTGTAAAATTAGAAAAGCAATAGCAATTCTAAAAAAAATTCAGAATATCTAAAAAATTTTTAGAAAAACTATTGATTTTCATTTTTTTTATGGTATAGTGGACTTAGAAACAAACAAAATACCGGATTTAATCCGTCCATACGAAAGGAAAATGGGTTATGGGAAAAAGACTAGATTTACTAAAACAAATCGCCCATGGTCTTGCAGTTCAATTTGGTGATTCCTGCGAAATCGTCATTCATGATCTGAGATCAGAACAACTGGAACATTCTGTTGTACATATTGAAAACGGT
>OMGQ01000864.1_pt1 | contig 22255 bp, 21 predicted proteins | sample 1646071 | NCBI WGS metagenome assembly OMGQ01 (sample SAMN05578585, study PRJEB25193) | human gut metagenome | biome: Human Microbiome; feature: human-associated habitat; material: feces | host: Homo sapiens | place: USA:Birmingham
CTCCACCTGCAGGCAGAGCTCCCGCACCTTGGAGACGAAGGCCCTGGCCCCGGGCAGGACGGGGGCGGCGGTCACCAGGGCCACCAGCACCCGTCCGGTGGCCCGGCTGTGGCGCACCAGCACATGGCGGACAAGCCCCGTGCCCCGGTCCTCCTGGTAGGGCTCGTACCGGCAGAGCCGGGCGGCCCGCCGCACCGCCTCCACCGCCTCGTCCAGGGCGGGGTGGTGGAGCAGGCAGGAGGCCACCGGCACGACCCGGTGGGTGCCCGCGGCGTAGATGCCGCTGTCCAGCCGCCGGCCCGGCCCGGTACAGAAGGTGGAGATGGCCTTGTTGCGGTAGTGCCAGGGGTGTTCCATCCCCAGGATGGGGGACACCGGCCCGAACTCCCCCAGCAGCGCCTCCACCCGGGCCTGCTTCTGGCGCAGCTGCTCCGGATAGGGGGTCTCCAGCAGGGGGCAGCCGCCGCAGCCCTGCCGCCGCAGGGCGCAGATGTGTCTCTCCTCCGCCATGGCCTCAGCTCCGTTCCAGCCGCGCCACGGTTTCCACATGCGCGGTGCGGGGGAACATGTCCACCGCCACGGCCTTTTTGAGGGTGTAGCCCCGCCCGGCAAACCGCTTCACGTCCCGGCCCAGGGTGCCGGGATCGCAGGAGACGTAGACCACCCGCTGTGGGCCCATGTCCGCGATGGTGTCCACCACGTCCTCGGCCAGCCCCTTGCGGGGCGGATCCACGCACACCACGTCGGGGCGCACCCCCTCCCCCTCCAGGTAGCGGGCGGCCTCCCCCGCGTCGGCGCAGAGGAAGCGGGCGTTTTCAATGTGGTTGCGCTGGGCGTTGGCGATGGCGTCGTCCACCGCCTGGGGCACCACCTCGGCCCCCCACACCATGCCCGCCTTCCGGGCCATGACCAGGCTGATGGTGCCGATGCCGCAGTAGAGATCCAGCACCGTCTCCGCCCCGGTGAGGCCGGCGAACTCCAGGGCCTTGCCGTAGAGCACCTCGGTCTGGGCCGGGTTGACCTGATAAAAGGAGGGGACGGACAGCCGGAAGGTGAGGCCGCACAGGGTGTCGGACAGGAAGTCCTCCCCCCACAGGGTGCGGTAGGAGTCCCCCAAAATCACGTTGTTGTGCTTCTCGTTCACCCCCAGCACGATTCCGGCCAGGTTGGGCTCGGCCCGGCGCAGGGCGCGCACCAGCTCGGCCTCCCGGGGGACGCCCCGGCCATTGACCAGCAGGCAGCACAGGCTGCGGCCGGCCCGGTTGGTGCGCACATACACGTGCCGCACCAGGCCGGTGAAGGTGCGCTCGTTGTAGGCGGGGATGGAGTACTCCGCCATCCACTCCTTCACGGCCCCCCGCAGGCGGGCGGCCGCCTCCCCCTGGAGCAGGCAGTCGTCCACGTCGATGACGTCATGGCTCCGGGGGCGGTAGAAGCCGATGCGGGGGCCCTTGGCCACCGGAAACTGGGCCTTGTTGCGGTAGCGGTCTACCTGCTCCGCCCCCAGGATGGCGGAGACGTGGATCTCCGCCCCGCCCAGGCGGCGCAGGGCGTCCTCCACCCGGATGCGCTTGGCCTCCAGCTCCTCGGCGTAGTTCATGTGCCGGAACTGGCAGCCGCCGCACTTGGTGTAGTGCAGGCACCGGGGGAAGATGCGGGCGGGGGAGGGGTTGACCACCTCCTCCACCCGGCCCCAGAGGGTGCTGCGGCCCACATGGGTGAGGCGCACGTCGCAGGCCTCTCCCCGGATGCCGCCCTGGACAAAGACCACCATCCCGTCCAGCCGGGCCACCCCGGCGCCGTCGCTGGCGTAGCCGTCGATCACCAGGCGGCAGAGCTGCCCCTCCCGGGGCTTGCCGTTATCCATCCGCACTCACGTCCTTCATGGCGTCATAGGTCAGCACCGCAGAGAGCGGGCTGTTCATGGCGGGCAGGGCACCGCCCTGGAGCCAGAACACATACCCTTCCGCCGTGCAGTAAAAGTTGTCCACCTGCACCGCGGCGGTGATGGCGTCCCGGGTGAGCGTCCCCTGCTCCACCGCCGCGGCCAGCTCGCTCCGCTGGTCCAACAGGGCGTCCACCACCCGCGCCCGTACGGCGTCGGCGTCGGTGAAGAAGTCGGTGAAGTCCAGCTTTTCCCCCGTCACGGCGTCAAACTGCTCACTGAGCAGAAAGACGGCGGGATGGGCCTCCCCCTCGCTGGACACATACAGGTCCCGGCAGACGCTGATCACCTTCTCGTCGGCGTAGGCGATCTGGTAGGTCATCTCCTGGGTGGTAGGGTAGAAGGGGAACCCCGCCGCCTTGGACACGTCGTAGTCGGCCACCGCCATCTCATAGGCCTCCTCTGCCTCCAGCATCCGGCTGGCCCCCTCGGCCTTGTACCACTCGTTGATGGCCGTCCCGGCGGGGCAGGCGTCGGTGTTCTGTATCAGCGGGGGGGGGAAGGAGGCGGTGAGCACCGTGGCGCCGTCGCCGGAGGTAAAGGTCTTGGCAAAGACCTGATCCCCCCACTTGGGAGCGGCAGGCGCCGGCGTGGGAGTGGGGGTGGGCACCGGCGTGGATGTCTGGATGGGGGTGGGTACCGGGGTCTCCTCCGGCATCTTGTCCCCGCCGCAGGCCGTCAGGGACAGGGTCAGCGCCGCGGCCAACAGGCCGGACAGCACAATCCGTTTTTTCATATTACGCTCCTTTACACTGGGTGATGGGAACAACATTATTGTACCATCTGCCTGCCGGGCCGTAAATGGAAAAAAGCAATTTGTAACCTTCCGTATTTTTTTGGTATAATGGACGAATCACAGCGGGAGGCGCGGCGGCCTGGACAACAACTATGGGCCCGGTGCCCTCATCTACGCCCCCTGCGTGCTGGCGCCGCAGGCGCGAAGGAAAACCGCAAAACGCTGGGTTTGTTCATAATTTCCCCTTTTTTATTGACATGGGATATGATATACTAGGAAACTGAATTAGCATCCAAGTCCTGGGAGCCGAGGCACCGGGGACAGGAACAAGAAAGGTGAACAAGACGCATGGGACTGTTGAAAAAGCTCTTTGGCACCAGCTCCGAGAAGGAGCTCCGCGCCATCAAACCCATCGTGGACAAGATTGAAGCCCTGGACGGGGAGTACTCCAAGCTCACCGACGAGCAGCTCAAGGCCAAGACCCCCGAATTCAAGCAGCGCATCGCCAATGGCGAGAGCCTGGACGACATCCTGCCCGAGGCCTTCGCCGCCTGCCGGGAGGCGGCCTGGCGCGTGCTGGGCATGAAGCCCTACCGGGTGCAGCTCATCGGCGGCATCATCCTGCACCAGGGCCGCATCGCCGAGATGAAGACCGGCGAGGGCAAGACCCTGGTGGCCACCCTGCCCGCCTACCTCAACGCCCTGGCGGGAGAGGGCGTGCACATCGTCACCGTCAACGACTACCTGGCCAAGCGCGACAGCGAGTGGATGGGCAAGGTCTACCGCTTCCTGGGCCTCACCGTGGGCCTGGTGATCCACGACATCCAGCCCAAGGACCGCAAGGCCTCCTACGCCGCCGACATCACCTACGGCACCAACAACGAGTTCGGTTTCGACTACCTGCGAGACAACATGGCCATCTACGCCACCGAGATGGTGCAGCGGGGCCACGCCTTCGCCATCGTGGACGAGGTGGACTCCATCCTCATCGACGAGGCCCGCACCCCCCTCATTATCTCCGGTCAGGGGGACAAGTCCACCCAGCTCTACACCGTAGTGGACGCCTTTGTGGCCAAGCTCAAGGGCCAGCGGGTGGCCAGCGTGGACACCAAGGAGGAGGAGGACCCCGATCTGGACGCCGACTACGTGGTGGACGAGAAGGCCCGCACCGTCACCCTCACCGCCCGGGGCATCGCCAAGGCCGAGCAGCAGTTCCAGGTGGCCAACCTGGCCGATCCGGAAAACACCACCCTGTCCCACCACATCAACCAGGCCATCCGGGCCCGGGGCCTGATGCGCCGGGACATCGACTACGTGGTGAAGGACGGCGAGGTCATCATCGTGGACGAGTTCACCGGCCGCCTCATGTACGGCCGCCGGTACTCCGATGGCCTGCACCAGGCCATCGAGGCCAAGGAGGGCGTCACCGTGGCCCGGGAGTCCAAGACCCTGGCCACCATCACCTTCCAGAACTACTTCCGCCTGTACGACAAGCTCTCCGGCATGACGGGTACTGCCATGACCGAGGAGGAGGAGTTTGGCACCATCTATGAACTGGACATTGTGGAGATCCCCACCAACAAGCCGGTGCAGCGCGTGGATCACCCCGACGTGGTTTACAAGACCGAGGCAGGCAAGTTCCGCGCCATTGTCAACCAGATTGAGGAGTGCCACAAGAAGGGCCAGCCCGTGCTGGTGGGCACCATCTCCATCGAGAAGTCGGAGGAGCTCTCCGCCATGCTCAAGAAGCGGGGCATCAGGCACAACGTGCTCAACGCCAAGTTCCACGAGAAGGAGGCCGAGATCGTCGCCCAGGCCGGCAAGCTGGGCGCGGTCACCGTGGCCACCAACATGGCCGGCCGCGGCACCGACATCATGCTGGGCGGCAACGCCGAGTACCTGGCCAAGGCCGAGCTGCGCAAGGCCGGCCTCTCCGACGAGCTGATCGCCGAGTCCACCGGCTACGCCGACACCGACAACGAGGAGATCCTCAACGCCCGGAAGATGTTCGCCGAGGCGGAGGCCAAATACAAGGACGAGATCAAGGCGGAGGCCGACCAGGTGCGGGCCGCGGGCGGCCTGTTCATCCTGGGCACCGAGCGCCACGAGTCCCGCCGCATCGACAACCAGCTCCGCGGCCGCGCCGGCCGCCAGGGCGACCCTGGCGAGAGCCGCTTCTATCTCTCCCTGGAGGACGACATCATGCGCCTGTTCGGCTCTGAGCGGGTGATGGGCATGATGGAGAAGCTGGGCGTGGACGAGGACACTCCCATCGAACAGAAGATGCTCACCAACGCCATTGAAAATGCCCAGCGCCAGGTGGAGTCCCGGAACTTCCAGACCCGCAAGAACGTCCTCCAGTACGACGATGTGATGAACACCCAGCGCAAGGTCATCTATGAAGAGCGCCGGAAGGTACTGGACGGCGAGGACCTGCACGAGGCCATTCAGGCCATGCTCCACAACACGGTGGAAAACGCCATTCAGGGGCACATCGGCGAGCAGAAGCACATGAGCGCCGAGGATTTCCGTGAGGCCACCGCCGTGTTCCACACCATGTTCCTCCGCCCCGGCGAGCTTGCTCTCACCGATGAGGAGCTTCAGCAGTACACCGCAGAGCAGCTGGTGGAGCTGGTGGAAGAGAAGGCCAAGGAGGTCTATGCTGCCCGGGAGAAGGAGTTCGGCGAGCAGCTGATGCGGGAGCTGGAGCGGGTGCTGATGCTCCGGGTCGTGGACGAATACTGGATGGATCAGATCGACGCCATGAACGACCTGAAGCAGGGCATCGGGTTGCGGGCCTATGCTCAGACCGACCCCGTAGTCGCCTATAAGAAGGAAGGCTACGAGATGTTCGAGCAGATGATCGCCGCCATCCAGGAGGAGACCCTCCGCCGTCTGTTCCTGGTCCGCCTGCGTCAGAATCAGGAGGTACGCCGGGAGCGGGTGGCCAAGGTCACCGGCGAGTCCGGCGCCAGCGACGGCACTGTCCAGAAGCAGCCCCAGCGTAAAGTCATCAAGATCGGCCGCAACGATCCCTGCCCCTGCGGCAGCGGCCTGAAGTGGAAGAAGTGCACCTGTAAGCAGTTCCACCCTGAGGTCAAATAATCCCTCTATGCACAAAGACGCAGGCGTTTTTCAGAAAACGCCTGCGTCTTGGGCATACGCCCGTTTTTCCCCCGCACCCACAGCAGCAAAGGTTGGAAAGGATCGATTTTATGGATTTTGAAGCATTGCAGCAGCAGCGGAAGAGCTGCCGGTCCTTCGCACCCAGGCCGGTCCCCCGGGATCTGCTCACCCGGCTGGTGGACACCGCCCGCCTCTCCCCCAGCGCCTGCAATTCCCAGCCCTGGCACTTCATCGTGGTGGACGAGGCCGAGGCCAAGACCAAAATGGTGGACGCCCTTGTGGACGATGGCCTCACCGGCTGTCCCTGGGGGAACAAGGTCCCCGCCTTTATCCTGATCTGTGAGGAAAAGGCCCGTCTCAAGCCCGGTGTAGGGGAACGGTATGGCAGCCAGTATTTCTCTCAAATGGACATCGGCATGGCGGCGATGGGCCTGTGCTATGCGGCCACCGCCCTTGGGCTTGGCACCTGCATGATCGGTGTGATGAGCCAGGAAAAGATGCACCGGGCCTTCCACATTCCGGAGAACCGCACCGCCCGTCTGGCCATCGCCGTCGGCTATCCCGCCCAGGATGTCCCCACCCAGCGGAAGGACCGCAAGCCCTTGGAGGAGATCCTTGGATATAATCAGTGGTGACCCCTCCCCCGATTGACAGAACAACGCCGGCCGCACTTGTCGAAAAGCGCGGCCGGCGTTCTGGTTTCTGCGGCCCGAAGCCCAGTCGGATCAGACCCTCTTAACGGAAATTGTCCCTGGCATACCGGGCCAGCTCCTCCCGGAAATCCGGATGGGCAATGGATGCCATGGCGGCGGCGCGCTCCCCCAGGGAAAGACCGGCCAGATGAGCCACCCCGTACTCCGTGGCCACACACTCGATCATGGTGCGGGGAACGGAAATGGTACTGCCCCCGGGGATGGTGGGAACAATGTTGGACCTCAGCTTTCCCTCCTTGTCACGTCTGGAGGAATTCAGGCAGATATATCCCCGTCCTCCCTTGGAGCGGAAGGCCCCCTCCAAAAAGTCCAGCTGCCTGCTGCCCACTGACTCCGCGTTCTCCTGCCCCATGAGATCCAGCTGCACCCCGCCATTGATGCTGATGAAGCTGCTCAGCTGCCCCATACGCTCCGGGGAGTGGACATGATCCACATCTCCGGGATAGAACCGCCCCGGCTCATCCTCCAGCCAGTCGTACAGCTCCTGAGAACCCATGGCAAGGTTCCAGGTGGAATACCCCGCATCCACTTCCTTCCGGGCATTGGTCAGCTTCCCCGCCTTATGGATCGCCAAAAACGCATCGCTGATGGTGCCTGTCCAGCAGCCCAGGTCCTTCCGGTCAGATTCTGCCAGCATTTTTGCCACGGTGAAGGGGACGCCGCCCACACCCAGGCCCAGCACCGCACCGTCCGGGATCTCCGCCACCACATTCCGGGCGATCTGGATGTCCACTGGGGAGGGCTCCTTATAGGTACGCAGGGGCAGGGGCTCATGGACGCCCTCTACGATATAGTCGGCCTCCGACAGATGTACCCGGTGGGAGCCGTTCACCCCCTGAAGCCTGGGCAGGTGCTCGTTGATCTCAAAGATCACTGTGCGGGCGTTCTCAAAAATGGTGCGCCAGGCGTAGTTGGAGATGCCCAGTCCGCAGTATCCCTCCCCGTCCGGCCGGGAGACAGGCACAAAGGCCACATCCACCCGGATATAGCTGCGGTACAACTCCGGCAGAGCCCGGAGCATCATGGGCAGGAACTTCACCAGCCCCCTGCTCTGCAGCTTACGCTCATAATCGCCGATGTGCCAGCTGTAATAGGTGAAGGCAGACTGCTCCGGGTCGCACTCCACCACCTCGATCCGGGGCCGGATCACCAGTCCGCCGCGGATCTTCACGTCCTTCAGTTCCTCCTTCCGGGCGGCAAGGGCCCGGTCCATCAGCTCCGGGAAGCCCGCTCCAAAGCCATAGTCCACCCAGTCGCCGGAGCGGACCGCTTGGGCGGCCGCCTCCGGGGTCACAAATCTGCTTCTGTAATCGTGCATTACTGTTCTCCTCACCTTCCTATGGGATCGGTCCTTGCAGACATGATACCATAAGCCACCAGAGGTTGTCCACCGCTCAAGGTCTGATCTGTTTCCTCCGAACTCCGTTCTGCCGAGCAAAGTGCAAAAGCACGGCCGCGTGTTCCAAGAAAGCGCGGCCGTGCTCATTTTCTTTTTATGCCAAGCTGTCAGCGTCCAAAGCCGCCGCCCCGGGAACCGCCGCCAAAGCCGCCCCCTCGGGAGAAACCGCCGCCCCGGGAGCCGCCGGAAAAGCCGCCGCCGCAGCTCCCCCCGCTGAAGCCTCCTCCGAAGCCGCCGCCCCGGGAGAAACCGCCGCCCCGGGAACCACTGGAAAATCCACCGGAGCCGGAGCCCCCTCTGGGGCCCTGGAAGCCGTTGAAGCCGCCGCCCGAACCGCCGAAGCCTCCAGGCCCTCTTGGAGGTCTGGGTGGCGGAGGAGGCGGCCTGCGCCAGCGGCGCCGGTACCAGCCATAGGTGGGCCCGTGCCAGAACAGGATGGGCCGGAACATATAGGGGGGATTTGGCACCCCATAATACCGCTGCCGATAGGAGGTATACCGCAGGCTGTCCACCACACTGGCGATGACCACCAGAATGACCAGCAGCACCACCAGGGACATAGCCACCTCTCCGGTACTCCGACTGCCATAGGTGTTCTGACTCGTCTCCAGATAGCCCAGCCCATAATTCTCCACATAGAACTGGTTGAGTCCGTCAAACAGGCTCAGCACTCCTGTGCCGAACTGTCCGGCCATGGCGTTCTCATACAGGTAGCGGTCCAGATGGGAGGTCACCTGTTCATCCGTCATGGGGTAGTCAGGCCCCACCGCCAGATAGCAGTTGTTGGTCCCGGTATCCACCACCAGGATGCCATCCGCTGCCCCCAGCTGGATCTGCTCCCCCAGGGAATAGGCGTAATCGGCAATGCCGCCGGATACTTCCCGCACGGTAGCCACGGCAATGAGACTGTCATACCGGGCCACCCAGTTGGCGTTATAGAGGCAGATCTGCTGCTCCTCCTGGTCAGAGAGCACCTCGGCCTCGTCGCTGATCCAGGTGGCATAGCTGCCGGTGGACAGCGACTTGTCCAGCCCAGCAGACTGAGGGACCGCCGAAGCGGTGCTCCCCCGTACCTGGCCGATCCCGATGGCCGCGGCGATCATCACCACGGTCAGCGCCACTGCCACCGATGTCTTTTGAAAAATTTTCATAGGCTCTCCTCAGTTTTCTGCCCCGGACGGGCATCCGGGAGTTTCCACCATACAACCTTTCCGGGCGGTCAGCCTCTCAGCTCCAGCAGCTTCTGCTTCAGCTCGCCCTCGATACGCCCAAGTTCGGCCTCGGCCTCGCGGCGCTTCTGGCTGCCCTCTGTCTGGATCTTCATCACCTCGTCCAGGGTGGAGATCAGCTGCTCATTGGTGTGCTGGAGGGTCTTGACGTCCACAATGGAGCGCTCCGCCTCCCGGGCGGCCTCCACCGTCCCCATCTTCAGCATATCCGCGTTCTTTTGCAGCAGCTGGTTGGTCATCTCTGTCACTGCGGACTGGGCCTGGGTGGCCTGGCGGGAGTGCTCCAGACCCAGGGCCAGCACCATCTGGCTCTTCCACAGGGGGATGGTATTTACCAGGGAGGACTGGATCTTCTCCAGCATCAGTGTGTCATTATTTTGCAGCAGGCGGGTCTGGGGCCCCATCTGAATGGAGATCATCCGGGTCAGCTCCAGGTCGTGGAGTTTCTTCTCAAACCGGCTGCACAGGTTGGCGAAATCGTTATAGGCCTGGGCGTCCTCCTGTGCCCCGCTGGCGGCGGCCTTCTGCCGCAGCTGCTCCAGGTCGTGGGTCCGCAGATACTCCAGCCGCTTCTTGCCGGCGATGATATACATGGTGAGTTCTTTGTAGTACTTGGTATTCAGCTCATACATCTGGTCCAGCATGGCGATGTCCTTCATCAGTACCACCTGGTGGTTCTCCAGAACCCGGACGATCTTATCCACATTGACCTCGGCCTTGGCATAGCTGGCCTTCATAGCCTCCAGTTCGTTTCGCTTCTTCTGGAAGAAGCCAAACAGGCCGCCCTTCTTCTCCTCATCCTTGCCAAAGTTTTTCAGCTCCACTACCAGGTCGGACAGGGCCTCGCCCACCTCGCCCAGATCCTTGGTCTTGACGCTGTTCAGGGCATTCTCTGAGAAGGAGGCGATGTTCTTCTGGGCTGCAGAGCCGTACTGGAGCACCACATTGGAGTCGGTGACGTCGATCTTCTGAGCAAAATCGTCCACCATTTTCCGCTCTGCCTCGCTGAGCATGGACTCGTCCACCTTGACGGCGTTGGCGTCCCGCTCCTTCTGCCGCTCTGCCTCCGCGGCAGCCTGCTGGGCGGCGGCCTCGGGGGCCGGGTCCAGGGTCAGAGCCGGAGCCTCCGGCGCGGCGGGAGCCGTGGCTGCAGCCGCATCGGCCTCCGGGGTCAGGGTCAGCTGGGGGGTCATATTCAAATCGTCGCTCATAGTCAATTCCTCCTCATTGTCTTTGCATCGATTTTGGTACGATTTCCAAGCGTTCTCGCATCTCAACCCTCTGCCGGGAGATACGCCCGGTCACAGTTCCAGAGTGGTCCCGCCATCCGGGGAGGCGGTCTTATCCTTCCCGGACAGCCCCTCCTGGGCCAGCAGGTTCTCCATAACGGTAATGTCGGTAGAGATGTCCATAGCCTCCGCCCCGAAGAGGGAGTCCAGCTGCTTATCAAAGGCCTGGACGATGGTTCCCATCATGTTTTCCACCTTGGCCTTGGTGGTGCTGATGTTATCCCCCGCGATTCCAGCGGCGTCCATCCGGTCATAGGCATTGAGTATCTTTAAGGTGGTGGGCAGGAAGTAGTTCAAAAAGCGGCGGATCTGAGGCAGCTTCTTGGGCTGCTTGACCACCTCGCCGATGATCTTCCGGGTGACCTCCTCCAGATGGTCGATCTGGGCAGAGATGGTCTCGTCCTCGATGCTGTCATTGAGGCGGCGCATCTCGGACAGAGCCCTGTCCCGCTCCTGGATCAGCTTGTCCAGCTCCGGGTCACCAGTGGTCTCCTGCTTCTTCTCCTTCTGTCGGGGCTGCTCCGCCTTCTTCTCCGGCTCCTCCGGCTGCTCGCCGGGCAGCTGATAGACCCGGTCCGGGAATACTGCCTTTCCAACCACAAACACCGCCCCCGAGACCACAGCGCACAGCGCGTAGTCAGCCAGGGTGCGCAGTGAGAAAAACAGCGCGAACACCAGCCAGACCACTCCGATCAGATAGATGGGGATCACGGAACGCTTGATATGCTTCGCCATCGATCCTACCTCCTATGGCACGCTCTGCGGACCAGCCGCATTCTTTTATGCTCATTGTACCTTTCCCAGAGGGGGGTGTCAAGAAAATTCCCGCCCCATCCAGCGCCGTACACGCCGGATGGGGCGGGAATTCAACCAGAAGTATACAAAGCAGTCTCAAAGGGCGGCGAGGTCAGCTCCAAGGGTTCGGCACCGATCCAAACCGCTCTCATCAGGGGTCTCGTGGAGGATCAAACCTTCCCCCTGACATACGGTGCCGCCAGCGCGGTCCGTCCGCTCCTCCCAGTCCCGCATCCACTGCCCGTCTCCCCAGCCGTAGGAGCCGAAGAGAGCCACATCCCGTCCGCTCAGGCGGCCCTCCAGCTGGGAAAAGAAGGGTTCAAACTCGGACTCTTCCAGAACCTCTGCCCCCATTGCAGGACAGCCAAGAGCTAGCCCATCGTACTCCAAGACCCGATCTACGCCAACCTGATCCACAGAGAACACATCAACCTGGGCACCAGCCCCTTGCGCCCCCTGTGCTATGGCCTCAGCCATGGCTTGGGTATTGCCTGTCATGCTCCAATAAATCACTGCAATTCTGCTCATTTGTGAGAACCTCCAAACTCAAAAATATAATCAATATGAAATGGATCTCTTGATGAAAATCCATCTGTAAACGCCCAGAGGGCGGTCACATACATCATTTAGCCAGCGGATATTTCCAAACTATGGCCTGGTCAGGCGGCTCGAAACAGTCGGGGCAGAGATTCACCCTCCTTCACCCGCCGGCACAAAGCTGCACGGCACCGTTCGTACCGGCGGAAGCACTGCTGCGCCCTTTCCACATCGGAGTATACCTTCCAGCATCCACACAGCTTGTAGTCTCGTCCCTGATGCAGCCGAAAGCCCTCCACGTCCTCCGGAGGATAGCCCAAAAACAGGCCGATTTCATGGGGAAAGCCGCCGCAGGTCAGCCGGAGTTGAAGTGTGTCCAGCATCTCTTCCAACCCTCGGTCCACAGGATAGCCCTCCCGAGCCAGCAGTGACTGCACCTGGGGATGAGCCAGCTGGGCGGCCAGACGTTCTGGACGGTAAACCAAGATCAGGCACCTGGGACGGCAGGAACAGAGCAGGCGCAGCTGGATGCCGCATCGGGATAACTGGCAGCGATAATCCTCCAGCAGTGTTCCCATGCACACCTGGGGACTGCCCCAGGCAATCAGATCTGCTGGTTTAATTCCGGCCAGCGAAGGGGCTCCATGAAAGGCCAGGGTACACTCAAAATCCCGCAACGTATCTTCCATCTTATCCGACCTCCCCTTTAAATTAGCGTATGCTAACTAACGCCCAATCAAAAAGCAGCTTCCAGCCGCTAGTTAGTCTTTGCTAACTTCCGCTTCAGAGTAACACATCCCATCTGCTTTGTCAACCCCGACTTCACGCATAGGATCGTTCTGCCCTATCTATTTTCCAGCTTTTCATTGACTTTCCATGCTATGGTGCGGTATGATTTCACATATCGGCGTTTGGCACTCAGGCTGGCCACACCAGCCCGCCCTGACGGCCCCGCCATGGAAAAGAGGAGTCCGCCATGCTCACCCTGGAACAGTTCAAAGCCGCCCGCGCCACACTGCGGGGCGTAATCCGCACCACTAGCCTGATCCACTCCCCCGCCCTGTCCAGGGCGTGTGGGAATCAGGTCTATCTCAAGCCGGAAAATATGCAGGTCACCGGCGCCTATAAGATCCGCGGAGCTTATTATAAAATCAGCACCCTCAGCGAGGAGGAGAAGTCCCGGGGCCTCATCACCGCCTCCGCCGGAAACCACGCCCAGGGGCTGGCCTATGCCGCCCAGGCGGCGGGGGTCCCCGCTACCATCGTGATGCCTACCACCACCCCTCTGGTTAAGGTCAACAACACCAAGGACTACGGTGCCCGGGTCATCCTCCATGGCGAGGTGTTCGACGAGGCCGCCGAGAAGGCTGCCCAGCTGGCTGAGGAGGAAGGGCTGACCTATGTCCACCCCTTCAACGATCTTGGTGTAGCTACCGGCCAGGGCACCATCGCGTACGAGATCTTTCAGGACCTCCCCGATGTGGATGTGATCCTGGTCCCCATCGGCGGCGGCGGTCTGGCTGCGGGTGTTTCCACCCTGGCCAAGCTGCTCAATCCCAATGTGACGGTCATCGGCGTGGAGCCGGAGGGCGCCGCCTCCATGAAGGCCAGCCTGGAGGCCGGCCACGTGGTCACCCTCCCCACCGCCAACACCATCGCCGACGGCGTGGCGGTCAAGACCCCCGGCGACCTGGTGTTCCCCTATGTACAAAAAAATGTAGACCGCATCCTGTCCATTCCGGATACGGAACTGGTGGATGCCTTCCTGGATGTGATGGAAAAGCATAAGATGGTGGTGGAAAATGCTGGTCTGCTCACTGTGGCCGCCCTGAAGCACCTGGACATGGAGGGCAAGAATGTGGTCTCCGTCCTCTCCGGGGGCAACATGGATGTGATCACCATGGCCTCTCTGGTCCAGCACGGCCTGATCAACCGGGGCCGGATCTTCACCTTCTCCGTGCTGCTCCCCGACCGGCCCGGCGAACTGATGCGGGTGTCCGGCCTGCTGGCCCGGAACAGCGGCAACATCATCAAGCTGGAGCACAACCAGTTTGTCAACATCAACCGGCAGAACGGCGTGGAACTGAAGGTCACTCTGGAGGCCTTCGGCCAGGACCACAAGCGCCAGATCCTGGACGAGCTGCGGCAGAACGGCTATTCCGTCCAGGAGGTCATGACTGCCGACTTCTACCACTGATGTGTCCACTGCCTCCGCCCGCCGGAGATGCGCGCTCCGGCGGACGGACGGCTATTGAAAAGCGGCAGGCTTCGGGCTGCCGCAGGCGGCAGTAGGGCCGTGGGCCCGGCCTGGAGCGCCCCTGCGGCCCGGAAGCTCACGGCGGAGGGCCGGCCCTCCGCTCTCTCCGCCCAGTATCCTATGCGCCTGCCTCCCCCCGGGTTCCCCGGGAGCGGGTGGTCCCTCCCCCAGCATAGGCCCAACAAATTCAGACTTGGAAAGCGAGGACGTCATTATGATCAAAATTGCCCCTTCGATCCTCTCCGCTGACTTCGTCAACCTGGAGCGGGACATCAAAAAGGTCGCCAGTGCCGACTACCTCCATGTGGATGTCATGGACGGCTGCTTCGTGCCCAACCTGACCATCGGGATCCCTGTGGTCAAGTCCATCCGCAAGTGTACCGATATGTTCCTGGACGTCCATCTGATGATCGACAAGCCAGTGCGCTACATCGAGGACTTTGCCAAGGCCGGCGCCGATCTGCTGTCCGTCCATCTGGAGGCCGACCACCCCACCCGAATCGCCGAGGCCCTGAAGGTCATGGGAGAGTGCGGTGTGAAAAAGGCGGTGGCCCTGCGGCCCATCACCTCGGCCAACGCCATCCTGCCCTACATCGAGGAACTGGACATGGTGCTGGTGATGACGGTGGAGCCCGGCTTCGGCGGCCAGGCCTTTATGGAGTCCCAGCTGGATACCATCCGCCAGGTGCGGGCCATCATCGACCGGTACAACCCCGCCTGCGAGCTGGAGGTAGACGGCGGCGTCGCCCCCAAGACCGCCCCCCTGGTGGTGGAGGCGGGAGCCAACGTGCTGGTGGCCGGCTCCGCTGTCTACGGCAAGGAGGACATCCCCGCCGCCATCGCCGCCCTGCGGGTATAACGGCGATGCAGGAGTATAAGGTCCTTCCCGCAGACAGTCCCGAGCACGCCGAACAGGTGATGAACGACATGGCCCGGGCGTGCTGGGAGGTAGTCAGCACCTCGCTCTGGCCCGCCGTGTTCGGCTGCCGTCTGCTCATCACGCCGGCCCAGGAACAGGGTATTCCTAATTCCTAATTCCTAACCCCTGGAATAACCCGCCGCTCCCTGGGCATCCTAGCCCGGAAGGGAGGGGATGTGATGAACGTCCACGTCAACGAAAACTGCATCGGCTGCGGCCTGTGCGTCAGTATGTGCGGCAGCGTCTTTCTGATGACTGAGGAAGGGGTGGCCGCCGCCCGGGACGAGATCTTCCCGGAGCAGGAGGGCCTGGCCCAGGAGGCCGCCGAGAGCTGCCCCGTCAATGCCATTGAGATCATCCACCATTGACCCGTCCAGAACCAAAACAGGCGGGGCTGTCCCACAGGACAGCCCCGCCTGTTTTGATTGCAGGACAGAGCAATGCCCCCGCCTATCCGGTCCGGAAAGGATCGGCAGTTCAGGGGCACCAACATATTGAAAAGGGTTGGAAGGTTGCTCAGGCGTGATGCTTCGCCCAAGTGTGGGTATAGGACCACATAATCCCCACCACAGCAGCCAGCAGGGCGGCCACAGTCACGATCTCATTCAGCATGATAACTCAACTCCTTTCTGTTCTGCTATTATCTTACTCCTGCCTCCCCCGCTCTGTCAATGGACGCTCCGCCGATTCTCCCCCTGCTTTCCCTGAGCCTCATTGTGCATTTTTTCGTCTTTTCCACCAATCCAAAAATAAATACTATTTCACTCTCTTTTGCGTTAATTTTCTGTTAAGCTACTTAATTCGTTCATTTAATCTTTTACATTCTATTTTGTGATGGATCAATTCCTCATTATTCTCCGGGATAATGCCGCTTCTCTGCTCATCTTCTGATTTTTTCCAGATCTCTCCGTGGGTCCCCCCATTCAAGTTGTTGTATCTTTACCGTTTTCCCGCTCCATGTCTCCTGGGTCCGCCCCCGGAGCACACCTGCTGGACGCCCCGCACAAGGGAAAACGGCCCCGCCGCGGAGCTTCACGCTCCGCGGCGGGGCCGCAGGGGGAGGAAAGTTCCCAGTGAAAGGGAGATCACCAGAGGAAGCCGCCGAAGGGCCACCGATAGCCGCCGGAGGGCTGCTGCTGGATCTGCTGGTTGGACTCCTGCTGAGGCTGATTGGCCGCCTCAGTCTGCTCGTTCTTCTCGTCAAAGGTGATGGTCAGTTCCATCTTGTCACTGCCCCGCAGCACCGTCAGCTTGGCGGTATCCCCTGCCTTATAGCCGGAGGACAGGGCCGCAGTGAGGGCCGTACTGGAGTCGATAGCGGTATCATCGATGGCGATGATGATGTCGTTGGCCTGAAGGCCCGCCTTCTTGGCACAGGACCCATCCGCCACACTCTCCACATAGGCGCCGGCACTGACGCCGTAGTGCTGGGCATAGTCGGGGACCGAGGTCACCTGTACACCCATGTAGGGCTTTCCGGTGACATAGCCGTTTTCGATCAGGTCTGTGATGATCTCCTTCACATCGTTGATGGGGAGGGCGAAGCCCAGGCCCTCGGCGGAGACGCCGGAGCTGCTTTGGGTATACTTAGCCGTCACAATGCCCACCACATTCCCGTAGCTGTCAAACAGGGGGCCGCCGGAATTGCCTGGATTGATGTCACAGTTGGTCTGAAGAACATTCAGCGTAGTGGTCTCCGTGGCACCGGTGCTGGGGTTGGTGCTGGTGGTGGTGATCAGCCGGTCCAGAGCGGACACCAGGCCGTCCGTCAGGGAGTAGGTCAACTCGCCCAGAGGGTTACCGATGGTATAGACACTCTCGCCCACCACCAGCTGATCGCTGTCCCCCAGCTTCACCGGGGTCAGGTCTGAAGCCTCGATCTTCAGCACCGCTACGTCGTTGTCCTGCTCTCCCCCCACCAGCTTGGCGGTATACTTCTTGCCGTCCGCGAAGGAGACCTCGATGGACACTGAGCTGTCCTTGGCCGCGTCCTCAATGACGTGGTAGTTGGTAACGATATAGCCGTCCTGGGTCAGCACAAAGCCGGAGCCGCTGGCGGCAGAGGTGGTGGTCTGTCCAAAGATATTCACAGATGTGGTGGACACAGTGATGCCCACGCAGGAGGCCAGATTGCTGGCATAGAGCTGTTCCGGGGTCATGGGCTTCCCCCCGTTGCTGTTGGCCACCATGTCCACTTCCACAGTGGGCCGCTCGCTCTCATAGATCACGGTGTCCCCCCGGTCCAGATGCCTGTACAGGGCGGCTCCGCCTATACCGGCTCCTCCGCCCACCACGGCACAGGCCAGCAGAAGGGCCGCGGCCTTGGTGGGAAAGCCGCGGCGCTTCCGGGGCTGCTCCGGGCCGCCGGACGCGCCGGGGCCTGCAGGGATGGGATCGGTGTAGTCGCCGAAGCCGCCGCGGTATCCGTCGTTCTCACTATTGTAAAAATTGAAATCGTTGGTTCCCATATTGATCCACTCCTTAAATTCTGCGTTTTGGAGGTCTATCCTTTTGACATTGCCCAGTATACGGGAAAAATATGAAAAAATCATGAAGAAAAATCGCGGCTTTTTTTAATTTTTCCAACCATTCTTCAGCTTCATCTCACCATTCCCCCAAAAAACAGCGCGCTCCCGCCCCATTTCCGGGTGGGAGCGCGGCTTTTAACGCCGGCCATGTGGCTCATTCCTCCGGGCGCTCCCGCAGTAGGGCCATGATGTCCTCGGCCGCCGCCGACAGGTCCAGTCGAAGGCCCTCGAACAGGCCCAGCTTCACCAGGTTCAGGGCAATGAGGGCCACCGTAGGGCCCAGCACCATCCCCAGCACGCCTCCCAGGCGCATCCCTACATAGATGCTCACCAGAGAGAGGATGGGCGACAGCCCCGTCTGGTCCCCCACGACTTTTGGCTCACCCACCCGGCGGAACAGGGCGATGACCCCCCAGATCAGCATGATCTGGATGGCCTGGGCGTAATCATGGGTAAACAGGGCCAAAAAAGCCCAGGGCACCATGACCGTCCCCGCTCCCACGATGGGGATGAAATCCAGCATGGCCAGCCCCAGTGCCAGCAGCAGGCCATAGGACTGTCCAATGAGGAAGAACCCCACCATAAGGATGAAGAATACCCCAACCGACAGTAGGAACTCCGCCCGCAGATAGCCCCCGAAGGCGGCCAGGGCGATATTCCGCACCTGGACCACGAAGCGTAAGAGCCGCTCATGGGTGTGCTGGGCCGCCCGGGCCCGGAGCTCCGGGTAGTCCACTGTCAGCATATAGGCCGCCATCACATAGATAATGAGAGCCAGGCCGAAGGAGGGCACCCTTTTGGCCTTCTCTGTGGTAAAGGCCACCGCATTCTGCAATACATTAGGCACCGCCGTGTTCAGCCAGTCCATCAGCCCGTCGGCTACCGACTGCACCGACTCCGTCAACTCCGGCGGCACCATGGTCCATAGCTGGAAGGAAATCAGCTCCAGCTGATCCAGGACTGCATGGAGCCCCTCCAGCAGCCCGTCCCAGTTCTGGACCAGCGAGACCAGTTCAGCACCAGCCGCATAGCCCAAGTAGCCGATTCCGCCGCCCACCAGGCCGAAGAGAAGCAGCAGGATCAGCAGAGAGGACAGCTTTCTGGGCCAGTGCAGCCGTCTTTGGAGCCACTGCACCAGTGGATGGAGCAGGGCTGCAGTGACCAGCGCCGCAACAAAGGGGGCGCACAGAGAAAGCAGGGGCCGCCCCACTGCCCGCAGCAGCCACAATGCCAATAAAGTCAGCACCAGCCGCAGACCCAGCCGGAGCCACAGCCGCCCCCGCTGGGACCAGGTCAGCTTCTTATCCTTCATAGGGACCGACTTCCTTTCCCGGAGCCGGACACATAGCCCGCCCCGCCGCTTCTGTATCAGACGGCGCAGCCCCGGCCCGGATGCTCCCGGCCGGGGCTGCTGCTGCGCTCACTTTTCCCGGTAGATCATGCCGACCAGATTGGGGCCGGCGTTGATGGCGATGACGCCGCCGATCTCATAGATCAGGTCGGCAGGCTGGCCCAGAGTCTGGGCGCAGGCGGCAATCATGCGGTCCGCCTGCTCCAGGTTGCCGGCCCGGATGACCAGATAGGGGGTGTTGGGCTCCCTGGTTTTCTGGCACATCTCCAGCAGGGTGGGGATCACATTCTTCTCACCCCGCACCTTGGTCAGCACCTTAGAATCCCCGCCCTCAAAGGTCATCACCGGCTTCAGCCCCAGGGCCTCTCCCATAAAGGCGGCGGCAGCGGAGATACGCCCGGACTTCTTGGCGAACCGCAGGTCCAGCGGGGCAAACAGCACCCGGACATGGTCGATCCAGTCCTGAATATAGTCCAGGATCTCCTGAACAGGCTTCTCCTCCCGGGCCATCCGGGCCCCCTGCATCACCGCCCAGCCGTATGCCATGGTATACAGGTGGGAGTCCAAAATATGGATGCGAAAATTCTCCTTCGCCTCCGGCCGGTCCTCATAAAACTCCTCCCGGGCCTGAAGGGCATTCTGATGGGTGGCAGAGCCCTTGGAATTGATAGAGGTATAGACCAGATCGGTATACCCCTGGCGGAACGCCTCCTCAAAGCACTGGCTGAACACGAAGGGGGTCAGCTGGGCATGAGTGGGGATCTGCGGCGCCGCCAGCAGCATATCATAAAATTCCGTGGGGGTAAAATCAACGCCGTCTTGATACTCCCGGCCCCCCATGGCGATGGGGAAGGGGAGCACCAGGATGTCCAGTTCCTCCCGCAGCGGACGGGGGATGTCTGCGGCGGAGTCGGTAACAAATTTGATCTTCTGTGCCATAGCGGCCTCCTGTTTCCTCTTGATACAATCTTTATAACCTTGTTATTATCCCAGATGTCCGGCCAGATGTCAACAAAACAGGCTCAAACTTTCCGCTTTTTCATCTGGACCCGGGTCCCGTCCGGCCGCTGGAGGTAGGTGTTGTTCAGCTGTGCCTCCAGATTGCCCCGGACAGCGTCCAGATACTCCCGCCGCAGCAGGGCCTGCTCCTCTTTCTCCTCCGGTGTCAGGCCCTGGGCTGTCTTAGCCTTTTTCGCCAGCTCATTGATCCGCTGGATCTTTTTCTCATTCATATCCATGCTCCTCCCATGGCGGTGCAGCTTCCGCCGCCCGCTCTGTTCTCCCATTCAGATATACCGCTCCAGCACCAGCATAGTGCGTCCCTTTTTGGACTGCCCCAGCACCTCCCGGACCACACATTTGCCCAGCCCGCGGCAGGTGAGGACGTCCCCCGCCTCCACTGTCCGGTCCGGCTTGGCGCACTCCCGGTGGTTCACTGACACCCGGCCGGCGCTGACCAACTCCGCCGCCTTGGACCGGGAGGTGGAAAAGCCGGAGGCCAGCACCGCATCCAGCCGCATGGCCGCCACGGTGTCCCGGATGGTCTTTACCTCCGGTGGGCGGGGCGAGAGCTCCGACACAGGGATCTCCCGCACCTTCAGACGCCAGCGGCCGGCCCCCGCCCACTGGCTGAGGAGGATAGGCAGGGCCTCCCGCAGAACCACCACCTGACAGCGCCCGTCCTCCATCAGAATATCCCCCAGCTTCTCCCGGGTCAGTCCCAGCCCCATCAGCCCGCCCAGAATGTCCCGGTGGGACAGGGAGGCGTCCCGGGGAAACAGGGCCTCCAGCGCCGCCAGCGGCCCCTCCGGGTCAGCCAGGGCGTCCTCCGGCTCCTGCCAGTCGGGGAGAAAGCGGCACACCTGCCGCTCCGCACCCTCATAGCCCCCAGTCCAGACACAGCGCGGATGCCCCCAAACATTCAGCAGATCCTGCACTGACGCCTGCTCCCCCGGGGAGAGGAAGGGCGTGTGAGCCGGAACCCCCCGGTTTTGGGACAGTTCCAGCTTATCCAGCACCCGGGCCAGCAGCACCCGCTCCTCACCATCTCTGGCGCAGCGGTCCAGCAGTTCCGTCTTGTTCATGGCTCCCGCCCTCCTGTCTGATCCATCGCCCGCCCGGCGGGCTCCTGCTGACAGTATAGCAGAAAGCCGCCCTGCACTCAAGGGACTTTCTCCGTCCGCCTCCCTTTTCCGTCCCCTTCCCTCTCTTTCGTATAATCTACAAGTGTATATTATCTTGACAGCTGTTGCGTAATGAGCTATCATAATCTCGATAAAACCGGATGGAGTGTGAAGCATGGATCGAAAAAACGAGGAACATCTGGACCTGCGCCAGCGCAAGACCCGCACCCTGCTGGTCAAGGCCCTGGCTGAGCTGATGGAGGAGCGGCCCTTCTCCGAACTGTCTGTGGTAGATATATGCAGCCGTGCTATGGTCCACCGCACCACATTTTATGCCCATTTCAACGACAAGCGAGAGCTGCTCAGCTATCTGCTCTCCCAGCTGGAGCGGGAATGTGTAGAGACCTGCCTGCCCAAGGAGGAGATGACCTCCCCCAAGGCCTATTTTCTCACGGCAGCAAAAAATACACTGGAATTCTTTCAGGACCGCCGCTCTTTGTACCTGGCCTGTTTGAACAACGGGATGGACGCCGAGGTCCACGTTCTGTCCGACCGCGCAGCCCAGGAACTGTGCCGTCAGCTGTCCAGGCCCTCTTTCCGGGATGCCGCCCCCGGGGTTGACCCCCAGATCGCCGCCCGGTTTTATATTGGGGCGGTGCTGGCCCTGATCCGGTGGTGGCTGACCAGCGATGACCCAGTCTCACAGGAGACTCTGCTCTCCAACCTGTCCCACTTTATCCTGATTGACTGACAACGGGGGTTTTTATGGAACACGAAAAGAAAACGGAAAGCCCCATGCTCAAGCTGGCGCGCTTCATTGTAGATAAGCGGAAGGCCTTCTATCTGATCTTTCTGGCCTCCTTTATCTTCTGCGCGGTCTCCATCAGCAAGGTGCACGTCAACGACGACATCACCACCTACCTCCCCGCCCACACGGAGACGCGGCGCGGCCTGACCCTGATGGACGAGGAATTCATCACCTTAGGCAGTGCGAACATCATGGTGTCCAACATCACCTATAACGCCGCCCACGCCCTCTCTCTGAAGATCGAGAAGATCCCCGGCATCTCTTCTGTGGAGTTTGATGATACCCGGAAGCACTACCACGATTCCGCCGCCCTGTTCACCATCTCCTTCGACGGAGAGGAGGACGACCCGGACACCGCCGCCGTCCTCCTCCAGGTGGAGCAGCTTTTAGAGGGCTATGACTACTACCCCTCCACCACCGTGGGCCGGGACGAGTCGGCCAGCCTTCAGCAGGAGATGACCGTGATCCTGGCCATTGCCGCCGTGGTCATTGTGGTCGTG